>Ga0209890_10000087_pt1 | contig 41220 bp, 38 predicted proteins | sample OrgsoiDNA2013049_FD_185799 | JGI IMG/M metagenome (GOLD analysis project Ga0209890, IMG submission 185799) | Permafrost soil microbial communities from the Arctic, to analyse light accelerated degradation of dissolved organic matter (DOM) -... | ecosystem: Environmental > Terrestrial > Soil >... | reverse complement strand
CGGCCGGGGAAGGACCCCCGGGGCTGCCCGGGCGCTGGCTTCTGAACCGCATCGCCGGCCGCATCACTGCCTGGGCGCCGGCCTCTGGTCGCGCAACGACAACGTTGCCCACCGCCCCCGCCGCGACACCCAGGCCAGGCGGGTGCGGTCGAACAGCTACCACCAATACCCGGCCCACGCAGGGCTCTTCTAAGAGCTCGAGGCGCGCCGGTCGCGTCCCAGCGCTCTACCCCTGGTTTCACACCAGCTCTACCCATCATTTCGCACCATTCGGCTATGAAGAGGACATCAAGAAATGACGAACATGCAAGCAGCGGTAGTCAAGGAGTTCGGCAAGGACCTCATTATCGAAAAGGTTCCCGTACCCAAGCCCGCCCCCGGACAGGCGCTGGTGAAGCTCATCACCAGCGGCGTCTGCCACACGGATCTGCACGCCGTCGAGGGTGACTGGCCGGTCAAGCCGAACCCGCCATTCATCCCCGGCCATGAGGGGGTCGGCGAGGTCGTCGCCCTGGGTGAGGGCGTCACCAACCTCACGGTGGGCCAGCTGGTCGGTAACGCCTGGCTCTTCTCGGCCTGTGGTCACTGCCAGTACTGCAACATCGGCTGGGAGACCCTCTGCGAGGCCCAGGAGAACGCCGGCTACAGCGTGGACGGCTCCTTCGGCCAGTACATGCTGGTGGACGCCAAGTTCGCCGCGATCATTCCTAAGGGCGCGGACCTGGTGGAGGTAGCCCCGATCCTTTGCGCTGGCGTCACCGTCTACAAGGGACTGAAGATGACCGAGGCCCGGCCCGGCCAGTGGGTGGTCATCTCCGGCATCGGCGGCCTCGGCCACATCGCGGTGCAGTATGCCAAGGCCATGGGCCTGCGCGTGGCCGCCGTCGACATTGCCGACGACAAGTTGGCACTGGCCAAGAAGCACGGCGCCGAGCTGCTGGTCAACGCTGTGCACGAGAATCCGATCGAGGTAGTCCAGAGGGTAACCGGCGGCGCCCACGGCGTCCTGGTCACCGCAGTTCACCCCTCGGCCTTCGGCCAGGCGATCCACATGTCACGGCGCGGCGGCACGATCGTGTTCAACGGCCTGCCCGCCGGGGACTTCCCCGCATCGATCTTCGAGATCGTCCTGAAGGGCCTGACCGTGCGCGGCTCCATCGTCGGCACCCGCCAGGACCTGGTGGAGGCCCTGGAGTTCTATGCCCGCGGTCAGATCCACCCCACCGTGTCCACCCGGGACCTCAGCGAGATCAATGCCATCTTCGACGAGATGAAGCACGGCAAGATCGACGGCCGGGTCGTTATCAAGTACTGACCATCACGCACGAGAACCGCCACACGGTGGCGAGCGCCACCCGGGAAACCTCACCGGGTGGCGCTCGCCCATTTCACCCCCCTCTGGTCAGACGAGGTGGTTCGGGTTCTACTTGAAGGCATGGTCTCCGACAATGGTGTGCGCGCGCAGGTAGCCGAGTCGTGGTTCCGCTCGGCTGCCGCCGGTGTTCAGGCCGACCGGGTCGAGGCCCCGATCACGCTGCCCGGTGATGCCCTGCGCGACCATCGGGAGGCCCATCCGCTGGCCCGGGTGTTCCCGCTGCTGGACGATGTCCTCGGCCAGGCCGCCCGGGACTGCGATGCGATCATGGCCGTCTCCGATGCCGCAGGGCAGCTGCTCTGGATCTGTGGCTCGCCGAGCCTGCTGCGTCGAGCAGAGTCCGTCGGCTTCGTGGAGGGCAGCAACTGGGACGAGCGACTGGCCGGCACCAATGCACCCGGCATGGCGTTGGCCCTCGACCAGTCCGTGAAGGTCATTGGTGTTGAGCATTTCCGGCGTTCGATGCAGCGCTGGAGCTGTGCTGCGACGCCCATCCATGACCCCACCACACAGTCGCTGCTCGGTGTCCTGGACATCACCGGCGGTGATGATGTCGTGATGCCGCAGACCATCGCGATGGTGCGCGCTGCCGCGCGCATGGCTGAGGCCGAGCTCGCGCGGGAGGTGCGCTCTCATGGCCTGAGGCAGCAACCCCGCGCCGGGAGCATGTCCGTGGTCCTGGAGTCTCTCGGACGAGCAAACTCCCTGATGACCATCGATGATGGCCGCGGCAAGCTGGCGACAATCCGCCTCAGTCCCCGGCACAGCGAGATCCTCCTGCTGCTGGCCTCGACCGCTCGGGGTCTGTCCGGGGACGAGCTGGCGGTGCTGCTCTACGAGGAGGACAGCAGCGCTTCGACACTGAGGGCGGAGCTCAACCGGCTGCGCAACCTGCTGGGTGAGGAGCTGCTCGCCTCGCGCCCATACCGGCTGGTGGCCGAGCTCACCGCTGACTGGCTCGCCGTTGAGGCCAATCTCGCCGCGGGTGCTGTGGTGGCAGCCATGCGCGCCTACCGAGGACCCCTGCTGCCGGCCTCGACCGCACCCGGGGTGGTGCGGCTGCGTGAAAGCATCGAGGCGTCGCTACGCCGGGCCGTGCTCGACAGCCGCGAGCCCGACCTGATGTCCACCTGGACCCGCTCGGCCTGGGGCGCCGACGACTACGACATGTGGAAGGGGCAGCTCAACACCCTCGCCGCGAGCTCCCCGCTGCGGCCGCTGGCAGCCGGACAGCTCGCCCGGCTCGACCGGGAGCTGGGCCATGGCGGAGCGGTCCCGGGACGGGTCCTGCGAACCTGAGCAGGATTGCAACGTTTTCGCAACGTTATACTTTCTATGGTCTTATACACCCCAACGCCTGGGGTACCACCCTTGACGTTGGGAAGATCACATGACTGTTTACGCACAGCCCGGCCAAGATGGTGCCAAGGTCGAGTTCAAGGCCCGCTACGAGAACTGGATCGGCGGGGAATGGGTTGCCCCCACCAAGGGCCAGTACTTTGCAAATGTCACCCCGATTACCGGCAGGGCGTTCACCGAAGTGGCCCGCGGCACAGCCGCCGACATTGAGCTGGCCCTGGACGCCGCGCACAAGGCTGCCCCCGGCTGGGGAAAGACCCCCGTGGCTGACCGGGCGCTGGTTCTGAACCGCATCGCGGACCGGATCATGGACAACCTGGAACTGCTCGCCGTCGCCGAGACCTGGGACAACGGCAAGCCCATCCGGGAGACCCTTGCCGCCGACATCCCGCTGGCCGCCGATCACTTCCGCTACTTCGCCGGTGCCATCCGCGCCCAGGAGGGCTCGCTGTCCCAGATCGACGACGACACCACGGCCTACCACTACCACGAACCGCTCGGGGTCGTGGGCCAGATCATCCCGTGGAACTTCCCCATCCTCATGGCCGTGTGGAAGCTGGCCCCCGCGTTCGCCGCCGGGAACACCGTCGTGCTCAAACCCGCCGAGCAGACACCCACCTCCATCCTGGTACTGGCCGAGCTCATCGCGGACCTGCTACCCCCGGGCGTGCTGAACATCGTCAACGGCTTCGGGATAGAGGCCGGCAAGGCGCTGGCCTCCTCCCCGCGGATCCGCAAGATCGCGTTCACCGGTGAGACCTCGACGGGCCGTCTGATCGCCCAGTACGCGAGCCAGAACCTCATCCCGGTCACCCTGGAGCTCGGTGGCAAGAGCCCCAACCTGTTCTTCGCCGACGTGGCGGCCAAGAACGACAAGTTCTACGACAAGGCGTTGGAAGGGTTCACCCTCTACGCCTTCAACCAGGGAGAGGTCTGCACCTGCCCGTCCCGTGCGCTGGTACAGGACTGCTTCTACGACTCCTTCATGGCCGATGCCGTGGCCCGCACAGAGAAGATCGTCCAGGGCAACCCGCTGGACACGAACACCCAGCTCGGTGCCCAGGCCAGCAACGACCAGCTGCAGAAGATCCTGTCCTACTTCGACATCGCCCAGCAGGAAGGGGCCAAGGTCCTCACCGGCGGTACACGGGCGCATCTGGACGGCGATCTGGCCGGCGGCTTCTACGTCGAGCCCACCATCCTGGAGGGACACAACAAGATGCGCGTGTTCCAGGAGGAGATCTTCGGCCCGGTGGTCTCGGTGGCCCGCTTCACGGACTACGACGACGCGATCTCCATCGCCAATGACACCCTCTACGGCCTGGGCGCCGGTGTCTGGTCGCGCAACGGCAACGTTGCCTACCGCGCCGGCCGCGACATCCAGGCCGGGCGCGTCTGGGTGAACAACTACCACGCCTACCCGGCCCACGCCGGCTTCGGGGGCTACAAGTCCTCCGGCATCGGCCGCGAGAACCACCTCATGATGCTGGACCACTACCAGCAGACCAAGAACCTGCTCGTCAGCTACTCCGAAGACAAGCTCGGGCTCTTCTAAGCCGATGCACACGACCCAGCCGACCCGGGTCGGGCTCACCGGTGAGGCGGCGGAACTCCTGCGCCGCCTCACCGGAATCCACGGCCCACTGATGTTCCACCAGTCCGGTGGCTGCTGTGACGGCAGCACCCCGATGTGCTATCCCGCCGGGGAGTTCCTGACCGGCGAGGTCGACATAAACCTCGGGGACCTTCGGGTCGAGGGCGTTGCCGACGTCATACCGTTCTGGATGTCACGTGCCCAGTACGAGTACTGGAAGCACACACATCTGACCGTCGACGTGGTCGAAGGTCGAGGCAGCGGGTTCTCGGTCGAGGCACCAGAGGGCGTCCGGTTCCTCATTCGCTCGCGACTGATGAGCCAGGAGGAGCTGAAGGCCTTCGACCTGCTCTGAGACGCCATGGTCTCACCAGGCTGCGGGCTGGCCAATGAAATGAAGCCGGTGGTTATTGCGTGTCGGTGGATTCGATGAAGGGACTCTTGCCAGCTAGCCGGCCTGCGCCGATGAGCCTACTAGTCATCAGACGGCGGTGTTAGCCTCCCACGAGGCGCGCTGTTGCCTCCCAACCTCGTCAGCTAATGGAGGAGGGTCAATGTCCAGCCATCGAGATGGGTCGACGCGCAGGTCTGCGCGGCCTCTCTTCGAGCCCCTAGCGGGGCCCACCAGTGAGGCGGCTCAGGCGCCGCCCCTGCTGAAGTTCCACGCGCCCGAGATCGTGTTCGGTGCGGGTTCCCTGGCCGAGGCGGGTTTTGCCGCGGAGCGGCTGGGTGCCCACCGCCCGTTCGTGGTCACGGACCCGGGGCTGTTGGCGGCCGGGTGGCCCGACCAGCTGCTCAAACACCTGCGTGAGAGCGGGCTGGAGCCGACGCTGTGGCACGGGGTCACGCCGAACCCCAAGGATCACGAGATCGACGCCGGTTTCCGCAGGTACGCCGAGTCCGGCTGTGACGTCATCATCGCCATCGGTGGCGGGTCCTGCATCGACGCCGGCAAGGGTGTCGCGGTCCTGAGCGGCAATGGAGGCTCGATCCTGGACTACGCCGGGGTCGACCAGCTCTCCAACCCCATCCCACCGCTGCTGATGATCCCCTCGACTGCCGGCACCGGCGCGGACGTCTCACAGTTCTGTGTCGTCACCGACACGGTCGCCTCGATCAAGGTCACCCTCATCGGACGCGCCCTGGTGCCTGACATCTCGATCACCGATCCCCGGCTACTGGTGACCATGCCCTCCTGGCTGGCTGCCGCAACGGGTCTGGACGCGCTGACGCACGCCATCGAGGCGTTCGTCTCACTGGGGCACAACCCGCTGACCGACGGCCACGCTCTGAGCGCGGTGAGACTGGTCGCCGCCAACCTGTGCCAGTCCCTGTCCCGCCCCTGTGCCCCCGAGCGCCGCGAGCGAATGGCACAGGCCAGCCTGGAGGCCGGGCTCGCCTTCACGAACGCGATCCTGGGGGCCACCCACGCCATGAGCCATCAGGTGGGTGGTTTGCTGAACGCTCCGCACGGCGTCGTGAACGGTGTGCTGCTACCCCACGTCATCCGTTACAACGCGGCTGCCGTGCCCGACCGGTTCATCCCGTTGGCCCTGGCCGCTGGGCTGAAGGTCGAGGGCATGCCGGGTCGCGAGGCCGCAGAGATGCTCGCCGACTACGTACGCTGCCTGGCCGACGAGGTTGGCGTCCCCAGAGGTCTGCGCCACCTCGGGGTCAGCGAGGAGAACATCGGCTCCTTGGCCATGAGCACCCTCGGTGATGCGTGTCTGTCAACCAACCCGAGGTCTGCCAATCGACGTGAGGTGGAGGCGCTCTTCCTGGCGGCGCTATGACCATCAACCCGACCCCGCAAGCCTCCGCTGCGACGGGCAGGTCCGCTCCCCCGGATCTGGCCGCACTCACCGGCATGCGCTCCTCCAAACGGTCCTACTACCGCGAATACCGTCGCACCAACGAGAGGATGCAGCGCGCGGTGCGCGCCATGGACTCCATCTCACGCGCCCTCGTGCGAACCGTGGAGGGCCCAAGGGGTCTGATCGAGGAGGTGGTGCGAGCGGCCGGGGAGCACCTCCAGTCGCAGTGGTTGCTGCTGGGGCTGGCCGATGGCGCGCTGGTCGCGGCCAGGCCCAGGTACCTCGCCATCGGGCCCCACGGACAGCTCATTGACGATGACCACCTGCTGCCCGCCGAGGTGCGCCGCGAGCTCGGTGCTTTGCGGGCCGGGGCGAACGCACGTCAGATGTTTGATCAGCCCGGCTGGGTGCGTGTCCCGATGACCCTCGACGGAGATGTCGTGGGCGGTTTGGTGGGGTTGCACCGGCTCGAGGGCGACCCCGACGCGGCGGACCTGTCGGTGCTGCGCATCCTGGCCAACCAAGCGGCGGTATCCATGCACACCTCCCAGCAGTACCAGGCGAGCCTGGCCCTTCGTCGGCGTGCACAGCAGCTGAAGGACGAGGCCACCCAACAGGCCCTCGGCTTGGCCCAACGCGATGCCGAGCTGCGCCGGGCGGAGAAGCGTCTGGTCGTCGCCCGCCAGCGCGAGCTACTCGATGCAGAGCGGCACCGAATCGCCCGGGAGCTGCACGACAACGTCACCCAGTACGTTCTGTCCGCTGGCATGGCCGTGGACCTGTCCAGGCGGGACCTCGCTGATTTGGAGACGGCCAACCAGGGGGTCGTGGACAGGCTCGACGACGCCAAGGAACTGACCAGGCGCGCCGTCGAGCAGCTGCGGTCGGCCATCTACGCGCTGCACCACGGTGGTGGGGAGGGTGAGGATGTCGCCGGCTTGCCGGAGATGCTCAGCGAGGTAGCCCTCCAGCACCGACCGCATCTCGCGGTGTCCCTGCGAGTCGAGGGGCAGCCGTTCCCGCTGGGCACTACTGCCGAGCACTCCCTGGCGCGCGTCGCCGGCGAGGCGCTGTTCAACACCTCGGTCCACGCCACTGCCACACGGGCGATCGTGCGCCTGGCCTACGCCGACCACCAGGTGCGGCTGTGGGTTTCGGACGACGGCACATCTGACCCGGCTCAGCTGCGGCGGATGTTGCGCCTGCGAATGGCCGGCGACGTCGACGGGCGTCACAACGGCCTGGTCAACATGGCCAGCCGTGCCGCCGAGCTCGGCGGCACGTTCGCCCTTCGCCGAGCGCGTCTTGGCGGCCTGCGCATCGAGGTGCGCGTGCCGTGGCCCTTGTGCGTCGACCCGGCGTTGTCGTGACGCGCCCGAGCGAGGAGCTCCCATGACAAGCCCTGCCATCCCCTCTCAGAGCGGGCGTACGGCCGCCTCGGGGCACGCCGTGATCAGCATCGTCCTGGTCGACGATCACGCGATCGTGCGCCAGGGCATCCGTTCGATCCTCGAGCGACACCCTCAAATGTGCGTCGTGGGTGAGGCAGCCACCAGCCAGGAGGCCATGGCCGTGGTCTCGGATACTCGACCTCGAATCGTGCTGCTGGACCTCAAGCTCTCGACGTCGTCGGACACGGAGGGTCTCGAGCTGTGTCAGAAGCTCACGTCCACGTACTCAGACACGGCGGTCCTGGTCCTCACAACCCTCATCGACGACCAGCTCGTCGTGCGGGCAATCCGCAGCGGGGCCAGTGGCTATGTCGTCAAGGACGTGGACACGCGCGAGCTGTTGCGCGCGATCCAGGCGGTCAGCCAGGGAGAGAGTGCCTTCGACTCACGAAGCGCCGCGGCCATGGTCCGCAGCCTCAATGCCCGTTCGCCGCTGGAGAGCAAGCAGCTGACCGAGCGTGAACGAGAGGTGCTGTCTTTGCTCGCACGTGGGCTCTCCAACCGCGACATCGGTAAGCGGCTTTACATCTCGGAGACAACGGCGAAGTTCCATGTTGGCAACATCATCCGCAAGCTGAACGTTTCCCGCCGGGCAGAGGCCGTCTACGCCGCCAGCAAGATGGGCCTGATCTGACAGGCACGAGATGGCCAGAGCGGCTCTTTCTCCCGGTCGCTAGGCCGGGAAGTCGATTCGGTCTGCCTCACCTGCGGTCCATGACGAGCCAGCCGCCGTGATGAGTTGAGAGCGTCGCTCGCCACTCGGAGGGCAGGTCAACGGCGAGGGCGGCCAGCAACTCCAGGTCGAAGACCCGGACGTGGCCCATGTCCACTGACGGTTCTGCCTCGAACGGCACGGCGATCACGACCCGGTGACGTGCCAGCCGGAGGGCCTCGGCCATCACCGCGCTGCCGTCCGGCTCGCCCAGGTGTTCCAACAGGTGCACGGCCAGGACCGTGTCGACATGCCGGTCCGGCAGTGGCACTCTCGCGGCGTCGGCGACCAAAGTACGCACGTCTGCGTCAAGGCGCCGTGACATGGCATCGAGCAGGCTCACGGTCCCGGCGGACACGTCACTGGCCACCACGTGAACGTCGGCTCGCGCAGCCAGCTGCAGTGAGAGGAATCCGAAGCAGCACCCAAGCTCGAGAACCTCACCGGGGGGGACGAGCGAGACCGCCCGTTGGTACACCGGCCGGTAGCCGTCGATCGTCCCGTGTGCGGCGCTGACCCCTGGTGACGGTTGGAGCAGGCGGTCAAGGGTGTTGCGGTAGAACAGTTCCCAGCCATCCAGTGGGTCGTCCAGGCTGGACATGACCACGCCGGTGAAGATTCGCTCGAAGGCGTCGGCGCCACTGACCCAGCCGGGGTCGAAGAGCTCATCGGCGAGCAGGCCGGTCAGGTCGTCGTCGATCCGCGAGGTCGGCAGCCACTGGACGACATGGATCCGGTGGCCCTGGCGACCCATCTCGAAGTGTGGTGTGCGCACCCATCCGAACTGTTGACGGCGCCGAGCGCCGCTGGCCCGCTCCACGACGACCCGGTCGTCCTCGTAGCGGCCGGGCAGGCCCGCGGCCAGCGGCAGGATCGGTCGCGGCTCCGGCTCGGCCCTGGTGGCAATCACTGCGGCACCTCGGTCAGGGCCACGCTCGCACGCTCGAGCCCGGCGAGGTCCCGCACGACCTGGACCCGGTCGCAGTACACCGCGTATGCCGGCAGGTCGCACGAGCCAAGCCCCCAGGAGTAGCGCGGCTCCGGGGTCAGCCACACGGTTTCGCGGGCGCGACGGCTGATCTCCTCCAGTGCCGCGAGGTTGGGGTCCTTGCCGTTGTTGCGTCCGTCGCCGAGTATCACGACCGTCGTGCGGCGGTTGACGGCGGAGCCGAACTCTTCGAGAAACCTGCCGAACGCCGCGCCGTGGTCCGAGTCGGCGTCGACGTCGAGCACCCCCCCGGCCGGCAGCCCCGCGACCACCAACCCGAGTGCCTCGTCAAGGGGATGCTCGGCGAACAGGTCCGTGATCTCCACGAGATCGCTGACGAAGGCAAAGCAGCGCACCGACGAGGCCAGTGACTGCAGCCCGTGCACCAGGTGCAACGTGAACCGCGCTGTTGCCCGCACCGAGAGCGAGACGTCCGTCAGGATCACCAGCCGCGGCCGGTCGCTGACCTTGGCGACGGTCACGGGACGGAAGGGGATGCCGTCATAGCGCATGTTCGTGCGCATCGTGCGGCGTCCGTCAACGGTCCCGCGCGCCGCGACGGTACGCCGGGAACGCGGCGCGCCGCGCAGGCTGCGGATGAGCCGTCGCACCGACTCCTCGAGCTCGGCGCGCTCGTGCTCGCCCACCCGCTCGGCCCCGCGGGCCTGGACCTCGCGAGTCTCCAGCTCGGCCTCCGCGGCCATCAGGGCCTCGAGATGGCTGCGCAGCTTCTGCGGCAAACCCTCTAGCAGGCCGGCCAGGCGGGCACGCAGCGCGGCCAGTTCCTCCGGATCGAGCCCGCGTCCGTCGTCGCGGGTGTCCAGGGAGTCGTTGAGCCAGTCCAGCAGCGCGCCCTCCTGGGCCACCGATAGCTCGACGTCCAGCTCCAGGCCGGGGTCTGTGATCAGGTCGCCGGGGCGACCGGGGTTGGCCAGACGGCTGGTCGTCAGCTGCACCCGCGCCGCCTGGTCCTGCAGGCTCTGGTTGTCCGCGGAGAGGACGATCTCGTCGGTGAGCGAGGCGATGTCGACCTTGTTGGCCTCCTGGTGCAGGTTGTACTGCTGCGCAAGGTCCTCGGGGTTGAAGAAGTCGCGGATGTCGTCAGGACTGCCGTGCGAGTGGCCCTGCTCCGGGATGTCGGATGGCTCCTCGGAGAGGGTGAAGTGCTCCAGCGACCCGGTGTCCTGCAGGTCGTCGTGGGCATGCCCGTGACCTTCATCGTCGGGCGGGTCGACGACACGCAGGCCGAAGAACAGGTCGAAGACCCGGTCGAAGGCCAGCTCGTCACGGCGGTCCTTGATCAGGCAGACCCGTAACGCGGCGCGGGTGGTCTCCCGGTCTGACAGGACACCGTTCTGCGCGCTTGCCCTCATCGCGTCAAGCGCCTCCGAGACGCCGATCCGGACCCCCTGACGCCGTAACAGCCGCACGAAGCGATGGACAGCCTCCTCCACGACCGTGCCCTACACAGGCCGTTTGCGGGTGCCGCGGGCAGCTGGCCGCTTCGTTTGGCCGGGAGCCACGGCCCGCGTGCCCGCTCCGGCGTGCGCCGGCGGCGACTGCGGCGACCCATACACACCGGGGCCGTGACGACCCGGCAGGTCCATCGCGCTGCGGACGGCCCGGCCATCGACGTCGCCGTCGGCAAGGGCCGGGTTCGTTGTCACCGACGGCGTGTCGTCGTGGTTGGTGCCGTGATCATGGTCGCCGCCAGCGCCGTGCCCATGACCGTGGCCGTGGCCGTGGCCCTTGGCTGCGCCAAGAATGGCGTTGGGGTCGACGAGGCGGGGCAGCGCCTCGGTGGTGCGCCGAAGGTCCCGCTCGTACTTCACCACGACATTGGCCGTGTTGGACAGCACCTCGGCGGTGAGGTCCTGAACGCCGAGGACCGCCAGGGTCCGGGCCCAGTCGATGGTCTCGGAGATGCTGGGAGCCTTGCGTAGCTCGAGCTCGCGCAGACCGCGAACGATGGTGACCAGCTGCTGCGCCAGGGCATCGGGCAGTCCGGTGTTCTTGGAGCGGATGATCGCCAGCTCGCGCTCGGCGTCGGGGTAGTCCAGGGACAGGTGTAGGCAGCGTCGCTTGAGAGCGGCGGACAGGTCGCGGGTGTTGTTGGAGGTCAGGACCACATATGGCTTGTGGATGGCCTTGAAGGTGCCCACCTCCGGGATGGATACCTGGTACTCCGCGAGAAGCTCCAGGAGCACGGCCTCCAGGGCCTCGTCTGCCCGGTCCACCTCGTCGATGAGCAACACCACCGGCTCGGTGGAGCGCACGGCCTCCAACAGGGGCCGCGAGGCCAGAAAGCGCTCGGAGAAGAAGACGCTCTCCTGAGCCCCGATCCGCTCGACAGCCTCGTCGATGTTCTTGGCGCCCGCGATGACCTCGTCGATCGTCGAACGCAGGATCTGGGTGTAGAGGAGCTGCTTGCCGTAGTCCCACTCATAGAGGGCCTTCGTCTCGTCCTGGCCCTCGTAACACTGCAACCGCAACAGCTTTCGCCCCGTCACCTCTGCCAGTGAGAGCGCCAGCTGGGTCTTGCCGACGCCCGCGGGACCCTCGAGCAGCACGGGCTTGTCCAGGCGGGTCTGCAGGAACACCGTCGTGGCCAACTTGTGGTCGGCCAGGTAGCCGTGCTCCTCGAACCGCGCCATGACATCTGGCACGTCTGCGAAGTCAGCTGACGGAATGGGTTTCTTGGTGCGCGGCACGAGACCTCCTGCGGCTGGTTCCGGGGACCGCCCGGCCGGGGCCCCCCGCCTGTGGTGCGGGCGGGGGGCCGGGGCTGGCGTAGCGCTCAGGTGAGCAGGTCGTCCAGAGAACCGTTCATGCAATGGTCTACCACTGGGCGCACCAGATCAAAGGTGCACTCCTTGGCATTGCCCGGGGTGCACGCGTCACCGAGCACGTGATTGGTGATGCGGTCCACGTCAGCGGCGTCTCCCTTGATCACGCCCGACTTCTTGTAGAACTCGGTCGGTCCCATGCCGAGGCGGTTCTTGGAGTAGCTGTCCTTGGTGACGTCCACGAAACGCTCCGGGATGCCGACGTCGCGCAGCAGGCGGATCGCAGCTGCCAGTGCAGCATCTGCGGCCTGCGGCTTGGTCATGCCGTGGGTGTCGATACCCATTGCCTCGGCGATGTCGGCGAAGCGGTGGTAGACCGCGGGCATGTTGAACGCCCAGACACGCGGCAACGCGACCGCGTTGTTGAGGCCGTGGTGTGTGTCGTAGAACGCGCTCATGGCGTGGGAGATCGAGTGGACGATGCCCAGGCCGCCGGAGTTGAACGCCTGGGCGGCGATGTACTGCGCGTACATCATGCCCTCACGTCCGGCCAGGTCCTGACCGTTCCAGGTAGCAGCACGCAGGTTGTCGCTGGTGAGCTTGATGGCGTGCAACGCGTTGCCCAGCGAGGGCTCGAAGTTCAGCCGGGAGACGTAGGGCTCGCTGGCGTGGGCCAGGACGTCGAAGCCGCACTGGGCGGTGTAGTCGACCGGGAGGTCGAAGTAGAGCACCGGGTCGTCGATCGCCAAGGAGGTGACCGACGCGTCGTCGAAGGCGACGTACTTGTGCGGGTTGTTCGGGTCAGTGGTGGTGTCGGTGATGACGTACGCCCACGAGGTCTCCGAGCCGGTGCCAGCCGTTGTCGACACGGCGATGTGGGGCGGGTTCTTGGGGTTCTCGCTCTTGTTGAACCCCTCGAACTCGTTGATGTTGCGGCCGTCGTGGGCGACCGAGATCCGGGCACCCTTGCAGGCGTCATGAGACGACCCGCCGCCGATGGACACGAAGGAGTCGCAACCGTTCTCCTGGTAGAGCGCGACGGAGTCCATGACGTTGTAGTCCTTGGGGTTGGACTCCACCTTGTCATAGATCACGACCTCTAGACCGTGGTACTTCATCGACTCGGCGATCTTGTGCACGATGTCGGTCCCACGCAGTCCTGAGGTCATGACGAGGGTCTTGCGGAAGCCGAGCTTCAGCGCCTCCGGTCCGATCATCTCGTGTGCGCCCGGACCCATGAGTGCCCGTGGGAACGGGTGGAACTCTTTGATCGGAAACGGCTTGAGCAGCTCATCAACTTGCATGAAGATCCTCCTTGGCGGTCCTTGCTCTTGGTCTTCGGACACCGGGCCCGTGACGTCTTCGGACACTAGGCCCGTTTGGGGGTGCAGCGTGAGGGCAGGAACGCGAAACCGTCCGGACAGCGATGGGTTGGCCTGACCGATGGGGGGCGAGTACCTGTCCTTTCGGACAGGTCTGGCGCTCAGGCCTAGACGATGCAGTGGATGCCACCTAGCGTCGCCCTTACCGGTGAGGTTGCCCTTATCGGTCAGATCTGCCCGACAGCCATATCCGTCACCCGAGATCCATCACCGAAGATCCATCACCGAAGATCCATCACCGAAGATCCATCACCGAAGATCCATCACCCGAGCCCAGCAGGAGTGTCCAGTGAACAACCCTCCCATCATCGAGGTCGACCCTGCCACCACCGCCGCACCGAAGGAGGAGCCCACCACCGAGCCAGTGGCAGAACAGCTCGTGGAGGAAACGCTCGTCGAAGAGGTCTCGATCGATGGCATGTGCGGTGTCTACTGAGGTGGCCCATGCGGCCAGGTCAGCTCCGGGATGGGAGTTCGACCCGGCACAGCCGTGGCGGCTCTCTGCCGCAGTCGCCCTGCGCGACGAGTCGTTCGGCGCTCTGGCTTACGACTTCACCACCCGCCGCCTGTCCTTCCTGAAGTCCCGCCTGCTCGTCGATGTCGTGCGTGCTCTGGAGACCGTGCCCGACGTCGGCGCCGCCCTCACCGCCGCGGGCGTTCCCGAAGGCGACCGGGCGACATACCTGCGGGCTCTGGAGGGCCTGGCCCTCTCCGGCATGCTCACCCCCCGCTGAAGGAGTCCCGTCATGACCGCCGTGCTGCCCCTTGTCGACCAGTTCGCGCTCGGGCTGGATGCACCCATCTGCCTGACGTGGGAGCTGACCTACGCCTGCAACCTGGCTTGCGTGCACTGCCTGAGCTCCTCGGGCCGGCGCGACCCGAACGAGCTGACCACACAACAGTGCGAGGCGGTCATCGACGAGCTGGCGCGGATGAAGGTGTTCTACGTCAACATCGGCGGCGGGGAGCCTACGGTGCGCCCGGACTTCTGGCACCTGCTCGACTACGCCGTGGCCCACCAGGTCGGGGTGAAGTTCTCCACCAACGGAATCAAGATCGACAAGGAGAAGGCCGCGCGGATCGCTGCCACCGACTACGTGGACGTGCAGATCTCCCTCGACGGCGCGACCGCCGAGGTGAATGACGCGGTCCGCGGCGAGGGCTCCTACGCCACCGCGTTGCGGGCGCTGGAGAACCTCGCCGAGGCGGGTTTCAAGGATGCCAAGATCTCCGTGGTGGTCACCCGCCACAACGTCAGCCAGCTCGACGAGTTCAAGGCGCTGGCAGACCGCTTCGGCGCCACCCTGAGGCTCACCAGGCTGCGACCCTCGGGCCGCGGTGCGGACGTGTGGGACCAGCTGCACCCGACGGCGGCCCAGCAACGGGTGCTCTATGACTGGCTGGTCCTGGCCGGCGACGGTGTGCTCACCGGTGACTCCTTCTTCCACCTGGCTGGGTTCGGAGAACCGCTGTCGGGCCTGAACCTGTGCGGTGCCGGGCGGGTCGTCTGCCTGATCGACCCGGTGGGCGACGTGTACGCCTGCCCATTCGCCATCCACAGCGAGTTCCTGGCCGGAAACCTGTTGCGGGACGGCGGTTTTGACAAGGTGTGGCGCCATTCGCCGCTGTTCGAGGACCTGCGCCGCCCACAGACGGGCGGCGCCTGTGCCAAGTGCGCCCACTACGACTCGTGCCGCGGTGGTTGCATGGCGGCCAAGTTCTTCACCGGACTGCCGCTTGACGGACCGGACCCCGAGTGCATCGTGGGTTACGGGGAGCAGGCCCTCGCCGAGCGTGACGTCCTGGCCCTGCCCGCCCCGCCCAAGCCCGACGGCGACCACTCCCATGGTGGCCCGATGCGCGGCCAGGCACCCCAGCCCCGGACCGGCGGTGGACCGGTGCCGGTGTCGATCGGGCACCGTCCCGACCGCGGTTGTGACCAGAGCCCACTGCTCGGCCTGCAACTGTCATCTAGGACCTGATCGGCATGGTGGATGCCACTCTGACCGATCCTGTTGTCCTTGCTGGCCGCCGGGCCCCGTCGCGGGTCCTGTTCGGCCCGCACGAGACCAACCTCGCTCAGGGACGGGCGATCAGCGAGCGGCACGTGGCGTACTACGCGCGTCGCTGCGCTGGCGGCGCGGGTGTCCTGGTCACCGAGACGGCCTCGGTCCACGACAGTGACTGGCCGTACGAACGCGCACCGCTGGCCCTGGACTGCGCTCGTGGCTGGAGCGCCGTGGCCGCGGCCTGCCAGGACCAGGGCACGCTCGTCCTGGCCGGTCTGGGCCACACCGGCGCCCAGGGGTCGACCGCCTTCTCCCAGCAGGCATTGTGGGCACCCTCGCGCGTCGCCGACGCAGCCAGCCGGGAGATGCCGGTCGCCATGGAGCACGCGGACATCGGCCTGCTGGTTGCCGGGTTCGTCCGGGCGGCAAGGCTGGCCGTCGACTGCGGCCTGGCGGGCGTGGAGATCGATGCGGGTGTCGGTGCCCTGTTACGGCAGTTCCATTCGGGGCTGACCAACCTGCGCGAGGACACCTACGGCCAGGACCGTCTGAGGCTGACCAGCGAGGTCCTGTCTGCGGTCCGCGACGAGATCGGCGCCGACGTCGTCCTCTCACTGCGTCTGTCGTGTGACGAGCTGGCGCCGTGGGCGGGGGTGACCCCGCAGATGGCTCTAGAGCAGGTGCGCGTCTTGGCACCGCTGCTCGACCTGCTGGTGGTGGTGCAAGGCGGCCCATTCACTGCCAGTGCCTATCGTCCAGACGCGCACACACCCGCCGGTCACAGCATCGACCTGTGCCGGCAGATCAGCGACATGCTTCAGGGGACACTGCCCGTGGTGCTGCAGGGCGGTGTGGTGGACCCGGGCATGGCACAGTCGGCGCTCGACGGCGGTGTCGCAGACCTGGTCGAGATGACCAGGGCGCTGATCGCCGACGCCAACCTGGTGGCGAAGGTGCGCGCTGGTGCCGCGTCCTCCGTGCGCCCATGCGTACGCTGCAACCAGACCTGCCGAGTACGCGACAACCGCAACCCCGTGGTGACCTGCATCGGCGATCCGCGCTCGGGGCACGAGACGGTGGACGTGGACGTCGACATCTTCACCAGCCACGAGGGACAGGGCCACCAGGTGCTCGTCGTAGGCGCCGGACCGGCCGGGCTGGAGTGCGCGCGGGCCCTGGCAGCTCGCGGCGCGTCGGTGCGAGTGGTCGACGCCGCCGACCGGGCAGGAGGCATGCTGCCCGTGGTCGCCGCCGGGCGCCAGACCTTCGGTGCCCTGGGTGACTGGCTCGTCTCGGAGTGCCACCGCCTCGGCGTGAGCGTGACCCTGGGGTCACGGCTCAGCCCGGACGACGTCCGGGCAGCGCTGTCGTCCGGGCAGTCCGTCGTGCTGGCAACCGGCTCGCGGGCGTCCACGCCCCGCTACAGGATTGACCCCGGCGCCACGGTGGTCACGGCAACCGATCTGCTCCAGGCCGCGTCGCGGGGCACCCTCTCGCAGGTGGTGGGCCCCGACTCGCGAGTGCTGGTGAACGACCCAGTGGGTGGACCGGTCGGTGTCGCAGTCGTCGAGCTCCTGGCGGGACACGGCCACCAGCTGAGCATCGTGACGCAGGACCAGATCGTCGGGACCGGCCTGTCCCTGTCCGGAGACCTCGCCGATGCGAACACCCGGCTGCAACAGGCCGGGGTGGTTCGAGTCCTGTCCAGCCTCCTTCGCGCGGTCACCCCCGAAGCAGGGATCATTGAACAACGCTGGACCGGCGAACAGCGGGTGATCCCCACCGATCTGGTCGTCGACGCAGGCCACCGCCTGGCCGAGGAGCAGCTGTACGACGCGCTGGTGGGCGCCGACGCGTCCCTGCGCGACGAGCTGGTGCGCGCCGGTGACTGCGTCGCCCCGCGGACCGTGCATGAGGCCATCCTGGAGGGTCGGCGCGCGGCGCTGACCGTCCTGTCACGTCTGGGCACGCGATCGCGATCGCCGGTCCGGTTCGAGGTGGTCCGATGAGCGGCCAGAGCAAGTACCGCTACCTGTTCTCCCCCTTGAAGATCGGGCCGATCACGGTGCGCAACAGGGTGGTGTTCTCCGCCCATCTGACCAACTACGCCGTCGACGGTCTTCCCAGCGAACAGCACGCGGCCTATTTCGCGGCACGGGCCAAGGGTGGGGCCGGGATGATCATCACCGAGGAGCATTCGACCCACCCGACGGACTGGCCCTACGAGAAGCTGATCCATGGCTTCAACTCTGCGGTGATCCCTGGATACCGGCGGATCACGGATGCCGTGCACGCCCACGATGTGCCAATCCTGGCTCAGCTCAACCACAACGGCGGGCAGGCCTCGAGCATGTTCTCCCGGCTTCCGGTCTGGGCGCCCAGCGCCGTGCCGGACCCATTGTTCCGTGAGGTGCCCAAGGCCGTCGACCAGCACGAGATCCGCGAGATCGTGGCCGGCTACGGCCTGGTCGCCGACCACTGTGCCCAGGGCGGGTTCGACGGCGTGGAGCTGCAGTGCTCGCACTCCTCCATCGTGCGCGGGTTCCTCTCGCCTGCGACAAACGAGCGCACGGACGAGTACGGCGGGTCGCTGGCGGGCCGCGCCCGCATCCTGCTCGAGATCATCGACGTCGTGCGCGAGGCGATCGGCCCCGGCCGGGCGCTCGGCGTGCGTCTGTGCGGCGACGAGCTGATCGAGGGCGGCACGAGGATCCAGGAGGCCGTCGCCGTGGCCCGGCTGGTCGAGGCCCAGGGCAAGATCGACTACATCAACACCTCGATCGGTGTGGCAACCGCGACGCTGTTCATGATCGAGGCGAGCATGCACGTGCCCGCCAACTACGCGGCCTACATCCCGGCAGCCCTGCGCCAGGCGGTCGACCTGCCCGTCATCGGAGTCGGACGCTTCAAGGATCCGCTGCAGGCCGACCGGGCGCTGGCCGCGGGAACCTGTGACCTCATCGGAGTCGTGCGAGGGCAGATCGCCGACCCCGACTTCGTCGCCAAGGCCCGGGCGGGCGAGGCGTCATCCATCCGGACGTGTCTATCCTGCAACCAGGAGTGCGTTGGCAGGATGGGGCTCAATCGCTGGCTCGGTTGCATCGAGAACCCCCGCACCGGCCGCGAGTCCATCACCCTGCCCGCCCCGCGTCGGCGTGGGCGGCGGGTGGTCGTCGTCGGTGGCGGACCGGCGGGCCTCCAGGCTGCCACCACGGCAGCCGCCCGCGGCCATCAGGTCACCCTCCTGGAACGCGAGCCGCGCACCGGCGGTCAGGTCGCCGAGGCCGCGAGCGTCCCGAGCCGGGCCGAGTTCCTGGACATCGTGCGCAACCTGCTCTCGGAGTGCCAACGCACCGGGGTGGACGTGCGCACCGGCGTGGACGCCGACGCCGCCGCCATCCGAGGGCTCCGCCCGGATGCGGTGATCGTGGCCACAGGCGCGCGCCCCGCACGGCCATGGTGGGCCGGCGACCAGACCCGCGTGGTCGACGTCCGTGACGTCCTGCAGGGTCGGGCTGCCCCCGACGGCGATGTCGTCGTCGTCGACGACCTCGGGTTCCATCAGGCGACTTCGGTCGCCGAGCTGCTCGCCGACCGAGGTGCCTCCGTCGAGGTGATGACACCGGGCATGGTGGTCGGTCAGGACCTCGGCATCACCCTCGACATGGAGGGGTGGCTGATGCGCGCCCACGCCAAGGGGATCGTGCAGTCGACCGACCTGGTGGTCATGGGTGCCACAGCACAGGAGAATGCGGACGGGGTGACCCTGGACTTGCTACATCACCCGACCGGCGCGCAGCGCTCACGCTCGTGTGACTGGGTCGTCGTGGCCACCCACCAACAACCCGTCGACGAGCTGTGGCGCGAGCTGCTCGACGACCCGGCACTGGAGGTCCACCGCATCGGCGACGCCGTTACCCCAAGACGGGCGCACTCGGCCGTCATCGAGGGCCATCGGGTGGGAGTGGCACTGTGAACGAATCCACATCCGTGGCGACCGTATTCGGCTCCGAGGCACCCCTGGCCATCGTCGTCGCACGCTCCGGTGAGCTGCCCGTAGGCGCCGACGAGGTGGTGGCCGAAGCCGGTGGGCGGGTGCTCGTCGTCGGCGAGGGCGCCCTGGCAGCGGCCGGGCGGCTGACCACGGCCAGCCACGCATGGACGGCTGAGACCGAGCCCGGGCTGCGCCCGGGCAACCTAGCGCGTGCGCTCGCGCCAAGCCTGTATGACGTCCCGCTGGTCATCCTCCCGGCCTCACCGGACGGACGGGACCTGGCGCCGCGCCTGGCGGCCGAGCTCGACCGCCCGTTGCTTGCCGCCGCGACCAGGATCCGGATGGACACCCAGGCGTCGAAGTGCACCGTCACTGCGGTGCTATTGCGGGTCGAGGGCCGCATCGACCTTCCCGTGAGCGTCCAGTCGGCAGCGGTGGCCACGCTCGTGCCCGGCGTTGCCGGCTCGGTGCCGACGGGTGAGTCGTGCTCCTTCGCGGAGCTCGCACCGCCGCTGACCACACCGGGCGCCGGTGGCGTTCACGAGGTCGAGGTACTGGAGGTGCTCGAGCCCGACCCCGAGACGATGGACCTGGCTGAGGCCGGCCGGGTACTGGCCGGTGGCGCGGGCCTGGTGGCCCGCGACGCCGGCGCAGACGCCGGGCCGGCGGCGATGACCCTTCTGCAGCACGTGGCCGCGGCCCTGGGCGCCTCCGCAGGGGCGACCCGTGTGGTCACGGACGCGGGGTGGGTGGGCTTTGAACGGCAGATCGGCACGACCGGCGTGGCCATTGACCCTGATCTCTACGTCGCCTTCGGCATCTCCGGGGCCTCCCAGCACACCGGTGGGCTGGGTGCCCCCAGCCACATCGTCAGCGTGAACACGGACCCGTCCTGTCCGATGACGGCCATGGCCGACCTGGGTCTGGTGACCGACGCGGGCGAGCTGTTGAGGGTCCTGGCAGGACGGCTGGGCATCGACGTGCCAGGGCCAACGAATCGGCAGGAAGTGACACATGCCTGAGAACGTGAACGGCCAGGACCAGGTCTGGGACGCAGTCGTCGTGGGCGCCGGCCCGGCAGGCGCTGCCGCGGGGCTGGCCTTGGCTCGAGCCGGGCGCTCCGTTCTGATGGTCGAGCGCGGCCCGTTCCCCGGGTCCAAGAACGTCTACGGCGGCGTCGTCTACGCCCGCGTCCTGGACCAGGTCCTGCCGCAGTGGTGGCTCGATGCGCCGGTCCAGCGTTGGGTCACCCGGCGATCCACCATGATCATGACCGGGCACCAGGCGCTCACCATCGACATCCGGGCCCAGAACTGGGGGGAGGCGCCATACAACGGCATGACCACGTACCGCCCGGACTTCGACGCGTGGCTGGCCGGCAAAGCAGTGAAGGCAGGGGCCGAGCTGATCACCTCGACGGTGGCGACCGGGCTGATCCGCGACCACCGCGGCCGCGTCTGCGGGGTGCGAACCGACCGTCCAGGCGGCGACCTGCGGGCCCGGGTCGTCATCGCCTGCGACGGGGTGAACTCCTTCCTGGCGAAGGAGGCCGGTCTGCTGCCGGCCGCCGACTCGGTCCACCACACCCTCGGGGTCAAGGAGGTATGGTCGTTGCCGCCCGAGGTCATCGAGGAGCGCTACGCACTCGGTCCCCGCGAGGGACTGGACATCGAGATGCTCGGCTGCACCCGCGACATACCCGGCGGTGGCTTTCTCTACACCTGCCACGACACCGTCGCCCTGGGCGTCGTCGTCTCGGTCGAGGGGCTGGCCAGAGCCAAGGTCCGTCCCGAGGAGCTCATCGCCGACCTGGGCAAGCACCCGGCCATCGCCCCGGGGCTGCGCGGGGCCGAGCTCAAGGAGTACGCCGCCCACCTCATCCCCGAGGGCGGCTATCGTGCCATGCCAAAGCTGGCCACCGACGGTCTACTGGTCGCCGGCGACGCGGCCGGGATGTGCCTGGCGGCAGGGCTGTGGCTGGAGGGCGTCAACTTCGCCATCGGCTCGGGTCTCGCGGCGGGCGCTGCGGTAAGCCGCGCGATTGCCTCCGATGACGTCTCGGCTACCGGTCTGGGGTCCTACCGCAGCTCGATGGAGCACTCCTTCGTGCTGGCCGATCACAAGCGGATGCAGGACGCACCCAAGTTTGTGCTCTCCGAACGGCTGCACGCGCAGTACACAGGTCTGATCTGCGACATGGCCGAACGTATCTTCACGGTCACCAACCCCGAGCCCAAACCCAGGATGACCGCGTTGTTGCGCAGGACCGTCAAGGACCATGGCGTGCGTTGGCGCGACCTGGCTCAGGACGCCGTCCTGGGCGGAAGGATCTTCCGATGAGCACCGGCCCGCACCAGGTTGACCCTCCGGCCCGACCGCCAGCGGTCTCTTTCGAGGATCGGATGGCGACCGTGGAGTTCCGGGTGGGCGAAAGAGCCCACATCGTGGTCGACTCGCAGGTATGCCGTTCCTGTACAACCAAGGCCTGCGTCACCGCGTGCCCCGCGAACCTGTTCGCCCAGACCTCCGACGGCGGGATCCTGTTCAACTACGAACAGTGCTTCGAGTGCGGCACCTGTTACATGGTGTGCAACAGCGAGGGCGCGCTGACGTGGACCTACCCTGACGGCGGGCATGGCGTCGTCTTCCGGAACGGGTGACCCCGATGAGTTCCAGCGGTCCCCTTATCGTGGCGTTGCTGCGCCACACCGACCTGCGCCCTGAGGTGGACCGGCTCAGCGGGCACGTCAGCCGGGACGACCGGTCGGCCGGAGCCAACCCGGCCGAGCTCGCGGCGCTGGAGACCTCCCTGCGCATTGCCGACGCCTGGGGCGGACGCGTGCTCGCGGTGACCGCCGGGCCGGTAGCGGCGGAGGCGACCCTGCGCGAGGCACGAGCTGTCGGCGCATCGGTGTTGCGAGTGCCTTGGCCCAGCCGCGGTGCGGCCGATGACGAGGCCTGGGTGGCAGACCTGGCCGATGACGGGCGCTTGCTGGCGCGGGCGCTGGTGGCGGCGATCCGTACGGTGGGCGAACCGGATCTGGTTCTCTGTGGCGACCGTTCGGCCGACCGGGGCACGGGCGCCATACCGGCGTACGTCGCCCACGAGCTCGGCGCCGCCCAAGCCCTTGGGCTGGTGTCGGTGTCGGTGGAGGGGCCCGGGTTGCGCGCTCAACGACGACTGGACGCAGGACGTCGCGAGGTCCTGCGGGTGCCGCGACCGGCCGTCTGCTCGGTGGAGGCGGCCGGGCTTCGACTGCGTCGGGCCTCGCTGATGGCCGAGCTGGGAGCCCAGCGGAGCACCGTCCCGATCACCTCCCCGCCAGCGACGGTCACCCCCGCGCCGGTGCACGTCGGCCGTCCGGCGTCCCACCGTCCCCGACCGCGGTTGGTGCCACCGCCCGCGGGCTCCGACCCACGCGAACGCCTGCTCGAGCTCACCGGCGCGCTGGCCACCCGGAGTGTGCCAACCGTGCTCGGTCCGATGCCGGCACAGGAGGCCGCCGACGTCCTGCTGCAGTGGCTGGCCGAGCGAGGCTACACCCCAGTGGAGCCGACATGAGCGAGCGGCAGTCCCACGCACGGACCCCCGAACTCTCAGTGGGGCCGATGGTGCTGATCCCCATCGGCTCCACGGAGCAACACGGCCCGCATCTGCCCCTTGGCCTGGACACTGTGATCGCCGAGGCGGTGGCCCGTCGGGCAGCCGACCTGATCAGGCAGGCGGGAGTGGACGTGGTGATCGCGCCAGCGCTGGCGTACGGGGCCAGCAGTGGGCACCAGCATCTCGCCGGCACCGTGTGCCTGGGACTGGAAGCTTTGCAACACCTCCTCGTCGAGCTGGTGCGTTCCGCGAGCTCGTGGGCGGGTCGGGCCGTGTTCGTCAATGGCCACGGTGAGAACGTGCCGGCCGTGGCCTCCGCTGTACGCCAGTTGAGATATGAGGGGCACGACGTGGGCTGGGCGCACTGCGCCCCCACGAGGCAACGAAATCCGGCGCCCGTCGACTCGCGCGCCGGGCTCATCCAGACGTCGCTGGCGCTGATCCTGACGCCCGAAGACGCACAGCTGGACTCCGCAGAGGCGGGAGCGCTCGAACCGCTGTTCGCACGCCAGTCCAGGATGCACGTCGCCGGCGTCCCCGCGGGCTCGCCCAGCGTGGTGCTCGGTAACCCCTCAGGGGCGTCGGCGCAGGAGGGGCTGCTGCTGCTGTGGGGCATGGTCGCCGATCTGGTCTCGTCGGTGGTGGCGTGGGCGCCGGACAGCCAGGGCCGCCTCTGTGACCAGAGACGCGAGGTGGTGGCGTGACGCCCGTGCGGCGAAGGTGACCTCGGTTGCGGGCGGCATCGGTGCAGCGGGCCTGGACGGCCTGAGCGGTGCGGGTGGGACGGCCCCGGCCGTGGACGGCTGCGCCGGCGGGAAGACGCGGGTCCCCCGACGCCGCGTCCCGCCGACCGGGCCGCCGTCGCGGCCCGGCGGCCGGGCCAGGTCCACAGAGCCGTTACGGACGTCCGGGATGCGCAGGCGCTGGCGGCCGGTGGCAGCCACCGCGGTGATCGAGGACAGCACAAGCCGTGGGACCAGCCGTCACATACTCTGCGGACATTTGCGGGAAGTCGACGTTGAACCGGCGTGGGCAGTGCTCACCTGCGTCCCTGCCAAGCATCCCCCGGTCAGGCTTGCCCTTGGGTTGGCCGCCGACCTACGCGCCACCGCCGTGACCGTGCCAGCGGTATCTGTGGGATCGACCCGCGCTCGGATACGGTCGGCGACGGCAGCGCTCTTCAGCCTGGAGGGCACCACCGAGCCGTCCGCCCGCCAGCGGGTGGGGTGGCTTCTGCAGCCAGGCGAGGTCACGGCGCCGAGGTGTTGGCGGTGTTCCGAGCAGGCATTCGCGGCGCCCGCAGCAGTACCGCACCGCGATGATGGTCTCACCACATGAGCAGCACAGGTCCGGTCTTTGAGCGACTGCCCATGGGCATGCGGGTTCGCCTGACTGCGCGCACGACCCGCAGCGACGGCGGGCGCACGTTGTATGGCGGGACTCCGGCCCGGGTGCTGTACCTGCTTCCTTACGCGGCGGGGCTGCTCGAGAGCACCAACGAGATCGAGGTCGTCAACCGGCGCACCGGCGACCTCGCACGGCTGCTCGTCGACGGCGGACTCGCCAGCCCGGTGCTCTGCCCGACACTGCCGGGAGTCCCCAAGCTGGCTGATGTCACAGTCGTGGTCCCCGTGAAGGACCGCGCCCAGCCCCTGGCCAGGCTGCTCGCCTCGCTGCCCGCCGAGCTGCAGCTGGTGGTCGTGGACGACGGTTCGTCCAACCGCGACCCGGCTGACGTTGCCAAATCGGCCGGAGCAAGGGTACTGCGCCACGAGGCATGTCGCGGACCAGCGGCTGCACGGAACACCGGATTGTCAGCAGTGAGAACGCCGTTCGTCGCGTTCCTGGATTCAGACGTGGTGCCCCGACGCGGTTGGCTGCAGACGCTCCTGGAGCACTTCGCCGACCCGGCGGTCGGACTCGTGGCGCCACGGATCGTCGCCCTGGATGACCTGCCTGCCGAGGGCAGCGCGGCAAGGTGGCTCACGGCGTACGAGAAGGCACGCTCCTCCCTCGACCTCGGACCTACGCCGGCCCTCGTAGTCCCGCGGGGACCGGTGTCCTATGTGCCCAGTGCATGCCTGGTCGGGCGGGTCGCAGCGATCCCTTCAGGCTTCGACGAGGACCTGAGGGTCGGCGAGGACGTGGACCTGGTGTGGCGGTGTGTCGCGGACGGGTGGCGGGTGCGATACGAACCGGCCAGCGAGGTGGCACATGAGCACCGGGTGAAGACCGGGCAGTGGCTTGGCCGCAAGGCGTTCTACGGCACCGGGGCGGCGTTGTTGGCGCAGCGGCATCCGGGGGCTCTGGCGCCAGCCGTGATGGCGCCCTGGACTGCTGTCGCGGTAGTGGCCGTACTCTGCCAGCGGCGGTGGTCGCTTCCCTTGGTGGTTGCCGCCTGCGGCTCGGCGCTCTGGCGGATCTCGCGGCGGCTCCAGCGCAGCGAGCACCCCGTGCGGGGGGCAGCACGCCTGGTGCCCCACGGGTTGGTGAGCGCGGCGTGGCAGAGCGCCGGACTGCTCAACCGACACTGGTGGCCCGCAGCTCTCATCGGCTCCGTCTTCTCGCCCCGGGTCCGGCGTGCGGTCATCGCCGCGGCACTGCTGGAGGGGCTGGCCGACTGGCGTCGCGTACGGGCCGAGCAGTCACTGCTGCCCTACTTCGCCGCGCATCGCCTCGACGACCTCGCCTACGGGGCCGGTCTGTGGGTAGGCGCGGCCAGGGCACGCACCTTGGCGCCGCTGCTTCCCGATCTCGGCCTACGGCGGCCGTCAAGACTGCGGCAAGGCTCAGTCTCGGGTGCGCACAAGCGGACCATACCGCCAGCGCCGAACCCGTAGGTCGTCACAGGTGAGACAGGTCCAGGCGGGCCTGGGTTTGGCTGGCGCGGTTGCACCTAGGTGAGCGACGATCAGGGCGCTCAGCTTCCTCGGTTCGCCAACCCCCCGGTGGTAAAGCGGGGGAAGGTGGCACCTGCCGGTGACCCGGGAGGCAACCAGTGGTTATCCGATGACGCTGGCACTGACCCGGTGCGATTGCCGGCAGTGGAAGGACGGGTCACCGCGGGCCGACGGCCACCGTCCCCAGCAACGACCTGACCAGCGAGCCCCGGCAGGGACAACACAGGACCATGGCGGAGAAGGCGGACCGGCCGGCGGCTTCCTCGCCAGGTCATGGCGACTACCGGATGAGAATCGCGGTTGCTCGCCAGAGAACACGGCGCCGACAGATTGAGGCTGAGCCTGCCCAAGCCGCCCACAGCTCCTATGGCCGACGCAGTCAGCGGATGACCGGGCTGCCAAGCGGGAGCGCCTTGCCACCGGTCGCGGAGTTCATCGCGTCGAAGAACAGGTAGGCACCGACGACCACGAAGGAGAACACGAAGTATCCGCCGACCTTGGTCAGGCTCTCGCTGACATGTGAGGTACCCAGGTAGACGAAAAGCAAAGCGAGGTCGATCAGGGCGAACAGCAAGGTGAAGGCCAGCGGCAGCCTCATCGAAGCCACCGTGAGCAGCACGATCAGAACCAGCCAGGTCAGCAAGAAGAGCTCCTGGGTCTTCTGCGCATCGGCCGGCAGGATGGCGAACCAGTTGTGAGTCAGCCCAAGCACCAGTGCGGCGTAGCTGAGCCAGAAGCCGGTGAAGATGCCGAAGATGCTTGCCACTGCGTTCTGCGCCAGCCGCGCCGCCCATCCTGCCGCTAACAGCTGGCCGATCCCGGTCGCGGTCATGATGATCGGAATGGAGGCACCGACCGCCCTGGCCGGCACGTAACCGACGAGCACCAACCCGAGCGCGATCGAGCCGGCCAGGAACGTTGGCACGCCGATCAGCGCGGGGTTGCCCTCCGGCGCCGCAACAGGGGCTTCCTCAGCAGGATTCGGACCGGGCAACGTGGTCGCGCCGCCAGTTCTCGCTGCGGATTCCAGATGATCGGTCACGGTGACTCTCCTCGCGTGAAGTGGCGCTCTCTTGGGTTGACCCGGTCCCGCATCCGGGCTGATCGTCAGGGCTGAAATCGCGGGACTGGGTCGAAGCGTCGCCCGCGTTGGTGGAAGTGGTCAAGGCTCCCGGTGGAAGTTTGACCACTTGGCGGGCCCCTCCCGCCCACTTGGCGGGCCCCTCCCGCCCACTTGGCGAGGGTCCTTACCTATACCTACGGCGCCCGTGGGCGGTCAGCTGACCGCCGGCTGGCCGGCCCGGTCATGGACGTCCTGACCGACGCCGAGGCCGTCGACGCACCCGGGCAGACCCGTACGAACCCACCGCTGCGCACGGCAGGTGAGGGCACCCTGAAGCAGAGCACCGCACGAGCGCTGGAGCTGCGCCGTCGGTTCTGTTACCAGCGCTGGGCAATCGCCCAGGATGGGGTCATGTTCACCGGCGCTTCCACGGTCGCCGTGGGCGCCACCGGGCAGCCGGGTCCCGGCTCCCGGACCCCGACCGAAACCCAGGACTGAGCTCGCCGTCTGCCTGCCCGCTGGCCTGACAGCTCCTGCCGGCCAGGCCCGTTGTCACTAGCCGACCCGTGCAGTGGCTGGGATGGAAGGACACCACCATGACCAAGGCCATCCGGCAGGTGGCAGCACTGGTTATCGGCAGGGCCAAGCCGGTGTGCTGAGGCGGGTAGCTGGTCCAGACCGGATGGCTCAGAAGGTCCGGACGCTGCCCACGCTGGCCCGCTCATGGCCGGCAACGGCCCACTGGTTGAACGGCATCGTGACCCGGGTAAATGAGGACGACCATCGACTCCGCAAGGCCACCGTTCTACCTGCTGGAGGTCTCACTGCAGACCTGGGCGGTCAACGCCGGAGCCGTCAGGCACCTGCCGACATCCCAATACGGACCCGGTAGGACCGCTTTGTTTGGGTCAGATACGGCGGCCAGCTTCACGCCGCCACGACCGATCCGGACACGGCCAGAACGCACCCCGCTCCGGTTCTCATGCCGATGTCCGGGTCAAGGGCAGCCTCTGTGAGGGTCGGGTGCTGTCACGGCGTCGTGCAGGTCAGTACACGGCGCTCACGCCGTCAGGACCTCCTCAACGAGGAGGCTCTTCCTCGACCGGTGACGCCTCGTTGTCCGGTTCGGTGGCCTCAGTCACTGTCCGGGTCGGCGCGCTGATGACCTGCTCCTGACTGTCATGACGGCTTGCGGATGCCCAGTGAAGGAACATACTGGCACTCAGTGCCGAAAGGGAGGGTATGCCTCGAAGCTTGTCCGCCAGGGCGGCGCGGTCGCCTGCCGGACAAGGGCGCCGGCCCAGCTCGTGGCCGGCCGTGCACCCTGCCCGAACCTGTCACGCCCGCTCGACCTTTCGGCAGGATCTTCGGCAGGCCTGCCTGGACGTGCTCGCCCACGACAGCTTCGCGGCGACCCCCATCCAGGACGTCGCCGCCGGCATCGGCCGGCGCACGGTCTCTGGCTACGTCGCCTCCAAGAAGGACGCCGTCCGCGGCGACCTACACGAATCGCCTGATGAGCCGAAGGCCCGTCTGCTGAGGTGGGACGGCCACCCCTGGTTGATGACGACGACCCGGCGCGGCGTCGTCGCGTCCAACACCTGCGACCCGGTCAACGAGAAGTCGCACCGGGACCGCATGTCGCTCATTGTGAGCACCGGCCACCCACAGGCGCATTCGACGTTGCGGTACGGCCACGGGCGCCAGGTCGTCACCCGGTTCGCCGCCTACGCGACGGGCTGTCGCCCAGAACTGGCGGCGCGGGTCAGCGCACACCTGGCGCTGGGTGCCTCATCGGCTGCCTGCGAGCAGTGGCTGGGCGAAGTCGGCAGCGACCTGCCGACCCATCTGCAAACCGCGTTGTCCGTGCTGGACCAGAGTTCGGTCCTGCCCGTGGGCGAAGCCCACCGATGACCAACCGGCCCATGGCCGTGATCACCGGCGCAGCACGCGGCATCGGTCGGGCCACCGCCGTCTGCCTGGCCCGCAATGGATTTGACCTCACCCTGGGCGACGTTGGCTCGCCCGGACAGGTCGCCGGACTGGCTTACCCGCTCGCCTCGCCCAGTGACCTACAGCGCACGGCCCGGCTGTGCCGCGACGCTGGCGCTGCCACCCATTTTCAGTCGTGCGACGTCCGTACTCCCCAGGAGGTCCAGTCCCTGGTCGACCTGGCCTTGGCGAACGTCCCGACATCCGAGGCGCTCATCGCGGCGGTCGCCGTGGCGGGAATCATCGGGTCGAACGGACTCGCCTGGGAGCTCACGCCAGAAGACCTTGACCGGGACCTTTCCGTCAACCTTCACGGCGTCGCCAACCTCGCCCGTGCCGCCGTACCCCATCTCCTTCGAGCAGGTCGTGGCCGAGGCCGCTTCGTCGCGGTGGTCTCCTCAGCTGGCGAGGCCGGACTCCCCCGCCTCGGGGCATACGTGGCCGCAAAACACGCTGCCCTCGGCTACATCCGCTCGCTCGCCGCGGACCTGGGCCCGGCCGGCGTGACCGCGAACGCCGTGATGCCGGGCAGCACGCGCACACGGCTTCTGGAGTACAGCGCCCTGGTCTACGGGCTAGGTGACGTCGAGGACTTCGCCAGCCACCAACGTCTCCAACGCCTGCTCGACCCAGACGAGATCGCCTCCGCAGTCGCCTGGCTGTGCAGCCCTGGGGCCTCGGCGGTCACCGGCAAGGCCATCGGCGTCGACGGCGGGTTCCTCGCATGAGCCACTGGCGGCTGGTCGCCGGGACCCGCTGGCTCGATCACGGCGCTCCTGCCGGCAAGGCGCCCAGCCAGGTCATGCGTCTCACCGAACAAGAAACCCGGACCGGGCAGGCGATCCTGACCGGAGGGGACAAGCACGCGCCGGCGCCAGCTCAGAAGGGGCTACGTGACCGGCTCCGGTGGGCGCTCCTGTGATCCCGGCCGCGCCGGAGCCGGCAACCGTTCTGGACGTGACCGTGGTCATCCCGGCCCGATCGCCGCCAGACCCGGTCCGGCGGGTCCTGGCGGCGTTACCCCACGACGTCGCCGTGGTCGTGGTCGACGACGGTTCCCCCGTCCCCCTGCCCGACGCGCTCCAGCCACAGCCGAACCTGACCATCCTGCGGCACGAGCGTTCCCAAGGGCCGGCGGCCGCTCGCAACGCCGGCGCGGCCGCCGCGGCGACCACCTGGCTTCTCTTTCTGGACGCCGACGTCGAACCCCGCGCCGACACCCTCGCCCGGCTGCTCGAGCTCGCTACAGGGCTGGACGTGAGCGCGGTCGCCCCACGCGTCGTGAGTGGGCCGGGCGCCGGTCTCGCCGCGTGGTTCGAGAGTTCCTGCGCCCTGGATCAGGGCCCGCACCCTACCAACGTCGGCCACGGTCAAACCGTTTCGTACGTTCCCAGCGCCTGCCTACTCATCAGGACCAAGGTATTCCGCCAGGTCCACGGGTTCAGCGAGGACATGCACGTCGGCGAGGACGTGGACCTGATCTGGCGACTCGCCGACCACGGCCAGATCCGCTACGAACCCAGCGTGGTCGTGACCCACGAACCCCGTCCCCGGATTCTCGAGGCCCTGGACCGTCGACGCTACTACGGCACGAGCGCCGCATCCCTGTCCCTTCGGCATCCCGGCAAGGCCAGGCACGCAGACGTCTCCGTGTGGTCCCTCATCCCCTGGGCAGTAGCAGTGGGCGTCAGCCCGCCTCTCGGCTATGCCATGGCTGTCGCGACCGTGTTCAGCGCACCACGTGGCCTCCCCTTGCTGGACCCGCGACACGCCCGAGCACTCGCGGCCACCGGGCACGTCGTCGCCGCAGCCGGACTCGGACGATGGCTGATCCGACCACTGCTGCCGGCCACCCTCGGGCTCGCTCTGGCGCTGCCACCTCTTCGACGTCGGCTCGCGCTGGCTGCGCTGGCCGGCGTGGCCGACGTCGCCTGGCGAAGCCACAAGCAGATGACCACCGGCAGCGCTCGAGAGCGCACCGACCACATCGTGGGCACTGTCCTAGCGTCCCTTCTCGATGACGTCGCCTACTCCCTCGGCGTCTGGCAGGGCGCCCTCAGCCACAAGACCATCGACCCCCTGCTACTGACCGTGCGCGACCTGCCCGGCCGATCATGACCACGAGCAACGACACCAGCACTGAGCTGCCGCCACTGGCCCTGGCCAGCTGGCCACAAGTTGATCGCAGCGACCGACCACTGTTGGTCGTGCCCATCGGCTCCCTCGAACAACACGGCCCGCACCTGCCGCTGGACACCGACGCGCGGATCGCCTCCGCAGTGGCAGCCACGGTGCACGCCGCCCTTCCCCAGATCGGGCTGGCGCCCTGCATCCCCATCGGCGCCAGCGGTGAACACGCGGGGTTCCCGGGCACCCTCTCCATCGGGACCGACGCACTAGCCCTCATGGTGGTCGAGCTCGTACGTCACGCCTCACTGTTCTGGAAGCACGTGCTGGTCATCAACGGCCATGGCGGCAACGCCACGGCACTGCGATCCGCCCAGCAGGCCTGCAGATACGAGCACCGGTCCCTGACCCTGCACCACCTCGGCTGGGAGCAAGGCGACGCCCACGCCGGCATCAGTGAAACCTCGCTCATGCTCCACCTGGCACCAGAACTGGTGCGGATGGAGCTCGCCGAGAAGGGAAACACCGAACCACTACAACTGCTGCTGCCCCGCCTCGTGGCTGAAGGGGTGCGCTCGGTAAGTCAGAACGGGGTTCTTGGAGACCCGCGATACGCGAGCTCCGAGACCGGCGCCGGCCTCTTCTCCGAAATGGTGGACGCGGCACTGAAGAGCGCACGTCGGGCGCTTGGGTATGTCGCCCAAGCACACTGAGATCCTTGCTCAGCTGTGACGGGACCGCACGGCGGTCAGTGCGCCGCGATGGTGGGCTGAGCTGATGCGGTAGGTGCTGTGCTCGTGAGGTGCTGCGATGACGGCTCCACCGCCAGGCCAGGAATGTGCTGCTGTCCTACTCACCCGGGGATTCATCCGCAGCCGAGAGTGCACGTCGCTCCCCTTCCACCGGTGTCATCCAGGCGCCCAGGACGGGGAAGGCAGCCACTGCAGCGAACGCCCAGGCGAAGCCGAAAGAGCCCGCAAACGCGCCCACGAGCGGAGCGGTGGCAAAGGCAGCGACGTTCTGCATCGTGTTCTGCACACCCAGCGCCCGCCCCGACCACGCGCGTCCGGCGAGCTCGGCCGTGGCCGTGAAGCCCAGCCCGTTGTCCGAGACCGAGACGATCGAGGCGACGGCCAGCGCCAGCACAACCAACGAGACCCCGGTCGAGGCGGTCAGGGCCAGGAGCATCATGGACCCGCACGACATAAGGGCAATCACCCGCATCGGTGCGAGCCGACTACGGGCCAGATCTGACCAGCGGCCGGCCGCCATCCGGCCCGCGGCTCCACCCACGGCGACGACGGCCAGCAGCTGGCCCGCGGTCGTGGCGTCCCAGCCGCGTTCCGAGACGAGGTACTCGGCGGAGAAGGCCAGCGTCGCGAACTGCGGCACCACAAGCAGGGAGCTCGCCGCATGTACCCGCCAGAGGATCAGCCGCCGGTACGGCGAGCGCGCCCTGGGGTGCCCGGGCTGCTGAGCGGGGCCCTGACCGGGTGGGTCGGCGGCAAAGAGCAACACCGCCGCGGTCAGGACCAGGCAGATCGCCGCGGGGACAGCGAGCGCGAGCCGAAGCCCGCCCCAGCCGGCCAGCGGTGGCAGCAGTGCCCCGGCGAGCGCGATGCCGAGCGGTTGACCGGTCTGGCGGATACCCATCGCGAGGCCACGCTCATGGACCCCGAACCAGCCCATCACCAGCCGGCCGCTGGCCGAGCTCACCGCCGCCCCTGCGGCTCCCACGAGGGCGAACAGCACGGCCCGCCCGCTCAGGCTGCTCGTTGCGGCACTGGCGATCCCGAGCACACCGGTCAGCCCCAGCCCGAGGGTGATGGCCAGTCGCTCGCCGTAGCGGTCGGCAAACGCACCCCACGCGATAAGCGTGACCACCATTCCGAGCGAGGGCGCGGCCACCAGCGCCCCACCCTGGGCCAGCGTGAGTCTCTCGCTGCGACGCAGGTAGGGCAGGAGAAACGGCAGACCGAACAGGAGGCACGACGCGACCGCCTGAGCGGCGGTGCCCAGCCCCAACATCACCCAGCGACGTCGCGAGGTCTGTGCGGGGCTCTGGATGCTCACCCGCCCGAGGTTAGGCGCCGCACCGACAGCAGCCAGCGGCGCCTCGGTCAGCTCGACGCCGACGGCGGACCAACGGCCCGCGTCGGGCCCGATGAGGCGACCATGGCCGTCAGTGCCGGGCCCGCTCAGTGGAACGCCGGCCCCGTCGCGTCCCTGCCCTGCTCGAGGGTGTCGCCCATCGCTGTCTGCGCCGCCAGGGGGTCCACCGGCAACCGCTCGCGCCACGTCGCCGTGCAGGCCGGTGGCGGCCACCGAGGGCCGGGTGGGCGTGCGGTGGTCAACAGTGCCCCCGGGGAAGGGCTCGGCGACCGGAGCCAGCGCGGCGAACATCTGGTTGCCGCACGCCTCCGGCATGTTTTCATGGCATCAATGATGGATCGTTCAGGGAGCCAGCACCGACCGGTCCGGCCAACCTCAACGACAGGACCACAGGTGGCCCAGCAGGAACCTTGTCCACGCCCCTGGTGTGGGTGATGGGCGTGTCGGGCTCGGGTAAGACCAGCGTCGGTGCTGCCCTCGCCGAGCGGGCGGGCCTGGACAACGCCGACGCAGACGCGTTCCACAGCCGGGCCAGTGGCCAAGATGGCGGGCGACCACCCCCTGAACGACCACGATCGCCGCCCGTGGCTTGAGATGATCGGCGCGTGGCTGGCCGCGCTCGACCAGGCCGTGGCGTCGCGAGCTGCTCGGCCCTGCACCGCGCCTACCGCGACGTCGCTCGCAAGGCGGCGCCCCGGGTGCGCTTCCTGCACCTGGACGGGCCCCCCGCGTCGTGGCCCAGGGCGTGGCCAGCCGCCCGACCACTTCATGCCCGCGTCCCTGGTGGGCTCCCAACTGGAGACCCTTGAGCCCCTCGAGTCGGACGAGAACGGCAGCCGGCTCGACCTGAGCGCACCCGTGGACGACATCGTCGCCGACTTCGCCCGGAGCCTGCCTCAGACCTGAGAGCGAGCCTGAGAGCCAATCCGAACGGTGGACCGGCATCTACAGCAAGCAAGGACCCATGACTGGCCCTCACCCCAAAGCTCAGGGTGGACGCCCCAGTCTCTGGCAACGGCAAGAGATCGCCGTCGTGGGACGGACGCGTGCCAGACCAGGTCGAGGCCATCTGCGGGCTCGGGCAGAAGACCCTTTCCGCGTCGTGGGGATGAGAGGACGGCGGCGTCGGAACCTGAGCTGGTCATGCTCCTCCCCTGGGCAGGCCGGTCACCGGGTGTCGACGCTGTCAGACGATGCTGGCGGAGCCGGTGGTGGCCGGAATGAGCTCCACCCAGGTCTGGCCGGGTGCCAGCGTCAGGGCACCACCGGTATCGGAGGTGAACCGGAACGGGGCCTCGACCGTGGGCCGGCTCCAGTGTCCTCGTTCGACGACCCCGTCCCTGAGCACCTCGATGGTGCCAGCACCGTAAGCGCGCACGAAGGGGTCTTCGTTACCGGCGGCGTCGGTGATCCCCGAGCCGGTCACCGCTACGTGCATGAGAACGACGTTGCGCGTCTGGACCTGCCGTCCGCTGTCCAGCAGATGGGCAGAGCCGTTCTCCCAACGCAGGTACTGAGATCCGCTGAGCTTCCAGACCGCGGTTGACTGGCCACCGATGGTCAGGGCGACCGCGCTCGCTCGGCGCGCCCTGGGTGCAACAGGCCCGTAGGTGAACAGGCTCGGTGGGGCTTTCAGCCGCCCGCCGTGGCGGCCTGCTTCGGCCCGGAGGCTGCCGGTAGACGCGTAGACGTTCTCAGGGGCGTAGCGGGACTGGATCCGGTGAAACGGCGCCGAGTCGTAGTCGTTGCTCAGCAGGTAGGCGGTGGAGTATGCCTTCGCGGGTGCGATCTCACCGTCGGCGGCGCCGGAGTAGGCGAAGATCCCGCCGTGCAGGGCACGCAGCAGCGCTCCGTCAACAGGACGAGCAGAGCGGATGGGCCCGACCAAGGGTGCAGCGTGGGACTGGTAGACGGCCATGAACCGGCTCAGGCCACCCTCGACGAGGCACTCGAACACGATGTCGGCCTTGTCCAGACCCGACTGCGGACGCGCCACCGGAGCGTTGTCGATCTTGATCGACAACGCCGGCGCCGTCGATGCGCTCGACGCCGGCAGGCCGGTCAGGGGCCAGAAGTAGCGCCGAGGCGGGGCGGGCCGGGGGCTGGTCGACGGCGGGGCTGAGGACGTCTTGTGAGCCGCAGTCGTCTTGACGGGCGTGCTGCTGCAGCCCGCGAGCATCAACGCCGCGCTGGCGAGGGCGAGCACGAGACGAACAGGTGAGCGGGTCACGTCACCAAGGGTAGGACGAACCGGGCTGCAGGCGCGCCGACTCGCCGCACAATTGGCCAGACGTCGCCAGCCTCGATGCGGGCCGGCTGCCGCTGGGCTGGGCGAGCCCGCGAGTCGGGTTCAGCCGGCGTTGACACGTGCGGCGATGGGGTCGCCGGCGTACTCGTGCAGGGCGCTGAGGTTCCCCACGGCTGGGTGGCTCGCCCCGAGCGGCCCAACCGCCATGGCAGTCAGCAAACGGGTCGTGACGGCCGCCACGAGGGCGCTGCCGGCAGGGGTGGTGACACACCCCCGACAACTCTGGTCCAGGGCGGCGACCCACAGGCTTGTGCCGGCGTCGAAGACGCCGGCACCCGACGGCTCGGAGTAGTAGGCACTGTCGGAGTAGCTGCGGATGCCACGACACTGCACCGGAGAGTGGGTCAGGACCTCGATCCCCTTTGGGGTGGGAACACCCGGGTTGACCCGGTCGTACTCGCTGCCGACGATCCCCCGAACGCGGGTACCGGCGGAGGCGATTCCGCGCCAGAGCCAGGAGGTCGGGTCGGTCACCACGAGGTCGGCCTTGACGGGATTGCACTCGTAGAAGGTGCCGGTCAGGCTGGACTCCGGTTTGGACACAGGAGGCTCACGCCAGTCGACCGTGACCTCGGCGTCATCCTTGCCGTTGGCCGGGTCACCGTAGCGGCGTTTGTAGTTGACCTCCATCCGGTCGACGCGGTCGGCACCGTCGCGTAGTGGACCGTCCGCAAGTCGGATGTGGCGGAACACCGCGTTGGCACCCAGAAAGGCGATGTTGACGCCCCTATCACGAGCGGAGGTCGCAGCGTTCCTCATCGCCGTGGACCAGTACTCGTCATGACCCATGCTGATGAGGCCTCGGGCGCCATCCAGAAGGTGCGGATCGGCGTGCAGATCGACGTCGGTGGCGTAGGCCAACGGCAGGTGCAGCTTCTCGGCCAGCGAAATCGCCGGCAGCTCATTGCCAACGAAGTCCCCCTGCCCGTCACCGTCATAGGGTCGGTCGAACGAGACCACACGCGAACGGTGCGTGAAGTCGGACTCCCCCGCTGGACCGTGGTAGAGGCTGTAGTCACCCCATGCGTTGTACGCCTGCCAGTTCGTCACCGCGTCCATGAGGACCAGCGCCCCGACAGCGTGCTGGGAGCGCAGTGTCACCGGCACGAACCGCTGCGCACCCGTCGAGGCGTCGAGCCGGAGCAAGTAGGCGCCGGGAGGCCAGCCCGTCGTGTCGATAGTGGTCGTCGGCCGCCACGCAGTGGTGACCGTGTAGGTCGCTGCGATCAGCGCACTGGCCCCTTGACGTCGGCCAGGCAGAGCCGCACTCACATAGACCTGTCGCATCTGCGCACCGCCATACCAGCCCGCTCGATAAGCCCGGACCGTGTACGACGAGGCCGTAGTCGACACAGCCAGGTGCAACGGCTGCCCTGGAAACAGGTCTGTACGAGTGGCGAAACCCTCGATCTCGTGTGGACCGCCCAGCCGCCGGATGCGCCAGTTGCGACTTCCTGGCTTCGCGTTCTCGCTGGCAACATCGAGTCCGTCCATGGGCGCTGCTGAGGGGATGACCCGCCTGCCGTCGACCGCTGTGCGCTGACTTGACCTGGTCGCCTGGACAGGGGCAGCCGCACTGCTGCAACCAGCCGCCAGTACGATGACGAACAGGAGAACGGGCACTCGCGTGACCCCGGCAGCGACGGCAGCGAACATGAGACCTACCTCATCAGGATCCAGGAGCGGCCCGGCTGCGCCGACCGCCACTTAGCCTAGGACCACTTGGCGCCAGCAGGCGGGATCTTGGTCGGGCTCACCACCTCTGCCACCCCCCGTCGGCATGCGGTGGCTGCCATCAGGACGCGGCAGGAGGCGGGCCGCGTGTCCGCCGGCGCACGCGCAGCCGTCGGGTCAGCGATCTGTGTGTGGCGTGGCGCCATCGCGACACTCACGTTTGCCATCGTCGCGCACGGTTGCGCGACCGGCTTCTGCCGCAGGGGGTGCTCGGGGAAAGCCGCGGACAGGTACCCGCCCAGGCCGGCTCGGCTCAGACTCTGCGCCGGAAGACACCCACCGCCACCACGTAGGAGAGCCCGGCAACAGCGCAGATCAACGTCCATGGGCTGCCGGTGCCCCCTGAAGCGAGGTTGACCATGGCGCCGCCGAGGCAGAAGGCGATCGTGGCCAGCCCCGCGGCCGCTGTCGCCCGAATGTCAATCAGGCGTTGCCGCTCGTCACCTGAGAGCCTGATGATCGCCGCGACGTCACCGCTGCCACGCGACCACAGTTAGGACACTGCACAACTGAGCAGATACAGACCTGCCATGGCGATCGCGAGGCCGTGCTCGCCGCCCACCCACGTCGCCCCGGTGACCGCGGCTCCGAGAACGGCGAGCAGGCCGGTCGTTGCGTTCCTGCGAGCCATGGTGCTTGTCTTCGCGGTCATCGCCCTGCCGCTTCCTCGTGAGGTGTGAACATCCGCTCGACGGTTGTCGAGAAGAATCGGGCAAGGTTGAGCGCCAGAGGCAGGGAGGGAAGATAGCGACCAGCCTCGATGGCGTTGATGGTCTGCCTCGACACATGCACGGCCGCCCCCAGGTCCGCCTGCGACAGACCCATGGCCGTGCGCAGCTCCCGCACCGCGTTCTGCATAATGTAAAGTTAACTTGTCATTCTGATGTGTGTCAAGCAAGCTTTCCAATCAGGTGGCTCGCCCAGCCAAACCCAACGTCCACTCCCGGTCGTGGGGGGCCAGACCGTCATCGCAGCAGCCGCGAGGATGCCGCGGCTGGCCGCCTCAGGCTCGGCGCAGGGCAAGGACCGGGATCGTTCGGATACCGGCCGTCTTCTGGGCGTACCCTGCGAAGCCGGGGTAACGGCGGGCCTGCTCCTCAAAGACGCGGTCACGTTCCTCACCTGCGAGCTCGGTGACCGACACCTGGTAGGCATCCGTCCCCACCTCCACCCGGGCCACGCCCGCGAAGGTGAGGTTGTAGTACCAGTCCGGATGGGTGAGGGCACCGGCCTTGGATCCGAAGACGTAGATGGTCGCGGCGTCACCCTCGTCAGCCAGGTACATCATCGGGGACACATACTCTCGCCCGCTCTTGCGTCCCCGGTGATGCACCAGCGCGATGGGCGCACCTTCAAACGCGCCGCCCAACCGGCCCTGGTTCGCCCGGAACGCGGCGATATTCCTTGCGTTGAAGTCGTTCGTCCCGGCCACTTCGTCCTCCGTTCGCGGATATCCCAGTCTCCGGGTAACGCCGAACCTACGGGCGAACTTCCGCCGAGCCCTCCCGGCTGGGCCTGGGCTCATCCCGGCAAGCAGTGGCCCACGCGGCGGCCGAACACGTCAAGGTCGCCCAAAGCTGGGGCCGCTGCGCCTTCGCCGGCGACCGCGCCATGCTGCACCCCGAGCTCAGCGGGTCCGCCACCCGGACCCAAGCAGCACAGGCCTCAGCACACGCCTCCTGCAACCGGACCTGCGAGCGCGCCATGACCAGCCACCGGCAAGGCATACCGCCATGTGCTCGAAGTGCTCGAAGTGCTCGAAGTGCTCGAGGAGCGCACCCGGGCCCAGCCCTTGGACTCGTGCTCGGTCCCGAGCTCGGCGAGGTATGCCCGAGCGCGACCGATGTGCCGCTCGTCGCAGAAGTCCCGCCATGCCTGCGTCAGGCCTTGGTCACCGATGAGGTCACGGAACCAGCGCTGGACGCCCTTGCCCTCGATGGCCCGGGCCAGGTCGGCGAACGTGTGGGCCGGACCTACCGCGAACACCCGCCCGGATAAGCCCACAACATCCCACCTCGACCACCCATGAGCTCCACCCTGATCCAGAGCCATCCACGCGCCATGAGGCCAACACCGACACGCCCCTGTCACGACTGTGGGCAGGAACCAGCCTCGTCCCATCCTGGCGCGCAACCGCGCCATCGGAGGTCGGGAGCTGACTCCACCGCAGGCCCGGTCAACCGCGGTCGCACCGCAAGGGATGGCCTCACAGGGACACTGCCTGCGGTCTCATTTGAGAATGTTGATGGCGCGGGCGATGACCAGTGCGGTGGTGGACAAGGCGATGGAGCTCTGCACTGTCATGAGCAGTTTCGCCCACCGAGTCAACGGCATCGTGTCGGTCGGTGAGAAGGCGGTGGCGTTGGTGATGCTGACGTAGATGTAGTCACCGAAAGTCGGTTGCCAGTCGTCGCGGGCCAGATGGTGCTGTGTCATCTGAGGGAAGAGAAAGTCAGGGTAGGGACTGATCGCAGCTGCACGAGCGAACGGACCTCCACGGTCGAGCTGCCAGTACCAGACGCCGAAGGCGATGATGTTGGTCAGATAGATCGCGGCCGCGGAGGCGAGCAGCGGGCCGGCCTGGGTCCCGGCGGTGCCTCGGATGAGCTTCGTGTCGAGCAGGATCGCGCTGATGCCATTGTCCAGGGAGATGACCGCGATCAGCGTCACGCTAAGGTACCGGGCGGCCGGAGTACGTCGGGTCAGACGGACCGGGTTGATGACCGTCAACGTGGCCAGCAGCAGAACCTCAAGTGCTGGCAGAACCCAATGCGGCCGGAAGAAGGTGAACCGTTGCGACAGCAGCAGCTGCAACCCGGCGGCGGTGAGGATCGCCGCCGCAACCGGGATCCGGTTCTCACCGACACTCGGGCGCAACCAACCGGGGACGAGATGCTCGGCACGCTCGAAGGCACCTTGGGCGCGGCGCCAAACCTCATGATCGATGGGCAGAGCGTGCGGGTCGGGGTCGGCGTGTGACTCGTCCATCGCAGCAGTCTGACACGGCGACCCCGGTCCACGTGTCGAAGGCGAACGCAACGACCGGTACGAATGTTGACGTGCTGCACGGCCAGGCATGATGCCCGTCCAGTCCCTGGCGAGACCTCGCCGACCGGACGAGTTTGTGCGTGATTCCAGCCCGCACCCAGGACTGCGCGACGGTGCCTGGTGGTGCTCGCATCGCAGAGCACAGCGCCAGGGTGTTGACACTGCCCGGGACAGGCGCATCATCTTTGGCACACCGGGCACGTGCGTGCCCTGACGGTCCACCGTGGCCACGATGGCCACCGGTGGTGAGGTTCGACTCAGGCCATGGCCAGGGCCAGGGCGGGCTCCAGGATTCTGGGTCGCGGGTGAGGGGTGGGCCTGCGGTCTTGTTGTGTCGCAGGTCGCAGTGCCTCGGTTCTGGCGCGCCAGAAAGTGAGCCCGGGGCCGACGCTGTGAGGCACGACAGAGTCGGGCCCTGGACGCCGATGCGAGCTCTGTGGGTCACCGGCTACGGTCGACCGCTGATGGGCAGGGCGTCGACCCGGTGACGCCGGCGAAGTCCGAGCGAAAATCTGTTCTCGTCTCACCGACGCGGGCGGCGGCCCCGCACCACGTGGGCGATGGGGCCCAGGAAGCTCACCCCACCGGCGGCGCCCACATAGCCTTGCGGCCGTTGACGAGCGCCGACGGCGCTCCCCGCCGCGGGGGCCGCTGTTCTCGTCACCTGGACTTGCGGGCGCGGATGAAGCGCTCCAGACGCTGTCGAACCTCCAGCATCGTGGACTCGACCGCCCGGTCCTGGGCGTCTCGCCGGCTCTCGTCCAGTACGGCCCGGACCGTCTCGGCAACAAGGTCGGGGGCGACCCTACCCGCCAGCTCGGCTGACAGGGTCGCGGTCATGCCCGCCGTCAGCTGCCGGCTGTCGCTG
>Ga0209890_10000086_pt1 | contig 41621 bp, 34 predicted proteins | sample OrgsoiDNA2013049_FD_185799 | JGI IMG/M metagenome (GOLD analysis project Ga0209890, IMG submission 185799) | Permafrost soil microbial communities from the Arctic, to analyse light accelerated degradation of dissolved organic matter (DOM) -... | ecosystem: Environmental > Terrestrial > Soil >... | reverse complement strand
GCAAACTGAGCGTCGCGAAAAAACTGGCGGCAGCGGGTCGCGGGCTCGACCATCGTTCGAAGCTGATGCCCCCCCGCTCCAAACGGGCGCTCCTCTGGACGTCGACGACCTACTTCGGCGAGGGGCTCCCCTGGAGCTTCCTTCATCAGATGGGGACCGAATTTCTGACGGCCATCGGCGCCTCGAAGACGCAGATCGGCTCGACCTCGCTGCTTCACCTGGCGGTCACCTTCAAGTTCGCCTGGAGCCCCGCGCTCGACCTGTTTGGCAAGCGGCGCACCTGGCTCTGGGTGCTCCAGCTGGTGCTCGGCGTCGGGATGTTCGCGGTCGCCGCCGTCGCGCCCAGCCGCAACCTGACCGCGTTCTGGCTGGTGGTCTCCGCGCTGGCGGTCGTGCACGCCACGCATGACATCGCTTGCGACGGCTTCTACCTGCAGGCGCTCGACAAGCACGATCAGGCCCTCTATTCGGGCTCGCGGCTCGGCGCCTACCGGCTGGCGATGATCGTCGGCTCGTCGGTGCTGGTGGTCCTGGCCGGCAAGACCAGCTGGCTGTGGGGATTTGGCGCGGCCGGCGTCCTCATGATTCTGATCGCGGTGGTCAACGCGGCGATCATGCCGCACCCGCCGGAGCGCGCCCCGGGCGATCCGCGCGACGAAGCCGCGGCGGCCGGAGCGCCCCCCCGGGCGATCGCTTTCGTCGACGCGTTTCGATCCTTCATCACCCAGCCGCAGGCGGCGCTGGTGCTGTCGTTCATGCTGTTCTACCGGCTGGGCGACATCATGATGTTCGCGATGTCGAAGCCGCTGCTGCGCGATCTCGGCGTCGACACCGCCCACCGCGGCCTGCTCAACGGACTGGGGACCGGCGCCTCGATCCTGGGCGTCGTGCTCGGCGGCGCGTTCGTCGCGCGGCGGGGGCTGGCGCGCGCGCTCGTGCCGCTCATCTATCTTCAGAACCTGGGGATCCCGCTCTACATCGGGATGGCGGTCTGGAAGCCGCACCTGCCGGGGATCACCGCCATCGTCCTCGTCGAGCAGCTGGTCGGCGGGTTTGGAATGGCGGGCGCCACGGTGTTTCTCATGCAACGGTGCCGGCGCACCTTCTCAGCGTCGCATTTTGCGATGGCAACCTCCGTGGTGTCGCTGGCGAGCACATTTTCGGGATACGCCTCCGGTCCCCTCAACGAGCGGCTGGGACACCCGCTCTTCTTCACGGTGGCATTCTTGGCCAGCATCCCCAGTCTGGTGTTGGTGCTCTTGGTGCCGAAGACGCCGATCGAGGTGGATCCGGCCGACACTCGCTGATCGCGAGTCGCTGGTCGCGCCGCTTATCGCACATTGGACTACGTTCGAGACGGCACGCCGGTCAGGCGCCGCTGGGCGTACAATGATCCGACTAGTGAGGGAACCATGACTAAGACCCTATCGATTGCCGTCGCGGTCGCCGTCGCCGGATTTGGCTGCGCCTTCAACCCGTCGAACCTCCAGCCCACCACCGGAACGACCGGTCCAGGCAGCGGGCATACGATCTCCGGGCTGACCTCTCTCAGCATCAGCCCGACCAGCGCGACGTTGTCGGTCTCCTCCGGCGGTCCGACGAAGACGCAACAATATAAGGTTACCGGGATCGTCAACGGCCACTCGCAGGACGTGACCGGCCAGGTCGGCTACTCCATGAACACCAGCGGCATCGTGACCCTCAGCAGCGGTGGCCTGGCGACCACCACCAACACCGGCGGCGGCGTCGTGGCCATCACCGCCACGGCGAGCGGCATTTCGGCCACCGCGATCCTGACCGTCGACTACGGATTCACCGGCCCCGATCCGGGGATGGCGGGGCAGGGCGTCCCCGCGAATTCATCGACGCTCTTCACCACGACGAAGAACGACGCCAGTCGCGCGCCGCAGCTCATCTACCCCAACGACAACGTTCTATTTCCGCCCAACGTCACCGGGATCGAGATCCACTTCATGCCGGGCAGCAGCAGCAACACCCTCTACGAGGTCAGCTTCAAGGGGCCTGTCTCGACGATCAACACGTTCATCCGTTGCCTGTCGCCGCAAGGGATCAACGGCTGCATCTATCTCCCCGATGCGACGCTCTGGCGCGGCGTGGCCATCTCGAACGCGGGCCAGGGCCAGGTGGCTCTGACCGTCCGCGGGACCGACGACACCGGCAGCTCGGTCGGCAACAGCGCCACCTTCCACATGTCGTTCTCGAAGTCTCCCATCGAGGGGGCGCTCTACTACTGGACCACCAGCGGCAAGACCGCGATCATGCGCTGGGACTTCGCCGGCAGCACCACCACCGCGGTCCCCTACCTGACACCGACCAACACCGGCGGCACCTGCGTCGGCTGCCACGCGCTGGCGCCCGACGGCACCAAGGTGGTGGCCAGCGCGGGCGGCCAGAACGACGGGCGGCTCCTGTTGTGGGACATCGTCAATAATCAGGCGTTGCAGCCGTTCCCGCTGGCGCAGAAGAGCCAGTTCGAATCCTGGAACGCCGACGGGAGCCAGTTCGTCGGCGTCTACGGCGACGCCACCAAGAAGGCCCCCTCGAACCTGATGATTTTCGACGGGATGATGGGGACGGTGGTCTCGACGATCGACCTCGGCGGACTGCGCGCCGATCACCCCGACTGGTCGAAGAACATGGGCGGAGCGAACACCATCGTCTTCACGTCCGTCGACCCGGTCGCCAGCACGACCGATCAGCGACCGGCCACCGGCGGCATCGACTTCGTCCAGAACAACGGCGGCACCTGGGGAGCTCCCCAGACCCTGGTCCCCTCGGAGCTGGGAAAGAATCGCTACTACCCGGCCATCGCGCCCGACGGAAATCTGGTCGTCTACGACGAGTCGACCTGCACCGGGACGCCGACCGCGGGCCAGCCGGCCGACAAGTCGTGCGACGCCGACACCGACGCCACGGCGACGATCATGTTCACCTCGCTCCAAGGGGACACGCCGATCCCGCTCGCCAACGCCAACGGTCCCGGCGTAGCCGACATGGGGGCGACCGCGCTCACCAACTCGTTCCCCAAGTGGGCGCCGTTCATCGAGCAGCTCGACGAGCAGAGCCAGCTCGTCTGGCTCACCTTCTCATCGACGCGGCAGTACGGGCTGCGCACGCCGCCCGCCCCGGCCAACATGGACGAGACCAACAAGGGGACGCTGATCTGGATGGTCGGGGTCAGGCCGTCGATCGGCGGCGGCGACCCCAGTTTCACCGCGTTCTGCCTGCCATTTCAGGACATCACGACGTCCAACCACATCGCGCAGTGGACGAAGGTCTTCATCCAGGGCCCAGGCTAGGAGAGGGCCAGGAGGGCGTCGCCTAAGCGACGCTACGGGAGCCCGGGTATCGGGACGCGTACCTCGTACACGGCGTGCAACGTAGTGACGTAGAGGGTCCGGCGATCGGCGCCGCCAAACGTGCAGTTCGACGGCGCGGCGGGGAAGGGGATTCGTCCCATCAGGCCGCCCGCGGCATCGAACACCTCGATCGCTTTGATCTCGTCGCTGTTGTTGGCGACATAGAGATCTCCCGCGTCGTCGACGCAGATTCCGTCGGGGACCTTGAACCCGCCGGGAACGCGCGCGCCGTCGATGAGGACGGTCGGCGCGGCCACGGCTCCGCTGGCGTCGGTGGCCACGGCTCCGCTGGCGTCGAGAGGTAGCTTCCAGACCTTCGCCTGGACGTCGCTGCCGATGTACAGCGTCCCACCGTCGGGCGACAGCGCGATGCCGTTCGGCTTCTGCATGGCCAGGACGAGGCTCAGCACGCCGGTCGGCGAGACGCGGTAGACCGCCATCGGCGCGTGCGGCGTGCCGGGGCGCGCGCCCCAATCGGTGTCGGTGAAGTAGATGTTGCCGTCGCCACGCACCACGAGATCGTTCGGTGCATTCAGCGGCAGCCCGGGTTTTCCCGGGGCAGACGGGGGCCAGGCGTCGGCGAGCACGGTGCGCTTCCCCTCGGGCGACACCAGGACCAGGCGGGCGTTGTAACGCTCGCAGGCGACCAGATCACCCGCGGCGTTGACGCCGAGGCCGTTGGTGCTGGTCGGTCCCGACTCGGTGGCGGAGTAGGGGAAGAGGGAGAAGCGGCGGTAGACCGGATCGAAGCGGTAGATGACGGCGCCGGGCGCGTTCTTCTCCACCACCTCGGAAAAGAGCAGATAGGGGCCCGCGGCGACCCACAGCGGACCCTCCAGCGAGATGAACGGGACCGGGATGGGGAGCGCGCGCGGCGTGCCGGCCCCGGGGAGCAGGCTCGGCGGCGGGGCGGCGGCGGCGGTGGCAGGTGGCGGCGCGGTTGCTTCGGTGGGCGCGCAGGCGCAGACGGCCAGCGAGGCGACCCCGAGCAGGAGCGAAGCGAAGGGAGTTCGCCGAGCGAGCATGGCGCATCAAATCACGGGCCGGCTTTTCTTGCGACGCTCGCGCTTGGACGTCTTCGGCAAGACGACAGAGAGGCGTTTCTGCCGTAACGGCCACGTGAAGTCAGCGACCTAACCGCGCTGGCCTGAGTGCAGTCAGGATCATTGCGGAATCATGCAGCTCGACTGGCACGAGTTGTCGATGTCGCAGATCGAGAGATTGACCGCGAGACCGACCGGCGAGCTGGGCGAGGTGTAAGCGTTCGAGACGGTCTGCCCGTCGGCCGCCGCGGCGGCGACGAACTGGGGAGCGCAGACGCCCGTCCAGCCCGAGGTCATGCTGACGCAGGTCGCCAGCGTGGTGTTGCCGCAGAGGCAGGGGTGCGGATCGTCGAACGGCTGCGGGTAGGTCCCGGCCTCTCCGTAGTCCGAAGTCGCATTGTGGATCGTCGTCTGACAGGCCGATCCGCGCAGACAGCCAAGGAGGGCCAAGCAGTTGGCCTTGTCGGTAGTGGTCGTGAGCCCGTCGCATCCGAAGTTCGAGAGCGAGGTGCCCTGGCCAACGGGCGAGGTTCCCGCGCAGGTCCCCGCGACAGTACCGGTTTGCTCGCAGGTCAAGCAGGCCGTGCTGTTCTCGACCACGCCTCCGGTCCCGGCGGCGCCCGCTCCGGCGGCGCCCGTCGTGCCGGTCGAACCAGCGGCCGCCCCACCAGCCGAGCCGCCCGCCCCGTGTGATCCGGCGGCGCCGGCGACACCGCCCGCGCCACCCGTTCCGTGCATGCCGGCCGCGCCGCCCGCGCCGGCCACGCCGGCCGCACCACCTGTTCCGTGCGTTCCTGCCGCGCCGCCCGCGCCACCCGTTCCGTGCGTTCCTGCCGCGCCGCTCGCGCCGGCCGACCCGTGGGCGCCGGCCGCACCAGTGGCACCAGCCGACCCGCTTGCCCCAGCGGCCGCGCTGCCGCCGCCGCCCGCCTTCCCGGCACCGCCGGTGCCGCCCCCGCTGGTCCCGCTGGTCCCGCCGGTACTCGTCGGCTGGTTGCTGTCGCTATTACATCCTGTCGTGGTCAGGACGGCCAGACCTCCGGAGAACAGCGCGACGACAACCAGATTTCTGACGTCATACATCTGCGGCGATCCTTTCTCGGGCGCTATACGAGCCTTCTGTTCGAAGGGAACAGACCTTCTCGGTGCCGGAGGGTACCCGGGCAGGTCTTCTGCGAGAGTGACGATCGGGTGTCAAATGCGACGCTTTCGTCGGACCTCGCATCTTCGAACCTCGATCGCGTTCGGGCGGCCGCCGCGGCGGCCGCGCGTGAAGTCGAGCGTGAACAACGCGTACGACAAATCCTTAGCCAGGCCCCCAGGCACTCTCGGAGCACAATCTTTGCCGATAGCCGCCCGCCGAGCTTGGATGTCGGCGGGGCGTAGTCAGGTTGCTGGAGGCACGGAGTGTCATAGGGGAGGTTGGCGGATGAAAAGAGCGCGGGGTGCGGGCGGTTTGGGGCTGGTGGTGGTCTGGGCGCTGTCGATCGGGACCGTCGCTTCGGCAGGCGCGCAGCAGGTGCCGGGGGCGGACCAGCTCCGGCCGCAGGTGTCGCAGATCCAGATGCGCCTGCAGAAGGATCCCAATCTCAAGAACAACCGGATCGAGGTCACGGTCGCCAACGGCGTCGCCACCTTGAAGGGGAAGGTCGACACGCAGGCCGAGAAAGCGGAGGCGACGCGCCTCGCCTCGGTGAGCGGCATCGTCGGCATCGACAACCGGCTGGAGGTCGGCAGCGCCAGCCTCGACCAGGCCGTCGCGGACAGCGCGCTCACGTCGAGCATCAAAGAAAAGCTGGAGTCGAGCGAGATGACCCGGTTCGACGGGGTCGCGGTCAGGACCAACAGCGGCGTCGTCACCCTGACCGGCTCGGTTCAGAGCGAGCAGGCGCAGAAGAAGGTCCTCGACATCGTCCACGACACCGACGGCGTCACGCGGGTCGAGAACAACCTGACCATCTCACCGCCAAAACAATATTGAGCTCCCGGTGGCGTCCGACCGCGATAAGTTTGGCGCATGAAGACGGTCGTGACCCTGTTGCGCGGCGACGGCATCGGGCCGGAGGTGGTGGACGCCGCGGTGCGCGCGATCGAGGCGACCGGCGCGGAGATCGACTGGGAGCCGCGTGACGCGGGTGCGGGCGCGATCCCCAAACATGGCGCACCACTGCCCGAGGTGACACTGGAGTCGATCCGGCGGACGCGCCTCTGTCTCAAGGGTCCCCTGGCCACGCCGGTCGGCGGCGGGTACGCCAGCGTCAACGTGGCGCTGCGGCGCGAGTTCGATCTGTACGCCAACGTCCGGCCGGCGCGCAGCTTCGCCGGGCTGGCGGGTCGCTACGACCACGTTGACCTGGTCGTCGTTCGTGAGAACACGGAAGGGGAATACTCCGGCATCGAGCACTACATCGATCCGGCCCGGAACGCCGCCGAGGCGATCTCGATCATCACGCGGCACGGTTGTGACCGCATCGTCCGCTTCGCCTTCGAATACGCGCGCGCCAACCAGCGCAAGCAGATCACGCTGGTGCACAAGGCGAACATCCTCAAGATGACCTCCGGTCTTTTTCTGCAGATCGGGCGGGAGATCGCGGCCTCCTACCCCGACATCGCCTTCAACGATCTCATCGTCGACAACACGGCGATGCAGCTGGTGCGGGACCCCACCCGGTTCGACGTCATCGTGACGACCAACCTGTTCGGCGACATCCTCTCCGACCTCACCGCCGGGCTGGTCGGTGGGCTCGGCCTCGTGCCGGGCGCGAACATCGGCGAGGGGGCCGCGATCTTCGAGGCGGTTCACGGCACCGCCCCCGACATCGCGGGCAAGGGGATGGCCAACCCCACCGCCGTGATGCTGGCAGGAGCGATGATGCTCGATCGCCTCGGGCAGCGTGACCGCGCGCTGCGCCTCGAGCGGGCGGTCCGTCAGGTGATCGAGGCCGGCCGCGATCTCACCCCCGATCTCGGGGGGAGCGGGTCGACCACCACGTTCACGGATCGTGTCGTCGCCGCGCTGGCCGCTTAGCACGCCGGCGAGTGCGCCGTTGCCTGATTGGTGTCCGGCCAAACTGCAAGATTCCATGATCTTGCCCTTGGTGAAGCGAGGACCACGTTCATTCGTGAGCCTGAAACGGCTGCGAAGGAGAACCAGATCATGAAGACGAAACTGAGCCACAGAACGTTGGGGGTGGTGCCGCTGGTGCTCGCGCTGGCGATTGCGGCGATGAGCTGCGCGTCGACCGAGATGACCAGCACCTGGACCGATCCGTCCGCCAAGGGGGCGTCGCTCTCCAAGGTCGCGGTCATCTGCCTGGCCAAGGATCCGGGCCTGCGGCGAATGGCGGAGAACACGGCCGCCGCGAACCTCAAGGGCGCGGACGCAGTGCCGAGCTACCAGGTTCTCGGCGACACCGACCTCAAGAACCGCGACCTCGTGAAGGCGAAGCTGTCGACGCTGGGATTCCAGGCCGCGCTCATCATGCGCGTGGCCAGCGTCAATGAACAGGTGACCGCGGTCGACGGCCCCTATGGGACTTTCGACGGCTATTACGACTGGGCCGGCGCCGCCGTGTACGCCCCTGGTTATCTGGAGACGGACACTGTCGTCCACGTCGTCAGCAACCTCTACTCGCTGAACGATCAGAAGCTGATCTGGTCGGGCGTCAGCGAGACGTTCGATCCGGCCTCCGCACAGTCGTTCATGAACGACGTCTCGAAGGCGGTCGCCAAGTCGATCCAGAAGGATCACCTTATCCTCTGACGAACGAACGACCGACGAACGACCGGAAATGGCGCCGGGCGAGGACCGCTTGGTTCCGCCCGGCGTTGGGTTTGTCCAGCGCCGCTACGGACGAGAACCTTGCGTCGCGCTCGGCGCGCCTCAACCAGATCAGCCCTTGCCCGATCTGTCCCTCCGACGCGCCTCGCTTGACAATCGATCTGGCGGGCTCCCCTTTAGGGGAGAGGGCGGTCGCCGAACGCACTGCGAGCCTTGCTCGAGCGTAAGCGGCCGCCGGGCCTCATGCGCAGCGAGCACGACCATTTTCCCTTTCTGGCTGAAGGCGGGGTTACGGGCGAGGTGGCACGGGCGATCGACTGGGCGCGCACGCCGCTAGGATCGCCGGGTGGGTGGCCGCAGGGCCTCAAGACCATCGTCGGCGTCATCCTGCAGTCGCGCCACCCGATGTTCCTCTGGTGGGGTCCTGAGCTGATCCAGGTTTACAACGACGCCTATCTGCCCAGCTTCGGCGTGGGAAAGCACCCGGTCGCCATGGGGCAGCGCGGCCGGGAGTGCTGGCAGGAGATCTGGCCGATCGTCTGGCCGCAGATCGACGACGTGATGAGCCGCCGGCGGTCGAGCTGGAACGAGGACCAACTGGTGCCGGTGTTCCGCAATGGGCGCCTCGAGGAGGTCTACTGGACGTACGGCTACTCACCCGTTCTCGACGACGGAGGTGGCGTCGGCGGCGTGCTGGTCGTGTGCACCGAGACGACCTCCCAGGTGGTCGTCGCCAGGCGGAATCGAACGATGAGCTCGCTCGCCGAGCGGACCGCGCTGACCACCGATCCCGTGGTGACGCTGGACGCCGCCGTCGATGCGCTGCGGGGCGCGCGTCACGACGTTCCGTTCGCGCTCGTCTACCGCTACGACGGAAGGTCGCGCGCGCTTCGGCTCGTGCGCGCGGCGGGCCTAGCGGATCCGGCGACGGTGGACGCGACCGTGCGTGCGCGGATGGGCCCCTCCCCGTTCGGCGATCGAGAGCCGCGGGCGGAGGTGCTCGCGTGCGCCGCCGCCTGCGCGCTCCCCGGCGGAGTGTGGCCCGAGCCCTCGCCGGCGCTGTTCGTCATCCCCGTCGCTCCCTCGGGGCGGGAGCGCTCCAGCGACGTCATCGTGTTCGGGTTGAGCCCGCGGTTGCCGTTTGACGACGGGTATCGGAATCACCTGACCCAAATCGCGAATCATCTCGCGTTCGCTCAGGCTCAGCTCAACGCCTTCCGCATCCAGGCGGCGGCGGACAACGAGCGAAACAACCTTCTCCTGAAGGCGCCCGTGGGGACCGCGCTGCTGTCCGGCCCCGAGCACGTGTTTCGACTCGCCAACCCGCTGTTCTGTCGGATGGTGCGAAGAGCAGACATCGTCGGGAAGACCTATCGGCAAGCTTTCCCCCGGCCCGAAGAGGGACGGCTGGGGGAGATCCTCGACCGCGTCTACGAGACCGGCGAGCCGTTCTCCACGGAGGAATATCTGGTCCCCCACGATCTGCAAGACGACGGCCCGCGCAGGGATCGCTACTTCAGGTTCAACGTCGAGCCCCTCCGCGACGCCCAGGACAAGGTCTACGGGATGATGGCGGTCGCGATCGAGATCTCCGAGCAGGTGCGGGCGCGGCAGGTTCTCGAGCGATCCCAGGAAGAGAACCAGAAGCTCCTTGCCGACCTGGAGGCCGCCAGCCGAGCCAAGGACGAGTTCCTCGCCATGCTGGGGCACGAGCTGCGCAACCCGCTGTCGCCCATCGTCTCCGCGCTCCAGCTGATGAAGCTGCGGGGCGACTCGCGAACCACCCGGGAGCAGCAGGTGATCGAGCGGCAGGTCAATCACCTCACCCGGCTGGTCGACGATCTTCTCGACGTCTCGAAGATTACGCGCGGGAAGGTGGAGCTGCGCAAGGAGAGGGTCGAAATCGCCGACGTGATTGCCAAGGCGGTCGAGATGGCGAGCGATCTCTTCGAGCAGCGCAATCATGACCTCTCCCTCGACGTCGCGAAGGAGAACCTGTGGGTCGACGGCGATCCGGTGCGGCTCGCCCAGGTCGTGGCGAACCTGCTCACCAACGCGGCCCGCTACACGGAGCGCGGCGGAAAGATCGTCGTGAGCGCCCGCCGCGAGGGTGGTGAAATCGTCATCCGGGTCAAGGACAACGGCTCGGGCATCTCGCCCGACCTGCTCCCGCGGATCTTCGATCTCTTCATCCAGGGACACCGCAGCTCGGATCGGGCCGAGGGCGGCCTCGGTCTCGGGCTCGCGTTGGTCAAGAACCTGGTCGCGCTTCATGGCGGCCGCGTCGTGGCGCTGAGCGACGGTCCCGGGAAGGGGAGCGAGTTCGTGATCCGGTTGCCGCCGGCCGCCGAAGCGGGAGAGGCGGCCTCCATCCGGTCGGAGCACGACCGCCTACCGCCGCTCCCCAACGCTCACGGCAAGCGCATCCTGATCGTCGACGACAACAACGACGCCGCGGACTCCCTGGCGGAGCTCCTCCGGGACGTCGGCCACGAGGTTGCAGTCGCCTACAGTCCGGTCGCCGCGCTCGCGGTCGTCGAGGCGTTTCGACCCGAGGTCGCGGTGCTCGACATCGGGCTGCCCGTGATGGACGGATACGAGCTCGCCGCGCGCCTTCGCTCGAACCCCGTGACCGCGAACTGTTTGCTGATCGCGCTCACCGGGTACGGACAGTCCCACGACCGGATCCGCAGCGAGGAGGGGGGATTCCGGCACCACCTCGTCAAGCCGGTCGACATCGTCCAGCTGTTCAAGCTCGTGACCGGCGACGACGCCGCCACAGTGGGTGAAACGGCCGGCGCGTTTTGAAGGGCCGGGCGGAGGGACGCGAGAGCGACCCGCCGCCCGACAGTGGTCTGCTTCTTCCGGGTACTGCGGGCGCTACTTGCTGGCCGAGCCCTCGCCAGCCTTCTCGCCGGCCTTCTTGGACTTGACGCCGGCTTTCTCCGCCTCGTTGCCGGACTTCTCCATCTGCTTGGCCTCGTCACCACGAGCCTCGCCGGCCTTCTCGATCGCCTCGCCCTTCTTCTTCTTGTGCTTCCCCGCCGCCTCTTCGGTCTTGTTGCCGGACTTCTTCCCCATCGACTCCTGGTCCTTGCCTTCCTTCTCCATCTTGGCGCCCTTCGCCTTGTCGGCGCCGGCGGCCTTCTCTTCGGCATTCCCCTTCTTCTCCATCGCGTTGCCCGACTTTTCGCCCCCGGTCTCTGCGCGGGCCGGACCGGCGATGAAGGCGACAGTGAAGAGCGTGAGCGTGAGACGAATTAGCGATCGAACCATGCGTGAACCTCCGGATTGGGTAAAAGAACGGAACAGAGAGACGAACGCAAAACGTTCGACTTGCGCAATGTAGGTCAATTCCTGAGAGAAGCTAGGGGGGTGGCCTACACGATAGGCCGTAGGCGGACAGAGGGCCCGGTCGGATGTCGACGACCGCGGACCACGGGCTTTCCGCTGCCGGCTTCAGCGCGCTTCGAGCCAGCGCTTCCCGAAGGCGGTCTCGATGCCGAAGCGCTCGAGTCCGGGGAAGACCACATGCGCGAGCGCTTCCCGAACGATGCGCTGCCGCTCGGGGCGCTCGAGCGATCCCAGGCCCGCGAGCTCGGTCAGTCTCGGATCCGGCGTGTCAGCGGCTCTGAAGAGCTCGTCGCTCAACGTAGCCTCGAGCATGTCCGGCAGATACCGGCCCACGCAGTCGCGCACGCCGCGCGCCTGTTCCTCGGCGAGGAACGCCCAGCCGAGGCGGCTGTGATTCACCTCGTCACGGAGGATCTCGTGCATGGCTTGACGGCAGATGGGGTCGCGCGCCCGAGCGACGAGCTCTCCCAGCAGCACGGTGCTGAGGGTTTCGGTCACGCAGGACAGCGCCACCAGCTCGTACAGCACCCGCTCTCTGCCGTCGAGGTCAGCGGGCGCCATCCAACGCAGCGAAATCTGCGGCTCGGGCGGCGGATCCCCCCCGAAGTGCCGGATCAACTGCCGGCAGAGGCCCGCGTGCCGGAGCTCGTCGTCGGCCGCCTCCCCGGCCAGGCCGACAACCGCCGGCGAGGCCCCGGAAGCTCGCAGGATGGGGGCGAGCGCCCCGAAGCGCTCCGCAGCCTCCAGCTCCGAGCGGAGGCGGTGGGTCCAGACGTGCGCTGCCATTTCGCGGACCGACCTTTCCCCGGGAGCGTCCGGCATCATGGACTGCAGCAGCCTCGCCCGTTGTCGGCCCCCTTGCAGAAACCAACGCAGCAACTCGCGTTGGTGTTCGCGCAGTCGTTCGCCCAGCAGCAGGGGCAACCGCAGGGGTCGCGCGGATCGCCGTGGCCGAGGGCGTCGATCCGGCATTCGAGCTGGCCGCCGGAGCCCGCCGTGCCGCCGGCGCCACCACCCGCGGCACCGCCCGCGCCGGCCTCGGCACCACCATTTCCACCACCACCACCGCCGCCGCCAGAGCTGTCATCGCCGGAACCGCCGGTGCCCGCACCGCCCGCGCCCGCCGCACCGGTACCGCCGCTGCCCATGCCGCCAGCTCCAGGGGAGCCGCCTCCAGAGCCTGCGCCCCCGCCGCTGTTGCCGGTACCACCACCGCCACCTGAGCTCGCGCCTCCGCCAGAGCCTCCGCGGTTCACGCGGCCCTGCGGGGACGTTCCCCCCTGGCAGGCCCCGCCGAACACGGCGCCACCGAGTACGAGGACTCTGAACCAGGCCTCCGTCTTCACCGTAGACATAAGATTAGGCCGGCCTCTGGGCCGGTACAACGGAGCCGTGCGTTACGCCCGCTCGGGTGTGGCATCCAAGGTGCAACCTGACCTAGCCGACCTGGAACCGGGGCATCTCTCCGTTCGATATGATTGTCTGCGATGATCGCCTCTCGGGTCTGAACATGACGGCGTTCGCCCAATTGACCGAGGACGCGGAGGTGCAAGCCCGTGCTCGGAGGATCTCGAACATCGTCCGGTGCTGCGGAAACCGCAGAGCCGTGCAGAAACTGCACGACCGCGGCGAAGCCAAGGAAAGGCCGGCGGTAGGAGAATGGTGCTCATAGCATCCAAGCTGGGGCGGTCCTTCGTGCGGGCCGGGCCGCTGGGGATCGCCATCCTGCTGGGCATCTTGCTGATCGCGAGCTCGGCGCTGTCGTATCGAGACGCTCTCCGCGCCGCTGGAATGGTCTCCGAGCGCGAGGGTATGCGACTGTTCCAGCGCATCCAGGTCATGCTCGCGCCCAGAGGCGACAACAGCGTGTCTTCCGAAACTCTGCGCGAGGTGTTGGAGGTGAATCGCACCTTCGGGCTCACATACATCGGTGTCTACGACGTGGGTCCGGACAGCGGGACGCTCCCGCGCGCCGAGGCCGGGCGCGCGCTGCTGCCGGGGAGCTCGCCGCCGATCGGAACGCCGGCCATCGGCAAAGATCGAGTTCGGATGGCGTTCGGACCGCCACCATACCGATTCCCCGAGTCCCCGCCGCCTTTCGGCGGTTTCGCCCCCCTGCCGGGGCTGCTGCCCCCGCCACCACCGCTGTTGATGCATTTTCGCCTGGCGATCGAATTCGAGCCGATCGCGTCGTTGGAGGCGGTGCACCGTGGGCTGGCGGGGCTGTGTCTCTCGATTGGAGCCTCGGTCCTGCTGACGCTCGCTGCCGTGATCCTGGCGCGCCGAGCCGAGCGCGCCGAGCGCGCCGAGGCCGAGTTGATGGCGCAGCGCCAACTGGCGCAGCTGGGCGCGATGTCTGCCGTCTTGGCGCACGAGATCCGTAACCCCCTTGCATCTCTCAAGGGGCACGCGCAGCTCTTGGCCGAGCGGGTGGTCGACGCTGACCTCGCTCGGCGGATCGATCGCGTTGTCGCCGAAGCGGTAAGGCTGGAGCACCTGACCGCCGACCTTCTGGAGTTCGCGCGTTCGGGAGCAATCCATGTTGTCCCTTCCGACCCCAGGGCGCTCGTCGAGCGCGCCGTGCAGGCGACCGAACCCACTCGAATCGACGTGGACTTCGCCCACGCGCCCTCCCAGTGGTCCTTGGACGACGATCGCATGCACCAGGTCCTGACGAACATGCTCGGTAACGCGCTCGCCGTGACGGCACCGCCGGCCAGAGTCGAGGTCGCTGTTTCCCTCGAAGACGACGGGCTCGTGCTCACCGTTCGGGATCGCGGTCCCGGCGTTCCCGCGGCGGAGCGACAGCAGATCTTCGAGCCGTTCCACACGACGAAGACCCGTGGCACCGGTCTCGGGCTGGCGGTGGCGAAGCGGATCGTTGAAATGCATGGCGGATCGATTGACGTTCGGGACGCGGCTGGCGGTGGCGCCCTTTTCCGCGTTTGTGTTCCCGGACGAGGGGATGTTGTCGGACCATGACCCCTGCCGCGGAATTTCAGGCACGCGTCCTGGTGGTCGATGACGAGGAGGGCGTCCGATCGTTCGTGGCCGACGCGCTCTCGGCTTCGGGGCACGAGGTCACACAAGCGGCAGACGGCGAAACGGCTGTGACACGGCTGGCCGAGCGCGCCTTCCACCTGGTGATCACCGACTTGCGCATGCCGGGCCTCGACGGGCTGGCCGTGGTCAAGAGCGTCCGGCGCGACCATCCTGAAACCGAAGTCATCGTGCTCACTGCTCACGGCTCGATCGAGAGGGCCGTCCAGGCCATGAGGGAGGGGGCCTTCGACTTCCTTCAGAAGCCGATCGGTAGCCCGACCGAGCTGCGTGCGGTTGTCGCGCGAGCGGTCGAGAGGCACCGGTTGCGCGCGCTGCAGGAGATAGGAGCGGCGCCGGGCGAACCGCCGCTCGGGTACGGCGCGCCCGCCATGCAGGTCGTCGAGGCGGCGCTCCGAAAAGTCGCGCCGACGAATGCGACTGTGCTGCTGCTGGGCGAGAGCGGCACCGGGAAGGAGGTCGCAGCCCGCGCCGTTCACCGGTGGAGCGCCCGGACCAGCGGGCCGTTCGTGGCGGTCAATTGCGCGGCGCTTTCCGCGGAACTGTTGGAAAGCGAGCTGTTCGGGCACGAGAGAGGGGCCTTCACCGGGGCGCAGGCGCGGCAACGCGGGCGGATCGAGCTGGCAGAAGGGGGGTCCTTCTTTCTGGACGAGGTCGGCGAACTGGCGATGCCTCTCCAGGCCAAGCTGCTCCGCGTCCTCCAGGAGAAGCGCTTCGAGCGGGTGGGCGGTCGCCAAACGGTCGTGGCGGACGTGCGCTGGATCGCCGCCACGAACCGCGATCTCGTGGCGATGGTCAAGCGAGGTGGATTTCGCGAGGATCTCTACCATCGGCTGGCGGTATTTCCCGTCGAGCTTCCGCCGCTTCGAGAACGCGCCTCTGACATAGGACCGCTGTCCGAGCGGTTGCTGGCTGGCATCGCGCCCGCGCTGGGACGCCCCGACCTGCGCCTTTCCGACGACGCGCGGGCGGCCCTCACGTCGGCACCCTGGCCTGGGAACGTCCGTCAGCTCGCCAACGTGCTCGAGCGGACGGCGATCTTGGCGGACCAGAGCTTGATTACGGCGCGCGACCTCGCGGTTCTGACGAACGAATTGGAGCCGACCGTGCAGACGGGTGCAGGCGCGCCCGCATCGATGGACGAGCTCCAGCGGGCTGCCATCGAACAGGCGCTGGCAGCGACTGGCGGAAACCGTCGGCTCGCGGCCAGCCGGCTGGGGATCGGACTGCGCACGCTTTACGACAAATTGAAGCGATACGACATCGCCTGAGCTACCCGCGCGGACCCAGGCTGGAGACGCGCCGGTGTGCCCCCCGGAGGGCCCGCTTGATCGTTGCGAGGGACAGCCCGAGCGCCTGCGCGATCTCCGGGAGGGTCATTCCTTCGACGTATCGAAGGAGCATGACGTCTCGCTGACGCGGAAGCAGATTGCCGCACACGCGACTCGCGTCCCGCAGGTCGAGTCGAAGCGGGTCCTCGGTCGGGCGATCCGGGATCGTTCCAGTGGGCGTCAACCTCACCCAGCTTCGCGTTCGGCTCCGACGATGCTCCCACTTGACGACCCGTATGGCGAACGAGGCGACGAACTGCCGAAGCGCTTCCGGTTTCCGAAGCGTCCCGATCCTGGCGAACAGGCGAAGGAAGATCTCCTGAGTGACGTCGTCGATCTCGGCATCAGGACCGAGGCCCCGGACCACTATTCCCCGAACCATCGGGGTGAAACGAGCCCAAGCTTCTGCTGGAGCCCCGCCATCGCGCGACAGCAGCGCCCGCGCGAGTGTGATGTCGTCCATGCCGTCGGCTCGAGGGAGCGACTGCATCGGTGATGCCACCACCTGGGCGGCACCGCGGCCGGCGCTTGACGAGCTCGCTGGTGCGGATGCTGCAGCGTAGATGCCGGATCCGCAGCTCGCCGCGCCTCCATTGGCGCACCCGATGGCCGGAGCATCAGGCGCACATGCACACAGCGACCTGGCATTGCTGGTGCATCGCTCAGTCGATCATGAACCTGACCAGAATCTCCATCATGTTGTTCTCAGTGGCGAGCCTGTTCCCGATCGCACGCGCTCGTTCGGCGGAGAGCGACGAACGGCCCCACGGACCTCCCCCAGCAGCCATCGACGCGTGCGTTGGAAAGAGCTCCGGCGACAGTTGCGTCGTCACGTTTCGCGATCGAACGATCAACGGGACCTGCAAGGAGATGCCGCAGGAAGACCGCCTCGTCTGCTGGCCGGACCAACTACCAGCGGGCCCGCCCCCGGATCACCGCTGACACGACGTGAGCTCCATAGAGACGGCGGACGCGCACACGCTCCCTTTGGCCGAGCTCGTCCGGAGTCACGCGTCGATGATCCGGAGCATCATCCGCCGGGTCGTCGGACGTACCGCCGACATCGAGGACCTGGTCCAGACGACGTTCGTCGAGGCCCTCGACAGCCTGAAGCGCTATCGCCACCAGGCAAGCCTCAGCAGCTGGTTGGGGAGCATCGCGGTTCACGTCGCCCAACACTCTCTACGACCCAACAAGCGCGGACGGCATCTTCCGCTGGAGGGGCTCCTGGAGGACAACGTCTACCCCGAGGTCCTGATCACGAGCGGCGCCGGCGCGGACGAGTTGATCGACCGTGGCCGGCTTGCTGCCAAGCTCGAACAGGGTCTCCGGCGAATTGCGCCCCCCAAACGCGCCGCCCTCTTGCTCTATGTCGTTGCTGGGCACTCGGTCGCGGAGATAGCGGCGTTGATGAACGCCACCCTCACCGCGACGCGATCGCGCATGTTCTTTGCGCGCCGAGAGCTCCGCAACGTCATCCGCTCGGATCCCCACTTCAGCGCGCTTGCGGCAGGCGTGCTGCATCAGGGCGTCAGGGCGAAACAGAAGATGCCGCCGTACCCGCCATTCGACGCGACGCTGAAATCCGCCTGGGTCGAAGCCGCCCCCAGGTTCACGCCGGGCGCGCACCCTCCCAGATCCGCCGCGGAGATCCAGTTCTCGACCGCCGTGCCTATCCCCCCGAAGCCGTCCGGAAGTCCGCCATCGGGACTGAAGCCGGGAGGAATGCCGCCATCCAGAGGAATGCCGCCGTCCGGCGGGCCCACAAAGCCGCCATCGAAGCCGGGTGGCAAGCCGCCGTCGAACATGAATCCGGGTGCCCCTCCGGTTGTTCCGCCGTCAGAGGAATCGGACCAGCTGTACCCGGCACGAGGTCGACCGTCTGCCGCCGACGTGCTGGTCCAATCCTGACAAGTCGAGCTGGCGCCATAGAGGACACCTTGGTCGTTGCTCCCCGTGAGGGTGCTTCGATTGTTGACCTGCCCCTGCGACGGGTCAGGCGCGTGGTTGGGAACGCCGTCCTCGTTGGGCAGGTCGTTCTGGATTGCGCCGTCCGCGCTGCTCGGCCGATCGTAAAGGAGATCGGCCTTTCGCAGAGCGACCTTGCGCCCCTTGCGATCGTACCAGGGCCCTTCGCCAATTCGATCGATGGCGTTCGCGCGTGCGCCCGTTTCATCGGCGACGACGCTCAGAAACGCGTGCCACTGTTTCTGACCGGCCCCCGAGAGTGACGACCCGGCGATTGTGGCGCAGATCCTGTCGGCTCCCCGCAGGCCCGCCCCGGGTCCAGTTTCCCCAAACCGCAGATCGCCACCAAACCCATTGTCGCTGTTCGACAGGCGGCGCATCGCCTGCAAGCTCGTGACGAAGAAACTGAACCGCGCCGTCGCCGCGTCGGGTTGACTGTCCGGAGGAGCGTCGGCCTGACTGTCCGGAGCAGCGTCGGCCGTGGTGGTGCCGGCGCTGCTGCCACAACCGGCGTGAGCGAGAACGCAGGCAAAGGCGATGATTGGAAGCTGACGATAGTAGGTCTGTAGTGTTGTCATGATTCCTATCGCGGTGGTGGGCCGTAGAGCGTGGCGCGTTTCTCGATGTATCCGAACGAAGTCTTGAAGGTCAGCGTCTGCAATACGGCGCCCTGGGCGTCGATCTCCAGCAGGGCGCCCTTCGTGGAATACGCGATCACGGTGTTGCCGTTGGGAAGCCGCTGCAGGTCCCCCTCGACGTCGTTCTGAATCCCGGGCGACGCCTTGTACGACCAGGCCTGGCGGGCCGACATGGCCGTCAGATCGAGCGTCATCTCGAGAGCGATCGACCCGTCTCCGGTGCCGCCTCCCGACTGCCCGCCGACGATGGCACCCGCGCTGTTGTTGTTGAAGATCAGGAGGTCAGTGGGGCTGAGGACGTGGATGCCATGCTGGCCGCCCTTCCAGGCGTCGCCCGTGAACCCGTTGCCCACGCCGTTGAGGACCCACACGACCTGGCCCGACCGCGTGACCTTCGTGATGTCCTGATTGTCGAGGTCCGAGAAGAGGAGCGTGTCGTCCCCCTTCGAGTATTCGACGTTGTTCACGTGACAGGCGCCCGTGCCGCCGTGGGCCGTGCGGGCATTGATGATGGTCGTGACCGTGCCATCACTCCGACGCTCCTTGATGTCGTCGCAGTTGTTCGAGCCGGAGGCGTTGAAGGCGACCGTCTCGTCGGGGAGAACGGCCATCTGGTGGTTCTGACCCGCGAACTGGTCAGAGAGATCCTCGTCGGTCAGCCCGTCCATCGTGACGCGGTGGACATTGGCGGCATTTACGGCGCCGCCGGCGTTGACGCTGTTCAGCCAGATGTGGGTGCCGTCATACGACATCCTGGCGCTGGCGACGTCACTGCCCGTGTTGTACCACCACACATAATCGCCGTCGGCGTCCAGGATGAAGGCGGGCGCGCCGGTCGTGCCGCCGTTGGTGACGAACTGACCGCTCAGGAGGAAGCCGCCGAACAGCGCCGAGGCGTTGGTGGTTGCGACTTGAATCTGCGCGAGTCCGTTCGATATCGGTCCGGTGGCGAGTGTCGCGTCTGGGCCGAGGCACGTCCCCGCGGCGCTCTGGGCGACGAGTCGATAGTGATACGTCTTGGAGGGCTTCATTCCGAGGAGAAGGGTGTGATAGGGCTGCGCGCTGAGATCGACCGGCGCCACCATCCCGTAGGAGGTGCCGAGGCCGAAGTCGATGTGAGCGGACGTCACGTTCGATAGCGAAGTGGTCCAGTCGATGATGCCGACGGTACTGATCTTCGTGCTGAGGGCCGCCGTTTGGCTGAAGTCACAGCTCACCGTCGCGCCCGTGCCTGCTTGGCCGCCGCCGCCGGACGTGCCCGCGGCTCCAGCGTCGGGCACCGCCTGTGCGGACGACGACGAACAACGCGTCGCCATCAGGGACATGAACATCAGCAATGGGAGACGAGGGGTCATTTGTTCTGCAGGTAAGTGCCCGGAGCGCGAAAAACGTTGAAACGATCTTCGGGAAGATCTTCGGGAAGATCTTCGGGAAGATCTTCGGGAAGATCTTCGGGACGATCCGGCGCTGCCGTTCCGGCATGGCGGAAGAAGCAGCTCGCCAAAGTGACAGCTTCCGCGGAGCCGGTGGATGCGACTGAGCTCTCTGCGTGAGCACAGGAAGCTGGTCTGGCGGTTGCAAGGTCAGTTCAGTTCAGCCGTACGGCGAACAAATGAGGAGGACCTAGAGATGTTGTTGCGTGATCGAGAAGCAACCGAGTTACGTCGCCTGATGCCCCCGCACCGCGGTTACCGATACCTTGCTCGCGTTCTCGCGGCGGCTGGAGTCTTCAGCATTGTCGCGAATGGCCCCCTGGCCAGCGCCGACAGCACGACGTTGAGCTCCAGCGACTTTACGCTCGTCATGTCGCGAATCGACAGCTCGGGGGATTTCGTGGCGCTTGACGACAGCGAGCGCGCAGCCTTCTTCAGCCGAGCGCGCTGCGCGTGCCCGACCAGCTACGGCGTCAGCTTGTCCTTGACCAGCACTGGTGCCAGCAAGCTCGCGACGACCGATACCCTCGAGGCGCAGGTCATGATCGGTAGCGATTGCGACAACGTCAGCGCCACCGCGTGTCCGTCGTTCGGCTCGACGCTGACCCTCACGTCGAGCTCGACAGCGACCAGTGAAACCCTCTCGACCAGCGACGTCTTCAATACGGTGGCGAGCGGCGTGACATGTTCGGCACTCCCGGCTTCCGGCAGCTATCTCTGGGCGGTCGTACGCCTCAACGGTACGCGTCTCAGCAGTGAGCCGTCACTCTCGACCAGCATCGGTGGCAGCGGTCCGACTGCGCCCACCGGCCTCAAGGCCGAGACCGCCGACAGCGGACTTTTGGTGTCGTGGACGGCTCCCAGCACCACCAGTACGCTCACCGGCTACCAGGTGCTCTGTTCACCAGGGCCGAGCTCGCCGCCCACCGCGGAGTTCGACAACTGCGCGGCTGCCATGCCATCGGGTGGCAGCGGACCATTCTCGACGCTCGACGCCAGCCTCGTCTGCTCGGGCCTCGTCAGTGTCGGAACGAGCTCCGTCCGCGTCAAAGGCCTGAGCAACGGAACCACGTATCAGGTCGCCGTCGTTTCGATCGGTAGCGACGGTACCTCGAGCGTCGCTTCCGATTCTGCGCAGGGAACCCCTGCCCCGACTTTGGGCTTCGACGACATCTATAAGGAGGCGGGTGGCACCGGCGCGGCCGGCTGCGCGCTCGCAGGAGGGACGTCGCCTCCTGGCGGATGCGGACTGGTTCTGATCATCTCGGTGTTGCTGCTCTGTCGCCGTAGACGTCTGGCCGCTCGAAGCGCTGGCATCATGGCGGCGTTGGCCCTGTTCGCGAGCGAATGCGAAGCACGCGGCGCATTCCCGGAAGATGGGGACCTCAGCTCACCCCGGCTGGGCCTCGCGCTCAGCGGTGACGAGCCGCCCGCGAGAGAGTCGACCCGCGCGTGGAATCTCGAGCTGCGCTTCGGCCCGTACTATCCCGATACCGATACCGAGTTTGCCGACCGCGGTCAGGCGGCACGTCCCTTCGCCGAGGTGTTCGGCACGCACAACAAACTCATGTTCGGTCTGGAGATCGATCATCACCTCTCACACCGCGGGGGAACCTGGGCGATGGGCGTCGGGGCGTCCTACTACAGCGCGTCGGCCGCCTCCCTGGCCGCCGATCAGACGACACGAACCGGCGACCAGACCAGCCTGCGTCTCATCCCGCTCACCGTGCTCGCTGTGTACCGGGCCGACCTGCTGCGCACGCGTTTTGGATGGCCGCTCATCCCTTACGCCAAGCTCGGGCTCGGCTGCGGCCTCTGGTGGTTGAGCGACACGTCGAAGAACAGCGCGACCGCGGGCGCGACCTTCGGCTGGAACGCCGCGGCGGGGGTCAGCCTCGATCTCGCCTTCATCGACCCCGAGGCTATCCGCACCATGGACCTGGAGACGGGCGTCAATCAGTTCGCGATCTTCTTCGAGGTCGCCCATGAAGCGCTGGACGGCTTTGGCTCGTCATCCGTGCTGCGCGTGGGTGATACGACCTGGGTCGGCGGACTGATGATCGAGATGTGATGCGCGCTGGTCGGCGCGAGCGATCTTAGCGCTCAGGGCCGGCGCCCGGGATGGTGCGGGGTCCGCAGTCGCGCTGCGACTTCTGCACTCTGGACCCGCCTCCGTTCGCTCCGGGCGGGCGGTCGTTCAGACCCTCCCTCGACGGGGCAGTTCCGGCTGGGCGCCGGTCCGCAGGCCGAATCTCGGACTGCCGCCAGGAACGCCACCGCGCAGCGTCGCGATCGGGACCGCCGTGAGATCGAAGCGAGCGCTGTGGTGAGTTCTCGTGACAAACGGGGCTCTGAACGACAAGTCCTGAAGTCACTGGCACCCGTGCCTCAGCTGTGTCCTTCGTTGCCGCGCGGTTTCTCGTCTCAGACGGATCACGTACAGGAAAGGAAATCGCGAATGGGGAAGATATTCTCGGCAACCATGACCATTGGGCTCCTGATGATGGGAGCCACCGCCTGCCGCCAAAACGGCAACGACATCGCTGGGTCCGTCTGCCAGAAAGCCGGTGGCTGTGACTCTCTTTCGGGGATCACCGCAGACCAGTGCAAGAACGTGGTGAACAACTCGCTGCAGTCCATGAGCAGCGCCGGACGATCCGATGCCGAGAGCGCGCTCAACGGCTGCTTGGCCATGACGGACTGCACCAGCTTCGGCACCTGCATCAACACGGTGCTCGCGGGAGGGTCAGCAACCGGTGGCAGCACCGGGTCGGGCGGAGCGGTGACCGGCACCGGCGGCGGCGGGCTCGGCGGTAGCGGGCTCGGCGGCAGCGGCACCGGCGGTAGCGGGCTCGGCGGCAGTGGCAGCGGCGGCAGCGGCAGCGGCGGCAACGCGCTCGGCGGCAGCGGCGGCAACGCGTCTGGCGGCAGCGGCGGGGGCGCGGTCGGCGGCAGCGGCGCCTCGTCGTCCGGTGGGTCTCCCGGCACTGGCGGCCAGCCCGGCACGGGAGGCGGTACCGGCGGCGCCTCGTCGGCCCCCGAGTTGATGACCTCCGCCGCAGGCGCCTACTGGATCTCGGGACAGGTCACCAAGGTGACGACCGGAACGGCCGGTCTCGTCGTCGACCAGAACACCAAGTTCCAGAGGTTTGACGGGTTCGGCGGCGCCTTCAACGAGATGGGATGGGACGCGCTCTCGGTTCTCTCGGCGGATCAGGTGACAAACGCGATCAAGCTTCTCTTCGACGCGCAGGCGGGCGCGAAGTTCGTCTACGGCCGGGTGCCCATCGGGGCCAGCGACTACGCGATGAGCTGGTACACGCTCGACGACACGGCCGGCGACTATTCGATGTCCAAGTTCTCGATCTCCCGTGACCAGCAAAAGCTGATCCCCTTCATCAACGCCGCCCTGAAGGTCCGGCCCGACCTTCACCTGTGGGGCAGCCCCTGGATCCCGCCCAGCTGGATGGAGGACGGCAGCTCGAACATGAAGAGCGACGCTCAGACGCAACAGGCGTATGCGCTCTATCTCGCCAAGTTCGTACAGGAGTACGGCAAGGTCGGCATCACCATCGGGGCCGTCCACCCCCAGAACGAGCCTGGCTACGCCCGCGTCCACTGGAACCAGACGCTGCTGGTCAACTTCTTCAAGACGTACATGGGACCGACGTTTGCCCAGCAGAACGTCACCGCCGAGGTCTGGTGCGGAACGATGTCGGCCCCCGCCGACGCCAACATCGCCACGGCGGTGGCGGCCGACTCGGCGTCGCTCGCCTACGTCAAGGGCTTCGGCCTGCAGTGGAATCTGCAGACCACGGTGGCGACGCTGGCGCCCAAAGCGACGGTCATGCAGACGGAACACCCGTGCGGCAACTACAACTTCGATACGCCGTATTGGAAGCAAAGCCAGTACAACGCGAGCAAGCCGCCGAACGACCACGCCTACGGCGAGGAGAGCTGGCAGCTGATCCGCGACTGGATCGTCGCCGGGGTGAACTCCTACAACGCCTGGAACATGGTGCTCGACACCGTCGGCAAGAGCCTGGATGGCTGGCCCCAGGACGCGCTGCTTATCGTCGATCGGTCAGCGAAGACGCTGACGGCGACGGCCGCCTATTACGCCTTTCGGCACTTCTCGGCCTATGTCGTTCCGGGCGCTACCCGCATCGGGACGCAGGGCTCGACCGATGCGCTCGCCTTCAAGAACCCCGACGGCAGCGTCATCGTGGAGGTCTACAACAAGGCCTCCTCGGCCGCGGCGACGACCGTGGGGGTGGGCAGCGCGCTCTCGCAGACGCTCTACCAGTTCACCGTCCCTGCCCACGGCTGGGCGACTCTCCGGGTCACGCCCTGACGTCGCCGGAACGCTTCAGCCGATCCCGGCGGCGGTGACCCGGGCTCGCTGGTTCATCACGGCGACGCGGGTGCGTGGCGGGCAGGGCAGAGGATGTCCTGCGGCGGAGACCTGCGCCGGCGCTTGGCTGATCGGGTCGGTGGCGGGCGGGACCAGGGCCAGATGGCGCCGGTAGGTGCCGGACTCGAGGATCTTGCGCAGCTTGGCGCGGGTGCGGAAGATCCGTGTCGCCACCGTCTTTCGCGGGATGGACACCCGCCGCGCGATCTCGTGGTGCGCCAGCCGCCCGAACACGAAGAGGGAATAGATCTCGCGACTCACCGGGTCGACGAACAGGAGAGCTCGCTGGACGTCCTCGAAGGTGAAATCCTCCCACGCGGGTGGCGCCTCCGGTTCCGGGGCGGTCGCCGCGCCGTGCTCGTCGAGCAACGGGACCCGAGCGCGACGCCGACGCGCGCGGTAGTCGTCGACGAAGATCCTTCGCAAGATCGTCGACATCCAGCCGTCGGGCGACTCTCCCGACCGAAACAAATTCCGGCGGCGCAGGCCGCGTTCGAACGCCGCCTGCACCAAGTCATGGGCGTCGGCATTGTTCCGGCACAGTCGCAACGCCAGACCGAAAAGCTGCGGATATAGAGCGACCAGACGCTCCTCGAACGTGTCGTCTTGATTCTGATTCGTCGACCGATCCATGGCCAAGGCTCCTGTCCCCCCCGACGGGCTGGTTGACCAACACCTCTCGCTTCCACCCCCTAGACGGACCGGATTTGCGGATTTTGCGCATGGCGGCGAATATTCGTGCGTCGCAGGAACGAAAATGGGGGGAGCCGATGACCGTGAGACGACGATCCGTGACGAGCAGGGGTTCGATTCTGGCGCTGGCCGGGCTGGTTCTTGCGGCGGGCTGCGCCGCGCGGCGGCCGCACGTGTTCGGGATTCCGATGCCGTTGCGGCTTCAGACGGTCATCGCGGTGGACCGGCAGGGGAACGAGATTCTCGCGGGAGCCTTCGCGGGGCACTTGCGGATCGCCGGTGGCGAGCTCGTCAGCGCCGGCGGCACCGACATCTTCCTGTCCAAGACCGCGCCGAACGGAGCCCCTGTGTTCCCGCCCCAGCGGTTCGGGGGGCGGGGTGACGACGCCGCGACCGGCGTGGCGGTCGACGACGACGGCAGCATCGTGGTCGTCGGGACGTTCCAGGGCGACGCCAGCTTCGGCTCACAGGCCATCAAGGCCGACGTGCGCCATCCGGGCCAGCGCGCGGTGTTCGTGGCCCGGCTGGATCCCGCGGGGAAGATCGAGTGGGTGAAACAGATCGCGACCGCGAACCTCCCGACGCAGATCAGCGTCGCCATTCGGCCCGACCACAACATCCTGGTCGGAGCCAGCGGCACCGGAACCATCGCCAACCGAACAGGCTCGGCGGAGCTGGCCGGCGAGAGCATCACTCTCGACCTGCTTTCTCCCAAGGGTGACCTGATTCAGCAGCCGGACGGCATCAAGATCCGCGCGCTGACGATCCCGGTCGGCTGCGATCACTCGGCTTGCTCCGCAGGTGGCATCTTGCAGGCGGGTTGCGGGCCCGACGACTGCGTCGCCTGGATTTGCGGCGTCGATCCCTACTGCTGCGGTGTTGCGTGGGACAGCATCTGCGTCGGCGAGGTGGGTTCAGTGTGCCAACGCAGGTGCGACTGCAGCACGATTTGTACCCAGGGGACTCCCTTCTACCCATCCGCCTGCGCCTGCACCGCCCAAGTGTTCAGCCAGGATCCCTACTGTGGCGAAACGTGGTGGGATAGTATCTGCGTGAGCGAGGCGGTTGGCTGGTGTCACATTCCCTGTCAGTAGGCGACAGATGCCGGTGCATCTCAGGGAGTGGACTTCATAAAGACGGTCCGCAGGAAGACTTCGAGTTTGGTCAACTCAGTAGAACCAATCGAGCCGCGTATCGCGACAACGGCCTGTATTGAGTCGACCGGACTCCCAACGAAGCCGCTCACTCCTAGATAGAGATCTTCGGCATTCGTCGTCGAGAGCCCCGGCATCGGAAGGTCGGCCGTCCCGAGTACGACTTCATTCAGCCGGAGTTCGAGACTGTCTGTCGATCGGTACAGGGTGTAGGCCTCTACCGAAGGTTGAGAGACGTCCGTGGTCGCGAGGACCGTGGTGTCGTCGACGACACCCTGCGGTTTACCTGTCAGGGAGGATGAAGTCGACGAGAGGACCCAATCGATCGAGATCTGCTGACTGGTCCGAGCACCACCGGACTTTCTAAAAAGCGAGAGCGGCGTCGCGTTCGACGATAGCCCCGCCACTACGATCACCGCGAAGTCGCCCGAGCCGAAGTCCAGCGATGGGCTGTTGACCACAACGAACCCAGTTCCTAGTTGCGTGGTGTCGAGCTGGACGCCGTCCGGGATGACCTGGGGGAGCGCGCTCGGGTAGAGCGCGTGGGCGTCGTTGCCTTGGCCGGACTGATCGGCCCAGACGGACACGGGGGACCCGACGGCGGGGAGATTGGAGGGCCAGAGCAGCAGGACCAGGTTTGCGCGGACGTCCTCGGGCAGAGACAGGCACCTTCCGTTGTGGCAAAGCATGCTCGGGGGCCCGGACGTGCCGGCCTCGGCGTCGGTGCCGCCCGCGTCCATCCTGTCGACGCTGGCGTCCGTGCCGCCGACGCTCGCATCGTTCTTACACGCCTTCGTTCCCGGTGACGCGCACAGCCCTTGGTGCGTTGCGGGATCCACCAGGCACGTGAGGTCACCGGGGCACCCTTCGGCGAGCGTACAGATCAGTCGGCAGCTGTCGACGTCGAGCCGGAAGCAGGCTGTCAACGCCAGAAGCGCTGTCAGAGCGGTGAGGGGGGCCGAGCGGGGCATTCCATAAGGAGGACGAATTCGGCCGCACTTTTTTGCGCTTGACCGGGGAATATTGTTTCGCGACATGCAGCGCATGACGTCCATGGTCAAAAGGTTCCCGACCACCCGATCAGGGCCATGTGGGGCTCAGAGGCGGTACCGGCCGCCGCGCCGGTTGGCGCGGGCGGACGCGAAAGGATCAGTAGCGCGGCGCCTCCGCCCCCGGTCAGCGCGGCGGCGCCCGCGCACCACCACGCCCGGGAGGCATCCCGGCTCCCTTCCAGGTACTGGGACTGCCCGTTCCAGAGCATTCCTTGTTGGATGGCGGTGTTCACCTGACCCTGTTGCTCTCCTTCGATGTGGTGCGCTTCCCAGGCATAGGCAGCCGCGACGCCCGCGGCGATGACCCCGACCCCGATCGAGGCCCATCCGGCAACGCGCAGGGCGCGGCGGTGGTTGACGGGACGATCCTCCTCGCGGCTAGAGGGCACGGGCGCGCTGCCGATCAAGGCCGGAGGGGCCTGGGCCGGCGGTGCCGCCGGTGCCAGCACGAGCGGAGCCGGCCGGGGGGCGCGCTGGTCGGCGCAGGCTTGCATTTCGTCGCGCCGGCGAAGGGCCCGATCGCGGTCGGGATCGTCCGGGGCGGTCGCCTCGATGAATCGCCGATAGGCGTCCAGCGCGGCGACGCAGTCATCCTTGGCCCGCAGGACCTGGGCCTGGTTGTACAGAATCGACGGCCGCGGCGAGAGGGCGAACGCACGCGTCAGAAGCCGCAGCGCTTCATCCAACTGGTTCTGGTCGTAGGCCCGCGCCGCTTGCTCGACCAGCGCGCTGGCGGCGGCTTCGTGATCTGCCGTCAACTCCACGCTCGGCTGCACGTCGGTCACCGACTGTGCGTGAGCGGACGCGGCCAGCCACGACATCAGGACCACCGACGCGAGTGCGAGAGTCTTCATCTACTCATTTGAAGATGAACCCATCGTTCGGGTCGGCCGATCGGCGGGGAGGCGCGGGCGCCTGACTTGCTTCGGGGCCGGGCTGTGCGGCCGGCGAATCCTTGTTGGAAAACTCGGCTTTGGGTGCCGCCACCTGGTCGTGGTGCGCGGGCCGTGGTGCGCTGGGATGACGAGCAGATGACGACCGACGAACCAGCAGCAGATCTGCAGGCGGTGTGTCGGGCAGCGCCGGCGCCCCGCGGGTGCTCGCGGGAGTGCCGCCGGTCTGTGGCGCGGATAGTTCCGGAGCCGTCGCGGATGGCGGCAGCTGTGGCGCGGCCTGCGCCGGAGCCGTCGCGGATTCCGGCGCAGGTTGGACGGCGACCGCCGCACGCGGCGGCGCACGCCGGTTGATCCCAACCGCCGCGACCAGGACGACGGCGAAACCGACGGCGGCCGCGGTCTTCCACGGCCACGCGCGCCGGCCGGCGGGCGACGGAGCGGGCGACCGAGCGGGCAACGGAGTTAGCTCCGCTGGCGGCGCCTCCTCCGTCGGAGCGACGCTGGCAGGGGCGGCCTGCTCGTCGCGCCCCTCCGCGACCAGCGCGCGCACCACGTCGTCCGCCGAGGCTGGGCGGTGGTCGATTTCCCGCTGGAGGCAAAGCGCGATCACGTCGTTCCAGCGGGCGTCGATCTCGGGCACCAGCGAACGCACCGGCGGCACCGGCTCGACCGCGCGCCGCCACGCCGCCGGCAGCCAGTTCCCGCCCGGCTTCGGCGCGCACGGAAGCGCGCCGGTCAGCATCTCGTACATCACCAACCCCAGCGCATAGATGTCCGCCGGCTGACGGGCGCTCTGCCCCTGCAGCTGCTCGGGCGACATGTACGCCAGCGTGCCCTCCATGCCGCGCGCTTCCAGCGAATCGTGCGTGGCGGGAGAGCTGTTGCGCGCCAGGCCGAAGTCGGTGACCACGATGCGCTCGCCGTCCGGTCCGGAGGCGAGCATGACGTTGTCGCTCTTGAAGTCGCGGTGGACCACGCCGGCGCGGTGGGCGGCGCTCAGTGCCGCCGCCATCCCGATCACGATCGGCAGCGCCTCCTCGGGTGAAAGGCGCCCCCGCTCACTCAGGCGCTGCGCCAGGCTCACACCCGTGAGCAGCTCCATCGTGAAGAACAGGACGCCGGCGCCTGGCCGGTCGGTCCCGCCGCCGTGGACACCCAGGTCGAAGATCCTGCAGACGTTCGGGTGCGTGATCCGTCGCGCCAGGTTGACCTCCTGCTTCAGGCGACGCGCGGCCTGCGGGTTGTCGGCGATCGTCGCGGCGATCGTCTTCACGGCGATGCGCGTGCCCAGCATCTCGTCTTCGGCCTCGTAGACCTCGCCCATCCCGCCGCGCGCGATGAAGCGGACGATCCGGTACCGGTCGGCCAGCTTGTCACCGACAGAGCACCGGGTGAAATGGACCGGATCGTCATCCACGCCGGTGGACCGCTCGCGGAGGGCGTGGACCGCCCCTTCGATCGCCTTCCGGCAGGCGAGGCAACCATCCGCGTGCTCGTCGATCCGGGCGACCTCGGCCTGATCGAGGCGCCCCTGGGCGAAATCCAGCGCCGCGTTCTCGTCGATGCACGCCGAGGGGCCGTCGTCCTGGAGCGGCATGGGGTGAGGTTAACGCAGAGTACCCTGACTGGTCATTTCAGTTGGTCCCCGTCGGATTCCGTCGCTCGCCCCAGCAGTGGCACCAGGCTGATGTACACCTCGCTGCGAATGGCTTGCGCGAGGCTCTCCAGCGAAGTGGCCCCGCCGCGCGATCCATGACGAAGCGCCAGGTGCTGGCGCACGGCGACCGCGATCTCCTCGCGCAGAACCATCAGCCGGCGCGCCACCGTCGCCAGGTGCACGCCATAGGGAGCGGCCATCTCTTCCAGCGTCATGTGGTCGATCAGGTGCCGCCGAAGGAGGTTGCGGTCCTTGGGCGTCAGCGCGGCCACCGCCGCGGCGATCGCTTCCTGGAATGCTTCCCGGTAGGCCGTCCGCAAGAGCTGCACTTCGGGGCCGAAGTCGACCTGCTCCAGCGAATCGGGGTCGGGCGACTCTCGCCCGACCACCTCACGAATGGCCCGCAGGCAGTCGATCGCGGTCCGGTTGGCCGCCACGCGGATCCAGGCCAGCAGGGGGCCCCGCCCGGCGTAACGCAAGATGCGCGGCTCGGGCGGCAACAGCAACTTCGACCGCAAGTCCTGCATCACGTCGTCGATGAACTCCGGCCGCGGGTCGATCCGCTTGAGCGAAAAGCGCGCGGTGGCGATGAACTGTTCCTCCAGCGCTTCGATCGCCACCCGATCCCCATGGCCGGAGGCGCAGGCCAGGAACAGATCCGCCACGTTCGCGGAATCGGGATCGACGCTGGCGGCGCTCAACGGGAACCCGACCTGCTGGGCGTGGGCCACGAACCGTTCGAAGTCGAGCGTCACCGCCGGCCAGGCTAGCCTCGCCCGTTCGTAACCCTCTCGCCAGCGGACGTCCCCGCCTTGCATGGCCCGAGTCTATCAGGGACGTCGTCGGGAATTGGGCCGCCGATCCAAAGCCGCAGGGGGCCGGCGGCGACGCGCTGACATGCCGGCGATCGCGATGACAAGGCCGAGCAGGGTCAGAGGACTGTGAGCTCCGGCCGCCTCGGCCGCCTCGCAGCTGCAACCCGCGCTGGCGCCCGCCCCGGCCTGGCCCGTCGTCCCGCCGCTGGTCGTCGAGCCCGCGGTGCCCCCGTTGCCGGCAGCGCCGCTCGACGCGCCGCCTGTGCCGGTCGCGTTCGCGCCGGTGCCGCCCGCGCCGGTGGCTCCGCCTGTGCCGCCCGCGTTTGCGCCGGTGCCGCCTGCACCGGTGGCTCCGCCGGTGCCGCCCGCGCCGGTGGCTCCGCCGGTGGATCGTCCCGCGGCGCCGCCGGGACCGCCGCTTGCGCCGCCCGCGCCGGTGGCTCCGCCCGCGCTGCCGCCGGTGCCCGCGCCTCTCCCACCGCCGCCCGTGATCCCGCCGGTTCCTGGCGCGCCGCCCGCGCCGCCGCCGTTTCCACCCGCGCCGCCCGCTCCGGTCGCCCCCGACGATCCGACGGCGATCTCGCCGATGACGGCGCTGCTGCCGCCGCCTGCAACGGCGTCCACCTCGAGCCGCACGTACTGGGCGGTCTGGGTCGGGAACTGGACGCGCGTCGGCGACAGCAGGCCGTGGTAGGTCGTGTCGGCCGGCCAGGTGCCGCTCGCGACCTGCGTGAAGGTGGTGTTGTCCGTGCTGACGAACACCTTGTACGAGGTGACGTTGCCGGCCGTCGTCCCCGTGTGCCGCTGCGGGAGCACCATCAGCATGTCGATGTTCGCGACGGCCTTTCCGAGGTTCAGCGTGATCGACTGCGGCAGCGCGCCGGTCGACGTCCACAAGCTCTCGCCGTGGCCCGTACCGTGGAGCGTGTTGTTCACGCCGCCCGTCGAGTCGTTGTAACCGTCGATGGCCAGGGCGGCGTTGCCGCTGGTCCCGGTCGCTGATACGGCCGTGAGCGGCACTTCGATCTTGGGCTGCTGATCCGGCAGCGGAGCGCGCGACGTGTTTGGGGTCCACGACTTCGGCACCTGGCCCAGCACGTTGACGATCGCCGAATCGAGCATCCCCTGCGGATTGGGCGGGCAATCGAGGATGAAGTTGGTGTAGTTGGGCTCCGTGGTCTTGAGCTCGTTGGCGATGTCGGCCGCCGACAGATAACCGCTCGAGGCCTGGCCGCTGTCCCAGAACCAGTTGCCGTTCTTGGCGACGGTCTGCCCCTGGGCTCCGGCGGTGACGTTCCCCGACGGCACCTTCACACCCAGCGGCTCCTCGAAGTATTCGGTGTCGACCTCCCAGGGGACGCCGCCGTTGTGATCCATGATGATCGTGTTCGGCTGCAGCCTGTGGATGAGGGCGTGGATCTGCTGGTAGGGAACCTGCTGGTGCCCGGTCAGCCAGGAATACCCGTCGAACACGAACAGCGGAATGTCCCCGTAGTTGGTGAGCAGCTCGGTGATCTGCGTCGTGATGTATGGACCCACCACGTTCCAGTCGACCGGGCCGGGTGCCGTGTTCTTGCCCGACTGCGAGCCGATGCCGTTATTCGGGTCCCAGATGGAAAAGTACAGATCGGGGTCGAGGCCCTGAGCCCGGAACGATTCGACGTAACACTTGACCAGGTCCATCGTCGGGACCTTGCTCTGCGCGATGGTGTACGGCGTCGTGCCGTACGGCGAAGAGCTGGGCGGGACCGCCTTGGACGGCCAGAGCGCGAAGCCGTCGTGGTGTTTGGTCGTCAACAGACCGAACTTCATGCCGGCGGATTTGGCCGCCGCCGCCCACTGATCCGTGAAGGTGTGGCAGTCCACGTTCGGGGGCGCGAACGTCTTGGGATCGACCCGCGCCTCGCCCCACCCGGCAACGTACGTGTTCATGTTGTAGTGGATGAACATCCCGAACCGCTGGTCGATGGAGCGGCTGAGAAGTTGTTGCGTCGTCTGTGTCTGAGCGGCGGCGCTGATCGACCACATCGCCGAAACGGCGAACAGGAGGGCGACGGCAACGGCGCGGGTGAGGGGGCGCACGAGCCCATTAGAGCGCGTTTAAGTAATTCCCGAAACCCGGATCGATCTTCGCCGTTTATTCCGAGTGGCCGAGAAGCGGACGAAGCTCGAGTTTGAGCGCCGCGCAAGCCTCAGGGGGGGCGTGCTGCTCGAACATCGGATAGATGACCCGCTCCTCCTTGTCGTTGTGGACAGAGAGCAGGGCCTCGAGCGCCAACGTCGCCTCGTCTATCGGCTGCTCGTCGCCGAGGAACCCCTCGAGGACGGTCAGCACCTGACGGATCTGGTCGTGCTCCGCGCGCATGACGGCGGTCGGTCCGCCGGGCGAGCGGGTGAACGCCTCGAACGAGGGGAAGATCATCTCCTCCTCGATCCGCATGTGCTCCTCGAGCTCCACCTGGAACCGCGCGAAACCGGTCCGCGCCTCGCTCCAATCTCCAATCTCCACGTCCATCTCGACCCGGTCCAGCATCTCGTCGAGGCGTCGGTGGTGAAGCTCCAGCACCAGCGATACAGGCACTTCGCTGACCAACTTTATCTGAGACGTTTCTGCGAGCATTTGTTCCACCTCGCCTCTATTTGTCGCACGTCACCCCTCGCCCCGCGCATGACAGCCGTCATGCCGCTCTCGCTGGACGCGCCGACCGTCTGGCCCGCCCCTGCGCGCGGCGGCCGTCGCCGCGGCTGATCGCGCTCAACCTGCGCGCGCGGCCGATTGCGGCTCGAGGTCGTTCGATCCGGCGCGCCGCCGCAGGCGGATCATCGCCGCGAGAAGGTGGCGCAACACGCCGTCGCCCTCCTTCCGCGCCAGCACCGCCTCGACGAGGGGCGCCAGGTGATCGGCGCGCCCCGCGTCGGGCGAGATGCCGCCCGACCGGCAGATCGCAGCGAAGAGATCGTCCATCTCCGAGAACTCCAGCGCGGCGGTGATCGAGAGCATCCGCGCCGCGGTGAGGTCGCCGTCATCGGCTTCCCCCCGGATGGCGCCGACCCGCCCGACGAGCGCGGTCAGCAGGGTATGCGAGACGGCGGGGACCAGGAGCCGGCGGCGGCTGGCGAGCTCGTCGATGAGGTGGGCGTGGTGGGTCTCGGCGCGGGACATCGTCTCCCACAGCGAGGCCAGCTCGGGATCGGGAGCCGCCTCCTGAAACCGCCGGTAGAGGGCGGCGGCCTCGAGCTCGAGGCGAAGGCAGGTTCCCAGCACTTGTTCGGGGGTAGCCACGGGACTGCTGTCCATGCGGCAAGAATTGCGCGTTTCGCCCGCGGTGAACATGACACCTGTCATGGTTCGGACCGGTATGGTCCTTGCTGAACCCTAGGCGATGGACGCCCCCGGTTCCCCCGATGAGACGCTGGAGCTGCTCGCGCGGAGCGCCCTCTGCCGCGGCATGGAGCCGGAGAAGATCGAGGATCTGGCGCGCCACGCGACTCGGATCGACCGCTCCCGCGGCGAGGCCTTCTGCACCGAGGGGCAGCCCGCGGACGCGCTCTTGCTAATCGCGCGCGGGGTGGTCAAGCTGGTCCGCTCGCTCGACAGCGGCCGCGAGGTGATCATCGAGCTCGTCGGTCGGGGGGACGTCGTCGGCGAGGCGGCGCTCACCGACGGGGGCTTCCACGACGCGAGCGCAGTCTCGGTCCACCCCTCGACGGCGCTGGCCATCGGCCGCGAGCGGGCGCGCGACTTCGTTGCCGCCAACCCTGACGCGGTCCGCAACGTGCTGGCGCTGCTTCATGCCAGCCTGCTGCGGGCTCACCAGCGCGTTGAGGATCTCTCGGTCTTCGGCGTGCGCCAGCGCATCGCGCGCTATCTCATCCGGCTCGCGGATTGGACCGGCCGGCAGGAGGGCGGGCGGACGGTGGTGCCGCTGGCGCTCTCCCGGCAGGAGCTGGCCGCCCTGGTGGGGACCACCATGGAGACCACCATCCGAGTCATGAGCGGGCTCCGGCAGCAGGGCCTCGTCGAGCCGGCCCGCCGCGGCGTGGTGCTCACCGATCGGGCAGCGCTGGAGATGGTCGCGGGTGGCGCGCCGTGACGCGGGGGAGCGCGTCGATGCGGCGCTTGCCGACCCGACCGGTCGACGAGGCGCCTCGGCTCGTCTACGGCCCGGTGCAGAGCCGGCGCTTCGGCCGCTCGTTGGGCGTGAACCTGCTGCCGCCCGGGCTCAGGCTCTGCAGCTTCGATTGCCGCTACTGCCAGTGCGCCGGCGCGCGGGTGCGCCGGCGCGGGGACGACCAACCGCCGTTCCCGTCGCTGGAGGCGCTCGAGCACGACCTCGCGGCGGCCCTCGCCGCCGAACCCGGCGTCGACGACATCTGCTTCGCCGGTGCGGGCGAGCCGACGATGCACCCGGGCTTCCGCGAGGCGGTGATCCTCGCGCGCGAGCTGCGAAACCGCTACGCCCCACGCGCCTCGGTGACGGTGCTGTCCAACGGCGTGGCGGCGGGGAAGCCGTCGGTGCGCGGCGCGCTGGCGTTGGTGGATCACGCCGTCCTCAAGCTCGACGCCGCCCGCGACGAGATCCTGCGGGGCCTCGACGGCGCGCCGTTCGGGCTGTCGGCGCGCCGGCTCGTCGGCCTCTACGCGACGATGATCGGCATCGAGACGCAGACCATGCTGGTCCGTGGCGCCGTCGACAACGCGACCCCCGAGGCGCTCGATGCGCTCGGCGAGGCGCTGCGGTTCATTCACCCCCGGCGGGCGCAGATCGGGACCGTCAGCCGCGCGCCGGCGGTCGCCGATCGGGCGCGGCCGCTCTGGCCCGTATCTCGCGGCGAGCTGCGGAGGGCCGTCACCCGTCTGCGCGCCGCGGCGCCCGGGGTCGAAATCGTTGCCTACTGAGCGTCGCGGCGCGAATGACGTCCGTCATGTTGCGTTCGCGGGTGTCGGGCCGTTCGCGCACGACATGACCGTTGTCAGGGTCGAAGAGGGTGCAGCCGTGCAACATGGGTGGCGGAGGTTGTCTCGCCTTGCCCAGAGCCGGCCGTTGGAACGGAACCCGCCTCACCGCCGTGGCAATCCTCGCCTTCGCGGCGGGCTGCGCCGGGATCCGCAATGCGGCAGGACCGACGGGTGCCGCAGGCAGCGGCCCGCCACCGCCCTGCATCGATCTCGACGGCGACGGGTACGGTGCGAACTGTCCGCTCGGGCCGGACTGCAACGATCACGATCCGACTTTCCACACATGTAGCGGCACGATCGTCATCGATCCCGGCTGGGTGCCTACCCGCGACGGAGGCGCCCCGGATGTCTTCGTGCCGCCCGCCACGGAGACGCCTACCTGCCCGTCGGGGACGCGGAGAATCCACGTCAAGAACCTCTGGTCGAAGGACGTCGATCCGACCCTGGGCCTGTTCGACACGCCGCCGCTCGCAGTTGTCATCGCGGACGTGACGCACAACTGGCTCGGCCACAACGCGCGCAGGGACGCTTCCGGCTGCGCCTGGTACTCCGACTGTCTCCCGACGACGACCTCCGCGGTCACCGTCGCGGCCATCGCGCCGACCACCGGCTGCGTCGCCAACCCGACGTCCGGCAATATCGACCTCAGTCAGTTCCCGGACACCAGCGAGCTGTACATCGACTATGGCGGCGGGAGCGCGACGCTGCCCGCGGACTACAACCGCGGGAGCTTGCGGGTGACGGACGATCCGGGGGCCTCCGGGATCGCGGTGTGCGCGGCGGGGCGACCCGACACCACGACGCCGGCTGGCTTCACCAAGATCCATGTCCGCTGGCCGTGGGGCGACCCTACCAAGACCGGTTTTCCCGGGACTGCCTGCGGCGCGCTCAAAGGCGACGCGACGCCGCCCTATCCGAGCAGCCTGACCGTCAACGCCGGCGGCGGCGTCTGCGTGCAGCCGCTGCTCGAGTTCCAGGACGCACATTGCCCCTGGTACGCGATCCTGATCCCCAACAGCAAGTGGGTGGCGGGCGCCACCTTCCAGGTCGCTTACCCCGACTTCACCGGGCTGCAGAGCGCCGCGCTGACGCTGCCGGCACGCACGGCGGACGAATTTTGGGTCGGTTATGCGGGCCCCCCCGACACGCCCGCCTGCATGAACTACTCTACCCGACCCGACTCCTACCGTTGGTACACCAAGAACCCCGGGCCGGGCTATGCAGGCTGCGGCGGAGACAGCAGCGTGCCGATCGACCCGTGCAACCCGGAGCCGCCGGCGGGGACCTCCGTCATCCACTTCCGGTACCTCTGGGCCGGCCAGAAGACGTTCACCTTCTTCCCCAAGCCCGAGCTCATGCCCCTCTGGCTGATCCTCGAGGTTACCAACCCGACGACCACCCAGAACGTGACCTGCTGGCGGGAAGCCGACCGACCGTGGTTCAACTGTCCGGTGCCGAACGAGTTCTTCGGCCCCGGCTGCACCTGGCGCGCCGTCGACAAGACGCGCACCCCCACCGAGTGGAATACGGTCACCCCACGCCCGATGCCGACCACCGCCGCCGAGTATTGGCTGCGCTGGTACTACGGCAAACCCGACACGCCCGTACCGACAGGGTTCAAGGGCGCTTCCAAACAGACCGATCAATTCGAGTTCTTCAACTACTACCCGGACGGAACCAACGGTGACTGGTCGGCCACGGGGAACTGGAACGACAAGAACTGCGCCCCCAAGCCTCCGCCGGTGCCGCCCCACGTCGGCTTCGGTGGCTGGTTCCCGTACGATCGCACCGGCTACTCGTATCCGTTCGGGACGTCGCTGGCCAGGACCTACGCCGATGCGGCCACGGTGCAGACCCTGCTCAACGCCCTGGTCTTCGAGCGCTACAACATCTGGAAGCAGAACTACATCACGACCGACGATCATGTCTGTGGCGCGGGGACGGCGCGGGTCACCACCGACCCGCCCGACACCGTCAGCGAAGGGCAGGGCTACGGGATGGCGATGTCGGCGGCGATCGGCGACAAGGAGCTGTTTGGCGAGCTTTGGAATTTCGTGCGGCACAACCTCTCCCAGAGCGCGAAGAAGTACTGCGGTGGCCTCATGGGATGGATGTGGGACGACGCCGCGACTTGCCGGGACCTCGATGTCGCTTGCGATCCCGACACCGGGTGCAGTGGCAACGGCGACAGCGCCTTTGACGGCGACGTCGACATCGGAATCGGGCTGGTGTTCGCGGCGCGGCAGTGGCCGGAGTACACCGCCGCCGCCGTCAACTGGCTGCTCAAGATGGAATGCGAGGTCAACTCGGCTTACGACGGCAAGTGGAACTACCCGGCGCCGGGCGACACCTTCGACAAGAACTGCGCCGGGTATCCCGGGCAAGCCTGCTCCTACACGCCCGGGTTCAACGGCCGCGTGAACATGTCTTATTACCCGCCGGGCTATTTCCGCGTGTTCGGAGATTTTCTGGCGACGTCTCTCGACCCGGCGTCCTCCAGCGCGACCGACCGGAGCCGACACCACGACTTCTGGTACAAGACCGCGCAGACGGTCTGGGAGATGGTCGAACGCTGCTACGACCAGCCCTCCGTCAACCCGGCGCTGTTCACCGACTGGGGTCACTACGACACCCCCTGCGACGCGAACGCGGACAACTACAACTGGTCGCGGGCGCTCTGGCGCGTCTCCATCGACGCCGCCTGGTTCGGCGATCGCGCCGACCTTCCAGAAGACGCGCCAGGCTCGTCACCGCACGTCGCCGGTAAGACGCGGATGCAGGCCCGAATCGACCACATCCAGGACTTCTACGCGCGCTTCCACCTGAACAACCCTGTGGAGGCGAACGCGAATCGATTCTCCTCCATCTGCCAGAACCTCCAACCGGACGGCGCCGTGACCGGCTGCGATCCCGGCTACGGGCACAACTCGTATTTCGTCAACACGGCGATGTGCTCGTACGCGAACCTCTGGGATGACGGCCAGGCGACGACCCCAGAGATCCGCCGCGAGGCGATCGAGGAGGCGGTCTCCACGACCATCGAGAACGACCGCTACTACCAGGAGTCGATCGGCGTCTACACGCTCATGTTCCTGACGGGAAATTTTCCGAATCCAATGACCGTCCCCCGCTAGAAATGCTGGCCGAACGTGGGCCGCGGCGTTGTGACGTGCTGGTCGAGGTCCGAGAACAGGTCCGGCGGCGGTCTCGACAGCGAGGGCTCGGGCTCTTCGTTCTTGGCGGGCTCAGCGCGGATAGCATCGAGTCCCGGGCCGTGGCCAGGAGAGTAAATAGGTTTCATGGCCACGCAAGCGCGCCTGGCCATGAGAGATTCGAGCCGGGTTGCTCGCTGGCTCATCGTAACACCACTATCCATTCGGTCCCCGATGCACATCATCGAAGCTCGAGAGGCAGGCCGATCATGGGACGAGAGACTGCGGACGAGACCGCCATCCGAAAAGTTGTTGAGACCTGGCACCGGTCCGCGGCGGATGGTGACTTGGCGACGTTGTTGGGGCTGATGGCGGAAGATGCGGTCTTCTTGGCGCCGGGGCGGCCGCCCATGCGCGGTCGCGCCAGCTTCGCGCAGGGCTTGACCGAAGTCTTGAAGACCCACACGATTCGTTCCAGCGGCGAAGTTCGGGAGGTAAGGGTCTCCGGCGATCTCGGCTACTGTTGGGCCGAGCTGACGGTCACCGCCACGCCCCTCGATGGCGGCACAGCGAAGCTGCAAAAAGGACCGGCCCTGTCGATCTTTCGCAAGGAATCGAGCGGCGCGTGGGTGCTGATCCGGGACGCGAACATGATCGTGGCCGACGCGGCCGAGTTGGAGCTCAAGGTGGACAATCTGGAGCGCGAGCTGATGGCCGACGGTCCCGGAGGGTAAAGGTCCGACGACCTGCAACTCGAGGAACCGAATACTGCGCCATCGTCTCGATCGAGGGGCCCGACTTCTTGGAGACGCGGCGCGCGCGCCTTGGCAACGGCAAACCCTCGACGGAGGGCCACCCGCGCTTGAGCCCCCGCCGGCAGGGGCGTACGCTCGAGCTCCCGTGCTTCGCTTAGCTCACAATGGGGCGTGGCTTGTTTTCCTGTCCGCTGTCGGGTGCGGCTCGGGCCTCACCGCCAGCCCCGACGGAGGGGGCGGGACTCGCGCGACCGGCGGTGCGAGCGGCGCGGCCGGGGGAGCTGGTGGCGTTGCCGGCGGCCCGGGCGGCGCTGGTGGCGTCGCCACTGACAGTCGGCCCGCTTGCACCGCTGCGTTCGTCCAGGCGGCGGCCGCCGGTGCGGTGCCGGCGGCTCCGGCCCCCGGCACCTGCGTCGTGGAACCGGCTACCTGTCGAGCCGCCTGCTCCCTCCCTGGTTGCACCGTCGCCTCCGATGCCGTGATCCGTTGCGCCGACCTCGACATCGCCCGCCGCGGGTTGCGCGTCACGCCCGCGGGCTCGGGGACCTACGTCGCCGCCACCAGCGACACGGAGACCCACCTCCTCCTGATCGGGGTGACCAACACCGGCATCGACCTCCGCACGTCGCTCTCGGGGCAGTTCGGGGCACCGCTGATGCTCGCGGTCGACGCAACCGGGGACCTCCACGCGCTGGGGATTGGGCCCGGGGGAACCCTCGCGCACGGCGTCCAGGGCGCCATCGGCATCTTCTCAACGGTATCCATCCCGCTCTCACCCGACGCCGGCTACAACGCCAGCGCCGCCGCGTTCGAGGTCGGCCCCAGCGGTGAGCCTCACGCCCTTCTCGGCACCGGACCAAACGTCTGGTCGCTCGCGCGCGCCTTCGGCGGGACGTGGACATTCGATCCGCCTGGCCTGGCCTCGAACTTCACGCTCGACCCGAGCGACACTGAGATCACGTTCGAGGTCGCCGCCGCCGGCTCCGGGGCGCTGTCGCTGGTCGCCCGCCGCGGCGGCACCACCTGGCCCGGTTACATGGCCGAGAACAGCGCCGACTTCCGCATCACGCAAGCGATGGCCGCGCCTGCCGCCGCCACGCTCCCGCCGTTCGGCGTGGCGAGCTACGACGGAAACGCGTTGCACCTCGCCTGGCCGACGGCGACGGGACCGTACACCGACCTCGTCATCCCGAACACGCCGGCCACCGCCGCGGCGTGCGTGGGCCAGGGCTCGGCCGGCTGCAGCGGAACCTGCGTGGACCAGCAATACGGCCTCGAGGGCCACCCCTTCTCCCTCGGCCGAACGGACGATGGCGCCGCATGGCTCGGTTACCTTTCCGCCCACGTCGACCGCACCTGCACCCGCAGCATCCTGACCTCGGACAGCCAGCAGTTCTGTACCTGCAGCGCGACCAGCGATCAGAGCACGGGCGAGCTGCATCTCCTCCGCGGGGCGCCCGACGGAACCCAACCCGTGGAGGCGCTGGTGCTTCCGCTCGAGCCTCCGTTCGCCAGCGATCTCGCGGACGACCTCCCGCTCATCTCCGTGCGGGCGTTCGGCACGCGCGTGGCCGTGGCGGTCCGCGTCCACGACAGCGCCCCCAAGCTGCGGGTGATCACGCTCGAGACCGACGCGACGAAGTAACTGATTTAGACTCGGCTGTCGTTCGCCAAAACCCGATCGAGGCCCCCGGGGAGGGGGCTGAATCCGTGCAACGCGACGCTGGACCCGCGATTCCTCGACAACTCGGGGCGGCGCTGCTCTGCGGAGAACAACTTCCGAGGCGGCAAGGGGACGGGAGCGGGCGGCGGGCAGATCTTCGCCGCTGCCTAAGAGGGCGGCCCCCTCCCTTTTGAAAGCAGCTTTCCAGTGACTCGGCCGTCAAAACCGGCGAAGGAACGAATGCGAAACCCCTAGCGCACGACCGTGACCGGAGTCGGCTCTTCGTCGTAGAGCTGACCATCGCCGAGCTCGCCGTGGATCGCCGCTGACGATCGAGGCCGGCTGGACGGTACTTGGCGACGGTGCGCGGGGAGACCTGGTAGCCGAGCTTGGCCAATTCGGCGGCGATGATCTGCTGACCC
>Ga0209890_10000085_pt1 | contig 41782 bp, 40 predicted proteins | sample OrgsoiDNA2013049_FD_185799 | JGI IMG/M metagenome (GOLD analysis project Ga0209890, IMG submission 185799) | Permafrost soil microbial communities from the Arctic, to analyse light accelerated degradation of dissolved organic matter (DOM) -... | ecosystem: Environmental > Terrestrial > Soil >... | reverse complement strand
TTCTGCACCCGCGCCTGATCCGCCGGATCGACTTCGGCGGCAATGGTGCGGCTCCATTCGGTGAGCGCGCGCTCCCAGTTGCTCGCGGCCAGTTTGAGGCGTCCGGTTTTCTGATACAGATCGCCCAGGTGATCGTGGACGGTGGGATCGGTATTGATTCTTTGCGAAGCCTTCAGCAGATTTTCTTCCGCCAATTCATATTTTCCCAGCCGGAAATAAGCCCAGCCGATGGAATCGAGATAGGCGCCGTTGGCGGGATCGAGATCGACAGCGCGCTTGATGTATCCGAGCGCTTCTTCGAGCTTTGTGTTCTGATCGGCCAGCATGTAGCCCAGATAATTCAGCGTCGAAGCATGCTCCGGGTCGCTGGCCAGCACCTTCTTGAACTGTTCTTCAGCTTCGGCAAAGCGCTTCTCGCGCTCAAACGTGGAGCCGCGGAGAAACCAAACGTATTCCTTGTCGTCGGTCTTGCTCGAAAGCTGCTCGGCCTTATCGAGCGCCTGCTCGGCGTCGCTGAACCGGCGCAGCCGCGTGTTCATCTGCGCCAAGGTGATATAAACCTGGCGGTCATCGGAGTTGGCGTCGCCTTTCAACATGGCACGGACGTCTTTGAGCGCCTTGTCCGCATCGCCCAGGTCGGCCTGCTGCGCCGCCAGCACCATTTTCAGGTCGCGGCTGCCGGGCAGCTTCTGCACCGCTTCTTTGGCGGCTTCGGTGGCCTTCTGCCAATCCTTGGCTTCGCGCCAGGTATCGATGATCTGCTGATATCCACGCTCGATGTTTTCATCGCCGCCCAGGGCGACGATCTGGCGGAAGATCTCGTTGGCGGACGGATTGTTCCCCTGCTCGCGGTAGATCGTGCCCAGCCTCTCGAGAAACACCGCCCGGTTGCTCTTCTCGCCATTCGAATACTTGCCTTCGGCCTTCTCCGACTTCTTCAGCAGGTCGCGCATGATCGGAATGGCTTCGTCGTAACGCCCCTGCGCCTGGTAGATGGCGGCAATGTTGTAGGGCACTTCGACCGAGTCCTGCACCATGGATTCGGCTTTCTTCAGATTCTCGAGCGCGAGATCGAACTTGCCCTGCTTGCGATAGATTTCCGCGATGCGAACATAGGTTTGCGCATCTTCTGGATTCGCATCCGCAATCACTTTGTATTGTTCGAGCGCGGCATCGGTCTGGCCATCGCTCAGCAGGTTCTGCGCGAGGCCGCGAATCGCGTCCAGATTGTCACGGTCTTGTTCAATCGCGTGACGATACGCCTCGACGGCATTCTTATATTGCTTTTGCTGCTCGTAGGTGTAACCGAGCGCCGAATAGAGCTTGGCCGAGCGCTCCGTGTTCGGAACTGAACTGAGCACTTGAGCGGCGCGAGATGTGTCGCCGAGTTCGTTGTAGAGGTAAGCCAGGGTAGTGACCGCCTCTTCGGAGCCCGGTTGGAGCTTCACGGCGGTCTTGAATTCGTTCTCCGCCTTTTGCAGATCGTTGTTCAAGCGATACAGGCGCCCGAGAAGCAGGTGGTCGTCCATGCTGTCGGGCTGCAGCCGGATGATCTGCTCATACTGCTCGATCGCCAGTTTCAGCACACTCTCTGAGCCGCTGCCGGCTTGCATGTCGCCGAGCGAACGCAGATAGATCCTTCCGAGCAGGCGGCGGGCTTCGAGATTGTTCGGACTACGCTTGATGATGTCCTGCGCTTCGATGACAGCATCGCGAATGCGGCCAGTCTTGGCATAGAGTTCGGCAAGGCCGGACGTCAGGTACGCGGAGCTGGGATCGGCCTCAATGGCCGCGCGGTATTCCTCGATCGCCTTATTCGCCAATTCGCTGCGGCCGTACGTGGCCACTTGTTCCTCGTACATATGCGCGAGGGCAAAGTGGTAGTAGGCGGCGGCGCGGTCGGGCGTCTTGCCCTTGGTGGCGGACGGGGGGCCAGCCGCAGCCTGGGTATCCGTGGCGCGAGCGGGCTGGTTCTGGGCAAGTAAAAGAGACCCGGTAAGGACGACACTGAAAATCCACAACTGTTTTTTCATGAAAAATCCTGCACCCTCAAATTGCAGCCCGCACATTGATTGGATGCTGATCCGCGGCCATCCGGATTTCCTTATTCTACCCTTGGCGGCGAGAAAGCGCAGGGATAGGACACAAGCCAGAGGTACAGGGGCCGAAGGCATGGGCATTATCAAAAAAAGTAAAGACTCAGTGTCTGAAATGCCGCACTCCGGTGAAGATCATCGCCAATCCGAGCCGGTCGGCGGCTTCGATGACCTCCTGGTCGCGCACCGACCCTCCGGGCTGGATAATCGCCGTCGCCCCCGCTTTGGCGATTTCTTCGACCCCGTCTGGGAACGGGAAGAAGGCGTCGGAGGCCGCCACCGTACCCTTCAGGGGCAACTGGGCCTTCATGGCGCCGAGCTTGCAGGAATCTACGCGGCTCATCTGTCCGGCGCCGACGCCCACCGTTTGCCCATCGCGGGCATAGAGAATGGCGTTCGACTTCACGTGCTTGCAGACCTTCCAAGCGAAAAGCAGCGCCCGCTTTTCTTCCGGCGTAGGCGGACGATTGGTAACAACTTTCAGATCGGCTTCGGCCAGCTTGTGCAGATCGGAATCCTGGACGAGCATCCCTCCGGAAATATTTTTCAGAACCCAGTTCTGCTGTCCGGCGGGAACTTCGACGAGCCGTAGATTCTTCTTTGAGGCAAACGCTGCTTTCGCGCCTTCGTCGAATGCGGGCGCGGCGATGACTTCCAGAAAGAGCTTGGCCATCTCGTTAGCGGCCGCCGCATCCACCGTGCGGTTCACTCCGATCACTCCGCCAAACGCTGACACCGGATCGCATTCCAGCGCCCGGACGTAGGCCTCGGCGAGCGTCGTGCCGGTAGCGGTTCCGCAGGGATTGGTGTGTTTGATAATGGCGCAGACCGGGTCGTTAAACTCCTGCGCCAGGTCCCAGGCGGCTTGCAGATCGACGATGTTGTTATAGGAAAGCTCCTTGCCTTGCACCTGACGCGCGTTGGCCACGCCCGCGCCCGAACCGTCCGCATACATCGCCGCTTTCTGGTGCGGATTCTCTCCATAACGCAGGTCGATTACCTTCTGAAAAGCCAGGCGCAGATTTCGTGGAAAACCTTCCGCTGCGTGCAACGCGAAATCGCCGCCCACGCGCTCGAGTGTCGAGGCGATGGCCGAATCGTAGGCTGCGGTCGTCGCAAACGCTTTCTGCGCGAGCCGCCACTTTGTTTCCTTGGAGAGAGTATTGCCCGAGCTAGCCATCTCCTCGGTAATCGCGCCGTAATCGGCAGGCGAGGTGACGACGGCAACATCCTGAAAATTCTTCGCCGCCGAACGGATCATCGAGGGGCCTCCGATATCGATGTTCTCAATCAGCTCTTCAAAGTGCACGCCCGGCTTGGCGGCGGTCTTTTCAAAGGCGTACAGGTTGACCACCACCATGTCGATGGCCGGGATGCCATGCTCGGCAACCGCCGCGCGATGACCGCTGTCGTCACGCCGATGAAGAATGCCGCCGTGAACCTTCGGATGCAGCGTCTTGACGCGCCCGTCCAGCATTTCAGGGAACCCGGTCAGCTCGGAAATGTCTTTCACGGCGATGCCGGAATCGCGCAACAGCTTGGCCGTACCCCCGGTCGAAACCAGTTCCACGCCGAAGGCAACGAGTTTGCGGGCGAAATCTACCAGTCCGGATTTGTCGGTGACGCTGAGAATGGCGCGCTGGATTTTGGACATGAGAACCTCGGCTGCGGATGAGAATTTCGAGAAGAGAGATTCTAGCAGTTGAGAGCAGTACCCGGTTCCCAGTACCCGGTACCGGTGCCCAGCATCACTACAGGGAATATAACAATTTGCTTCAGTACTATCGGCAGAATTTCCCCTGTTTAATAGCGAAGTAAAATGGCTTGACGAGGAGGGAACACTGGGAACCATGCGAGAAGAGATTGAACAACTTGTAAAGATGGGACCGTTGCCTTCGTGTCGCACTGCTATGCGCGAGGACCAACGGAAGCTCGTTGAGAGGTACGCACTGCTGATTGTGTCGATCCAACAACCCGTCACAGACGAGGAGGCACGCACATTGGCAAGCCTTTTCGGCCCCGATGATTGTTTCGGGATGGAGTGGACGCTAGTGGGCCTCGTTGAGTCGGCACCTGGATGGCCGTTGTGGGATTGCTTGGAAAACACGAACAACGAGTGGATTAAAATGTTAAGGCAGCGGTTGGCGAATGCAGGGACTAGTTGTCCTGGAAACGTTGGCTAGCCTGCCGCGCGGTAATCAACCGCAGTCCCCGTTCCCACCCTAGAAAAAGCCTGCGGGGAAGGCGGTGCATATCCCATCCCGTTATTGTTCTCATCCCCGAGAACTGGGTACTGGCAGCTGGGTACTGATCCTAGACTTTCGCCTTTGCCTTAAGCTTCACCAGTCCACCCTGCATCTCGACCGAGTACACGACCGTATCGCAGCCTTGCTGCTTGCGAATCTCGCTGGTTTTTTTCTTGACGAAGGCGGCGAAAGAATCGAGGTTGCCGGAAACTTTTTCTCCCGACTTTTGTTTGGCTTCGCTCAGTGCCTTGTAAAGGGATTCGACTTGCTCCCGCTCCGGCGCCGCGCCCGAACACTGCACCGAGAACGGCTGATCACTACCCAGCGCCTCGGCGCCCGCGGTTTGGGCGTTGTGGACGAGGCCGTACACCGGATTATGCTTCGCTTTGCGCTCTTCGGGGACGCGCACACCCTGCACCGAGAGGATCGCATCCGCTGGCCGGCGGTAGCCCTCCTCGCGAATCCGCATCTTCTTCCGCCACAGGTCGGCTTGAATGGCATAGCGCTGCGCCATTTCGTTGTACTTAAAGCGCTGCGAAAAACTCATCCGGTTGCCGTCGCTGAACTTGCGAATCAACGAGAGCACTTTCCATTCGACGTCGGTGGGAGGCCGTTTGGCCGGATTGCTGAAGAAAATCTCGTACTCGATCTTCAGCCGCCGCAGTTGCTGATCGAGCAGGCTCAGTTCTTCATCAACGGTCACAGAGATTCCCCAGACCTTAGCTTAGCGTTCAAAGCATGGGGTTGGCGAGGTTCCCGCCGGACACGTCAGGGATGGTACGAAAGTACCGTAAGACCAGCCCTCAGCCATCAGCCATCAGTAGATCGGTTTTTGACAAATCAACCAGTACGCGCGTGATCGTGCATTTTGGCGGATGGGGACGGGTTACCTGAGGGCTGATGGCTGACAGCTTACTTCGTGTTCGACGCCATCTTCTTCACCATCGCCAACACCAGTTTCCGGTCACTGTCGTTCAGGTTTGCCGAATACCGGCGCATCTGGCTCAGGAAGCGGACTTCATCGTCGGAGAGCTGCGGCAGCCCTTTATGGCCGTTGCTGTTGCCTTCGGAAAAGAATTGCGACAACGCCAAATCCATGGCCCCAGCGATTTTTGCGAGCGTGTCCAGCGAAGGGATGGTGTGGCCGTTCTCCACGCGCGACAGGTAGCAGCGCAACAAGCCAGTGCGTTTTTCTATGTCGCCCTGTGACATGCTTCGCTGGAGCCGGAAATTGCGGATGGTCTCGCCGATATTCATAGGTACGTAGCTAACTTAAATCCAAAAAAAAGATGCGTGCATAGTAACCAGAGTAGTACCGTCTGGCAAGTGGAAATTCCTTGCGTCCCTGCTGGAACCGTTTTTCATGCAGCCGCTGCGGTCCGTCTGCAACGCAGGCAGCGCTCTTTCAGCAACCGGTTGGACCGCGCCGGAAGCCGCCCCTAAAGCTAATTATGCCGGATGAACTTGCCGTTTTTCTGCCCCGTCAGCGAGTTGTAGAGCGTTTCCAGAAAGGCGTCTTCGCTGATGAAATCTCCGGAATACTTCTTCCAGGGATCGAGAATTTTCTTCTCCTTCATCTGCTCTATGGTCATTTTCTTGTCGAGCCCATCCTGTACTGCTGCCCGCGTTTCTTTCAGCATCTTCACGTATGCGCGCACGTCATCGAGATTTGAAACCGCGCCGTGGCCCGGAATGATCTTCACGTCGGGCGGAAGCTGAGCGATGGCTCCCTCGACGCCGCTGATCATGCCGTCGATGCTGCCGCCGCTGTCCACATCGATGAAGGGAAAGCCGTAGGTCACGAAGTCGTCGCCCATGTGCACAACGTTTGATTTCGGAAAATAGATGACTGAGTCGCCGTCGGTGTGTCCGGCGGGGAAGTGCAGCGCGCGGATGTCTTCCCCGTTCAAGTGCACGGTGACGTCGTGATCGAAAGTGATGATCGGCAGCGCGGGCTTCGACTGCGCCTTCTGCTCCATGTGCACCGACCCGCCGTTGCCCGCCTGGCCGCCTTCTTCGAGGCGCTTGCGCACGTTGTCGTGCGCGATGATGGGCGCTTGCTTCTGGAAGAATTCGTTCCCGCCGGTGTGGTCTCCGTGGTAATGGGTATTGATGATAAAGCGCACCGGCTTGTCGGTAATGCCCTTGAGTGCCGCCTGAATCTTGTCGGCAAGAGGAGCGTACTGGTCGTCGACAATCACGATGCCGTCATCGCCGACGGAGGCGCCAATGTTGCCTCCGGCCCCCGCCAGCATGTAAACATTGCCAGCGACTTTCGAAACTTTGATTTGAACCTTGCTGAAATCCTGATCCTGGGCAAAGCAGAAGCCCGCCGAGAAGCAAGCGAGTATTGCGATACGAGATGTGGTGCGCATCAGTTTCACCCACCTGAGAGAGGGAGACATTGTAACTGGAAAGTGAGGCACGGAACCATCGAACCAACACCTCAATGATTCAATGAACTCAATAACTACGGCTTTCCTTCATACAGCGGCCAAAGCCGGTCGGCGGTGACGCGATAGATCGCATAGGCGCTGCCACCGTCGGAGGTACGCCGGAAGAGCAATTCGCCGCGGCCATCGCCGTCGGCGTCGACCGCGTCGATCAGTTCCATGCGAGGAGCGACGTCGAGATGTTGCGAATCAGTTTGCGAAAAAAATAGTTTCTTTAATTCGCCTTCGAGGTTGGTACGGGCAATGAGCGTGATCTCCTTTGGTTCTTCGAAGTTTTCGGCCGCGGGCGGGCGAGTTTTCGCGGAGAGCACCAGGACGGGCTCGTTCGAACTGGAGAGATCAAAGATGCGCAAGCTCACATCGTCGAAGGCAGGCTTGGGCAACTTGCCGGCGGATTTGTTGGCCGCCCTGCCCGGGGACGACTTCTTGGACGCGGGCGCAGCATCTTTTGCTGCGGCGCTTGCCTGCGCGCGAAACTGCGTCGCCGCCAGGTCGAGCATCTTGCTGCGATAACTCGCTTCTTCCGCCGGCTTCACATCATAAGTGTAGGGGCGCGGGTCCGGTCCGCCGGCATCGGAAATGGCCGGGATAAACGTGAACTGCGGCGAAGACGCGGCGGGATCTTTTGGCGTCTTAGCGTCGGGTTTCCCCGTGTCCGCCGGCGCTGTGTCCGTGAGCGCATCGAACGTCGTAAAGGGCTCGCGGCGCGTGCTCGAGTCGGGCTTCCCGCGCCGTAGCCTTGGCCGATTCGGGTCCTCGATCGTTTCGTCGGACGCAGCAGCCTTCGCGGGTTCGGCGGCCGCAGGCGCCTTTGCACTATCCGTCGGGCTCGGCGCTGGCGGCGCGCTGGCAGCAGTCGTAGTGGAAGGCGCCGGAGCGGTAGCGGGCTTTTCCTGGTTTTTATTCTTGTCTTTGTCTTTATCCTGGTCTTTGTCTTTATCCTTGTTTTTGTCCTGGCTATCAGCGCCGTTATCGGAGTCAGTTTTGCCATGGCGATGCAGTACGGGGGGTGCGTCCTTGTCTTCGATCACCGGCGTCGAGTACTTCTTGCTTTTCTCCGAAGCCTTCGCACCGGCGGGAAGCCACGACCCTTCGGCGATCCAGAGGTGGTTCAGTTGTCCAGGTTGCGTGATGGTGAATACGCCCTGCGACACACCGGTGCGAAAACCTTCGTAGACGATTCCGAAGTCGAGAGCCATGGGAACGGGCGCGGCTTTATACGAGCCCGCGTCGAAGAATTTTCCGTCCATCACGATGGCAATGGGAGTGAGCCGGGCTTTGCCTTTCGGGGAAAGCTGGACGAGTCCCAAGGCGCGCGGTCCCTTGTTGGACGCGGGCTTATGGCCATACTGCGGCATCGGGCCCTGGGCCACAAGCCACGAACTGGCGAGCACCGCCGAGGCAGCCAAGGTGACGGCGAACATCCGGTTGCGATATAACGATGAGGGGCAAGGAGAAAATTTCATGGAAGTTAATGATAAATCCCCAGACTTCAGTACGACGGACGAAAACGGCAAAGAGGTTGCCTCAAAAGATTTTCGGGGCAAGACCGTGGTGCTTTATTTCTATCCCAAGGCCGATACGCCGGGTTGCACGAAGGAAGCGTGCGGCTTTCGCGATACCTACGAGGAAATCAAGAAGACAGGCGTGGTGCTGGTCGGGATTTCGGCGGACACGGCGGCCGCGCAGAAGAAATTTCAGACCAAGTTCACCTTGCCTTTTGCCTTGCTGGCCGATGCGGAGAAAAAGATCGCGAATCTGTTCGGCGTGGTCAAAGAACGGCAAATGTACGGCAAGAAAATAAAAGGGATCTCGCGGACGACCTTCGTGATTGCTCCTGACGGCAAGATCAAGCACATCTTCAAGAATGTGACGGCGGAAGGGCACGCGGAAGAAGTGCTGGCCTACCTCAAGAGCGCGGCGTGAAGTGGCCCGCAAGAAAGTTCGCAGCATAACCCCACATTGTCATCCTGAGCGAAGCGAAGGACCTCTTCATTCGACGCCGCAATTACTCGATGCGGAGTTCTTCAACCGCGATCCGCGGCGCGTGGCGCGGGACTTGCTGGGAAAATTGCTGGTCCGGAAAACGCCTCGCGGAGTTCTGGCGGGGCGCATCGTCGAAACCGAAGCGTATCTGGGCAAAGACGACGCGGCAGCGCACGCGGCGACTGGTAAGACAGCGCGCAATGCCGTGCTCTTCGGGCCTCCCGGTTATGCCTATGTGTACTTCATCTACGGCGCTCACTACTGCCTGAATGTTTCCTGCCTGCCGGATGGAGTCGCTGGAGGCGTGCTCTTTCGAGCGTTAGAGCCGGTGGCGGGCATCGAGCAGATGGCGGAGGCGCGAGGGATTGAGGTCGCGAAAGAAAACGACCGCAGAAGAATTTCTTTTCTGAAGAAAATTTCTTCTGGCCCAGGGCGTATGTCGGAAGCTCTCGACGTCACACGCGCGCGTGATAACGGAAAAAGCCTGGTGAGCGCGCGTTCCGATCTCCGCATTGTCGATGACGGCTATCGCGTGCGCCGCGTAATGGTCACGCCGCGCATCGGAATCGTGAAGTCAGTCGAGCGGCGATTGCGTTACTTCCTGGCCGAAAATCCATTTGTCTCTGGGCGGAGGTTGTAGGTTTTTGTGTCACTAATTCTGTCGTTGCTCCCTAGTTCAGCTTTATTTGCAGCATCCTGCGGACCCTCAATCGGATTGTGTAAGGGCGGGTTTCCTCTCCTTATCATCGAGACTCTCTCGCAGTGCGGTGAAAACCCTGGTGACGTACCGGTTCTTTCCGAAGCGCTCGTCAACTGAGATTTCGGTTCAGGGTTGGAGGACAAGGTTGTCGATCAGACGCGTGGATCCGACAGAGGCGGCGATGGCGACCAGCGTTTTCCCCGAGATGCGTTCGACGGGATCGAGCGTGTCAGGATCGACAATCTCGAAATAATCCAAACGGACTTGCGGCTCGCGGGTGAGGACCTCCTTCGCGGCGGAGATCAGCCTGGCGGCGATCCTTTCCCCCGCTTGAAATTCCTGCTGCGCGCGCTGCAAAGACCGTTGCAGGACGAGCGCTCGGCCACGTTCTTCTCGATTCAGGTACGCATTGCGCGAGCTCATGGCCAGGCCATCGGCTTCGCGCACGATCGGGCAAGCGACAATTTCGACCGGGAAGTTCAGCTCGTGCACCATGCGGCGGATCACGGCTAGCTGCGCGGCGTCCTTCTGTCCAAAGAACGCGGCCTCGGGTTCGACGATGTGAAAGAGCTTGGCAATGATCGTGGTCACGCCGCGGAAATGGCCGGGGCGGGAGCGTCCGTCGAGCTTTTCGCTGAGGCCTTCGACCACGACCCAGGTGACTTGGTCATTGGAGTTGGAATAGATCTCTTCGACCGGCGGCGAGAAGAGTATCTCGACACTCTCTTTTTCCAGCAGCCGGCAGTCGCGTTCGAATTGGCGCGGATATTTCGACAAATCTTCTGTCGGGCCGAACTGAGTGGGATTCACGAAGATGGAAACGGCAACCGCGTCGCATTGCGCTTTTGCCGCGCGGACCAGCGAAAGGTGGCCTTCATGCAGAGCACCCATAGTGGGGACCAGGCCCAGCCGTTTGCGACTGGCGCGTACGTCGCGGCAGGCAGCGCGAGCTTCCGGAATGGTCGAGCATATCTTCATGCTTTGTAGAGACGCTCAAGGCGCCTCGCGAAATTGAACGTCCAATTCTTTGAGGGTTCCGAGGAGCAGGGCGCGGTTCTTGCGCAGTTCAGCTTTCGTCTGATCGGACGGATTCTTGGGAACGGCTTGGGCGACCAGCACAACGCGGCCGTACGGCCACGCGCTTGATGGAAGAGAAACCAGTTCGGCCGGGATTTCCTCTTGCTTCAGAATGTGGATCTCGTGATTGGAGAGATCGACGAAGCCGATCCCATCCTCGCGCACGACCAGATAAGGATTCTTCCAATCGGTCATGTCGGTGAAGGTCGGATACTTCGTGGGATCCGGTGCCGGAATGGACTCGAGGCCGGTCGTCTGCGGCGTTTCCGCGGCCTCCGGCAGCGGGGGTTTGGAGCAGGCCACCAGAACCCCCAGCAGGATGAAGATGGTGATGGTTCGAACGACCTCTCGCAAGACGTTTTCTCCGTCCGCCATTATCGCCGCAGGGCGTGCTTGCGGTGGAGTACCGTTTCAAGTGCGGCCTGCGTTTCTTTCGGCAGGTGGTAGGACTCGGCGTCATTCGGGAACTGGTGCGAAACAACGTCGGCTTTAAACGCCAGCACGGATTGCGTAATCAAGGCAGCGGCATCTCCGTAGCGGCGCACAAATTTTGCGGGATGTCCGAACGTCAGGTTGATGAGGTCGTGGAAGACAAGCACCTGACCATCGCAATCGGGACCAGCGCCAATGCCGATGGTCGGGGTTTCGATCTCGGCGGTGATCATGGCAGCAACTTCGCGCGGAATCCCTTCCAGGTAGATGCAGGCCACACCCGCGCGGTCGAGCGCGACGGCATCGCGCATGAGTTGCTCAATGGCGTTCAGCGTCTTGCCCTGAACCTTGTAGCCGCCCATCATGTTGACCGATTGCGGCGTGAGGCCGATGTGTCCGGCGACGGGAATCTCGGCGTCCATCACGCGGCGAATCACATCCACCCGCTTCTCGCCGCCTTCCATCTTGACGGCTTCGGCGCCGCCTTCTTTCACAAAGCGGGCGGCGTTGTGCACGGCTTCGTTGGGGTCAGCCTGGTAAGAGCCATAGGGCATGTCCGCAATGAGGAACGCGTCTTTGACGCCGCGGCGCACGGCCTTGACGTGGTGCAGCATCTCGTCGACCGTGACCGAGAGGGTGTTCTCGTAGCCAAGCATGGTCATGGCGAGCGAATCGCCGACCAGGGCAATGTCGATGCCGGCCTCGTCGACCAGGCGCGCGGTGGCGTAGTCGTAGGCGGTCAGACAAGTGATGGGATCGCGGTGAAGCTTCTTCTCGCGAATGGTGACGGCGGTGATCTTCTGGCGAGGTTCGCCGATGGGCGTGAGACTCACGATGTCCTCCAGTGCCCCTCCGCGATCTGGGCGGATAGAGCCTGTTTGCGTCTTGGATGACGCGAGAACAATTGTAGCCGCAAAAGGGGCGTTGGTCGATAGTCGTTGGTCGGTGGTCCTAACCTGCGCCCCGGGCCGCCGCAAGTCCTTTATCTTCAGCAAGGATTGGCAAAAAGTGACCTGTGCTTGAACGGGGGCGATGAAAAAACAGAAAGAATCAATTCTTCTATTTCAACAGGTCAATCTCGCGACCGGTTCTTGATCCAGATGGGCGAGCCCATGAAGCCGAACGCCTCGCGGATCTGGTTTTCGAGGAAGCGCTGATAGGAAAAATGCAGCTTCACGGCGCGGTCGGTGAAGAGCACAAACATGGGCGGCGCCACTCCTGCTTGCGTCATGTAGTAGATTTTCACGCGCTTGCTCACCGGAACGGAAGCGCGGTCAAAATCAACCGTCCTTAGGAAACGGTTCATCTCGCCGGTCGTGACGCGCTTGCGGCGCTCGGCAGCCACCTTCTCGATCAGCGGGAGAATTTTTTCCGTTCCCTTGCCGGTGTGCGCGGAGAGAAAGAGCACGGGAGCGTAGCTCAGGAATTTTAGTCCGTAGCGCAGGCGTTCTTCGTAGAGAGCACGGTCTTGCGGGCGCTTGGCGTCCTGGATGCGCGCCGTCTTCGACTGGCTGACGGCGCGCTTCTCGCCGCTTGCCACCAGGTCCCACTTATTGACCAGAATAATCACCGAGCGTCCACTCTCGTGGGCGTAGCCTGCGATGTTGGCGTCGAGTCCGCTGGCGCCCTCGGTGGCGTCCACCATGAAGAGCACGATGTCCGCGTCTTCGATGTTTTTGCGCGCCATGACCACCGACAGCTTTTCGGCCATCAAATGCGTCTTGCCTTTACGGCGTATACCGGCGGTATCAACAAAACGAATGGCGCGGCCGTGATAGCGGATGACTTCGTCGATGGAATCCCGCGTGGTGCCGGCAATGGGCGAGACGATGGCGCGATCGACTCCCGTGAGTTGATTCAGCAGCGTCGACTTGCCCACATTCGGATGCCCGATGATGGCCACCTTGATTTCATGCGGCTCTTCCGCGGTTGGCGTGCCTTCCTCTGTGCCTTCTCCTGTGATCTCAGTGCTTGCCCTGAGCGAAGCCGAAGGGTCCTCCGTGGTTGCCTTTGCACTCGCGGGCAGCACCTTGAGGATGGCGTCAAGCAGATCGTCGACGCCCCGTCCATGCTCAGCCGAGATCGGAAACATACTCCGCATTCCAAGCACATGAAACTCGTCGAGCAATCCATCCTGCTTGTCGGAGTCCATTTTGTTGACGGCGAGAAAAAGCGGCTTGCCGGTGCGCGCCAGCAGTCTCGCCAACTCGCGATCGGGGCCTGCGATCTCGGTGCGGGCATCGACGACCATGACAATTGCCGCCGCCTCTTCGAACGCGACCTTGGCTTGACGGAAAATTTCCGACGGGATGAAGTCTTTATCTTCGGGAACGATGCCGCCCGTATCCACCACTCGGAACTCGTGTCCGAGCCATTCAACCTCGCCATAAAGGCGGTCGCGTGTGATGCCGGGCTCGTCGCCGACGATAGCGCGCCGCGATCCTGTCAGATGGTTGAAGAGCGTCGATTTGCCGACGTTCGGCCGTCCGACGATGGCAACGAGTGGGGATAGTTTCTTCTTGCTCAAAGTTTTTTCATACTCAAAGGGTTCTGGGCCGATCCTGTGCTGTCGATTTCATAAGCTACGAGCTTCGAGCATCCGGTTTGCTAGTAGCTAGTAGCTAGCAGCCAGTAGCTCACTACCCGTTATTATAGAGACTCCGTGCCTTCCTCATCCCACCCCGTGTCTCCAGCTGCCGGATTCTCGCTGTACCAGTTTTTCGCGCCGGGGGGTTTGCTTTCTAAGACACATCCCGCCTACGAGTTCCGCCGCGGGCAGTTGCAGATGGCGCAGGCGGTGGAAGAGGCGCTCGAAGAGAAGCGGCACCTCATCGTCGAGGCGGGTACTGGTACTGGCAAAACTTTGGCTTATTTGCTGCCGGTGATCCGCTCGGGCAAGCGCGTCATCATCTCCACCGGCACGAAGAACCTTCAAGAGCAGCTCTTCTTTAAAGATGTCCCGGCGCTGGAGCGGGCACTGTTTCCTGAAGGGGACCGGAAACTCAGCGTCTGCTATATGAAGGGGCGCAACAACTATCTTTGCCGCAAGAAGCTTTTCGATCTCACCGACCAGCCGGTGCTCAGCGGGCTGGAAGAGATCGAACACTACCGCGCCATCGCCGCGTGGGAAAAGACGACGCAAACCGGCGATCGCGCGGAACTCGCGGAACTGCCCGAGGCTAGCGCTCTCTGGCACAAACTCGACGCGAGGGCCGACACCTGTCTCGGCCAGAAATGCAAGGAATACGACCGCTGCTTCATCACCGAGATGCGACGGCGCGCGGCGGAGAGCGACATCATCATCGTCAATCACCATCTATTTTTTGCCGACCTCTCCATCAAACTCGAAGCCGAGGGCGTGTCCGACGCCGGTGTCCTTCCCGAGTGCGGCGCGGTGATCTTCGACGAAGCGCACGAACTGGAAGACATCGCCGGAAACTACTTTGGGATTTCGGTTAGCAACCTGCGCATGGACGAACTGGCGCGCGACGTCGAACACCTGCTGCAACGCGAGAAACTCTATACGCCGCAGATGTCGGGAGCGATTCAATCGGTGCGGGAACGCTCGCAACTGTTTTTTTCGCTGCTGCCCGCGAACGAAGGGCGGTCTGCTTTCGATTCGCGCCGCGAATTTCTGGAAGAGAACGGCGAAGAGTTTCTCGCGCTTAGTCAATCGCTGTACCGGCTGGCCGCGGAACTGGAGCAGCTTCCGCAGAAGCCGGAAGAAGTCTTCACGCTGGTGCGCCGAGCGCAGCAATTGCAGGTGCAACTTGGCTTCGTGATGGAAAACGAGGATCCTAACACGGTCTTTTGGATCGAGCGGCGAGGATTCCGTGGAGCGCCGGGCGTCCCCGCCCGGCAGAGGTTACCAGCAGAAAAGTACGCAGGCGGGCGAACGAATGTTTATCTACAGGCCACTCCGATCGAAGTTGGGCAGATTCTGCGCGAGTGCCTGTGGTCGAAGCTGGAGGCTTCGGTGCTGACCTCGGCAACGCTGGCGGTCGGTGGCGGGTTTGAGTACATACGGCAGCGGCTCGGACTCGATCACGCACGCGAATTGATCGTCACCTCGCACTTCGATTATGAACGCCAGGCAATTCTTTACGTCCCGCCCGATCTGCCTGACCCGCGCACGCCGCAATTCGCCGCAGAGGCTACTGGCCTCGTCCGGCGTTTGCTGGAGATTACTCGCGGTCGCGCGTTCGTGCTCTTCACCAGCTACGCGCAGATGAACGATATTTACGAGCGGCTGCTTGGCCAGTTGGAATATCCGATGCTCAAGCAGGGCGATGCTCCGAAATCGGCGCTGCTCGAGCAGTTCCGGCTCACGCCTCACGCCGTATTGTTTGGCACGTCTTCGTTCTGGCAGGGCGTGGACGTGCAGGGCGAACAGCTGAGCTGCGTGATAATCGATCGCTTGCCGTTTGCGGTGCCGAGCGATCCGGTGGTCGCGGCTCGGGTAAGGGCGATCGACGCTGGCGGCGGCAACGCCTTCTTCGAATACCAGGTGCCAAGCGCGGTCATCACGCTGAAGCAGGGGTTTGGGAGACTGATCCGATCGTTGCACGATCGCGGATTGCTGGCGCTGCTCGATAACCGGATTTTGAAGAAGCAGTACGGGCGTGTGTTTGTGGAGAGCTTGCCGCGCTACAGCAGGACCACGGACTTGAAAAAAGTAGAGGAGTTCTTTGGGTCGGACGCCGGATGACGTTTGATGGAGCGCCGGGCGTCCCCGCCCGGCAGGCCCCTTCGGCTTCGCTCAGGACAGGCTCGCGAGACGCTCGCCCCTCCATTGCGAAACAAACTATTCTGCTGCTACCGCTTCTTTGTCGACGACGACCTTCAGGTGCGTGGTCACGTCCTTGTGCAGCTTGATGGGGACAATGAACTCGCCGACCGTCTTGAGCGGTTCGTGCAACTGGATCTTGCGGCGATCGATGTGGAAGCTCTTCTTTTCGAGCGCATCGGCGATGTCGCCGGCGGTGACCGATCCGAACAAGTGATCGCCTTCGCCGGACTTGCGCAGGAACTTCACTTCGAGCCCGTCAAACTGCTTGGCCAGCGCTTCGGCTTCCGTCTTTTCCTTGGCGGAGCGGCGCACCGAAGCCGCCTTCATCTGCTCGATGACCGTCTTGTTGGCGGAGGTGGCCTGAATCGCCAGTTTCTTGGGCAGCAAAAAATTCCGCCCGTAGCCCTCGGCGACTTTGACCACCTCGCCGCGGTTGCCCAGTTTGGGCACGTCTTCTTTCAGGATGACTTCCATTGCGATGACTCCTTGAGATCGTCGTTAGTCGCTGGTCGTTCGCAAAGCCTGGTGGATCAAGGCGCATCGTTCGAGTACTGCACTGCGAACGACTAGCGACCAACGACGTTTTCAAACTTACTGCGCTCGTCCGGCGAAGGGCAGCAGGGCGATGTTGCGCGCCTGCTTGATGGCCCGCGACAGACGGCGCTGGTGCGGCGTGCACACACCGGTCAGGCGGCGCGGAGTGATCTTGCCGCTCTCCGCCACGAACTGCGCCAGCAGACGCACATCTTTGTAATTGACCGCTTCGATCTTTTCGACGCAGAATTTGCAAACCTTCTTGCGCCGGAAGAATTTACGGCCACCTTCGCGTGGACCGCCGGGGCCTCCGCCAGGACGAGGACCGCGGGGCGGCCCGCTGCGCTCGGGGCGATCGCCACCACTACGTTCCGGACGACTTTCGCCGCCGCTTGACCCCGCATGCGCGGATGGTGCTTTTGTTTCTTCTGCCATAGTGCTCCTGCTTTCTAAGAATTCGTTGCCAGGCGGCTGACCCTCAGAGGCTAAAGCCCGCCATCTTTATTGGTGCTTTGCGGCACCCTTCGACTTCGCTCAGGGCAGGCTCTAAAGCCGTTGCCCTACCCAAGAAATTAGACCGGCGCCGGCGCCGAGGCCGGTGCTTCCGCCGGCGCTTCCGGAGTTGCTGGCGGTGCCGGGGCCGGTGTTACCGGAGCAGCAGCGGCGGCGGGTTGGGCACTTACTTTCTTTTTCGCGTCGCGGAGCTTCTTGATCTTGTCGAGGCGCTTCAGCTCTTCGTCTGTGCGAACAGTGAGGAACTTGATGACCGGCTCGGTCACACGCAGGCGGCGTTCGACTTCGTGCACCACGGCGCCGGTGGCTTCAATCAACATCAGCACAAAGATGCCGTCGTTGAATTTGCCGACCCTGTACGCTAGACGGCGCTTGCCCCAGACCTCGCTTTTGGTGGTTCCGCCCGCCGTGGTCACGGAAGACTCGAGCGTGGAAATCAGCTTGTTCAGATCCTCGTCCACCATGTCGGGCCGGACGATGAACATCAATTCATAGTTACGATTCATTCGTTATCTCCAAACTCTCTGCTGAAAAAACTTGTCCCGCGGAATGCGGATGCTTACGTCGCCTTCGGTTCTTCACCCGGTTCGTTCTTGCGATTGAACTGGTTCATCGCCGCTGCTGGCCCTTCTTTCAAAATCACCTCAACCGCCTGCACTGCCGTGTCGAGGACTTCGTCCACTACTTTTTCCTGCGCCTTGCGGAAGGGCGTCAGCACATATTTCACGCTGTCCGCTACTTTTCCCTCGGGTGCAATTCCCAGGCGAATCCGCAAGAACTCGTCTGTACTCAGGGCGCCGAGGATGGATTCCATCCCGTTGTGTCCCGCCGAACTGCCCCGCTGCCTTATGCGAATCGTGCCCAGCGGCAGGTCGAGCTCGTCGTAAACCACAATCAGATCCCGCGTCACATCGACCTGATGTTCCGCCACCAGTTCCCGCACCGAAAGCCCACTCAGGTTCATGTAGGTTTCCGGCTTGGCCAGGACCGCCAGCTCACCAGCGATCGTTGTCCGCGCGGTCAACGCACGGCACTGGCGATTCCTGACACCGATCCCGAGGCCGTTGGCGATCCGATCGATCGTCAAGAACCCGAGATTATGCGGCGTGAACTGGTACTCGATTCCTGGGTTGCCTAAACCGATGATCAGTTTCACGCAAATTCGCTCTTGGCTTTTAGCTACTGGCTCTTAAGCTGGAAGCCAGCCGCCAGCAGCTATTTCTTATCTTTCTTCTCTGCCTTCTCGGGCTTGGCCTTACCCTTGGCATCGCCCTCGGCCTCGCCTTCACCCTCGGTCTCCTGCTTACCCTTCTTAATGACTTCGGGTTCAGCCGGAGTTGCCGCCGCATCCGCCACCACTTCCGGTGCCACAACCACTTCTTCCTTCACCGTGGTGATGTGCGCGATCATCTGGTTCTCTTCGGTCAGAAACTTCAGCTTCTCGTTGTGCGGGAGATCCTTCACGCGCACTTCGACGCCAAACACAAGGTGGCTGATGTCTACTTCGATGTTTTTCGGAATATCCGCCGGAAGACACTCAATCTCGATCTCACGCAGCAACTGCTCGAGAATGCCGCCCTCCGTCTTCACCCCGGCCGCCTCTCCTTTGAGCACGACCGGAACCGTGACCGTCAGCTTCTTGTCCATCGCGATGCGCTTCAGGTCGATGTGAAGCAGGGTTCCTTTGATGGGTTCGAACTGCCAGTCCACGATCATCGCTTTGACGCGATCGCTGTCGAGCGCGAGATCGAAAATCGTATTGTGCCCGCTCTCCGACCGCAGAATGCGCAGGACCTGCCGCGGATCGACCGCGACGGAAGCCGCTTCTTTGCCCGCGCCGTAAACAACGGCTGGAATTTTTCCGCCGACGCGCACGCGTCGGGCGGCGTTTTTGGTGCCTGGTTCACGCTTATGCGCTTCCAGAATGCTGATATCCGTTGCAGTCGCCATAATTCCGTTTCCGTCCTTCGCTAAAATCGTCGTTGGTCCCTGGTCGTTGGTCGTTGGCAAAACCTTTCAGTGCTGGCGAATCGCAAACGACGAACGACCAGCGACTAACGACCTTTCTAAATAAAAAGTCTGCTTACCGAAGTCTCTTCGTGAATGGACTGAATTGCCCGTCCAATCAACCCCGCGATCGAAAGCACCTTGATCTTGGAGACTTGTTTTGCCGCTTCGGTCAGCGGAATAGTGTTGGTCACGACCACCTCGGTGATCGGTGAGTTCAAAAGATTTTCCACCGCCGGCCCTGAAAGTACCGGGTGCGAGCAGCAGGCGTACACGGTGCTGGCTCCGTTTTGCACCAGGGCCTGGGCCACCTTCACCAGCGTGCCCGCGGTGTCGATGAGATCGTCAATGATCAGACAGGTGCGGCCATTGACGTCGCCAATCACGTGCATCACTTCCGCCACGTTCATCTCGACGCGGCGTTTATCCACGATGGCCAGTGCCGCATCCACCTTTTTCGCGAAAAAACGCGCGCGTTCCACTCCACCCGCGTCCGGCGAAACCACCGTCAGGTTTGGCAGGTTCAGTTTCCTGAAATGATCCACCAGCACTGGCGAAGCGAACAGGTGGTCCACCGGAATATTAAAAAATCCCTGCAACTGCGGCGCGTGCAAATCAACAACCAGCGCGCGATCCGCGCCTGCGGTGGTCAGCAGGTCGGCGACCAGCTTCGACGAAATCGGCACGCGCGGCTTATCTTTGCGATCCTGGCGCGCGTAGCCGTAATACGGAATCACGGCCGTGATGCGGCGCGCCGAAGCCCGCTTGAGCGCGTCCATCATCAACAGCAGTTCCATCAGGTGCATGTCCACCGGATGACACGTGGGCTGCATCACGAACACGTCGGCCCCGCGCACGTTCTCCTGAATCTGCACGTAGGCCTCGCCGTCGGCAAACCGCGTCACCTGGGCCTGGCCGCGCGTCAAGCCCAGGAAGTGACAGACCTCATCACAGAGCGGCTCGTTGGCAGTTCCACAGAAAACCTTGAATCTGTCGTCGACCCGGGCGCGTTGTGGTTTGCGCTCCGTTTTCTCGTCCGTCGTCGGCTTTTTTTCCGCGGTCGTTTTTTCGGCGGTCGTCTTTTCTGCGGTCGTCGCGACTGTGGCCATGGTTTCAGTTCTCAGTCTTTATGGTTTTCAGCTCTCAGGTTGGGGCTCCAGTTATGACTGAGAACTGGCAACTGAGAACTGGTTATCTGGCTGGGCCGCTAGGATTCGAACCTAGACAAAGTGCTCCAAAGGCACTTGACCTACCATTAGTCGACGGCCCAGTAATTTATCTGACGGGCTGATTGCGCTTCAATTGTCGTTCAACAATTGCCGTTTAACAACTGTCTTTTGCCGGTGAATAATGACCCGGCAAACAATCGAAATCAATCGAAAATTCTTTTCCAATATTGCTGGCGCGTCAACGTACTGGTCTCGACCGCCTTCAGCCCCCGCTTCCGCAGACGGCTTGCCGCTTTCGCGGCGTCGGACGACGACCGAAACAGCCCGTACAGGGTTGACCCGGAACCGGAGAGCGAAGCGTAACGCGAACCGGCGCGCTCCAACTCACCTTTTATGTCTCGCAATTCGGGATATTTAGGAAAGACGACTTTCTCGAAGTCGTTTTCAATCCCGGTACGGACAAGGTCGGAAAGCAAGTTTCCGGCCCGGCTCCCGCCTTTTGCGGAAGCACCGGTGTTGGGTGAACCATTCAGCCACGCCGACAGCGCGCAGCCAACTTCAAACAGTCTATCGGACGCTCCCGGCCGCGTCAATCGACGATTCCCTGTGGTGACTGGATCTTGTGTGATAACTGGGTCTTGGTCTTGTGTGGTGACGGGGCTCTGCCCCGTCCCAGTTCGCATAGGGACGGCCGCCCCTGGCCGTCCAGCCGAGCGCAGCTCGGCACCACTGCTTGTGTGGGGACGGGCGCCCTCGCCCGTCCATGCCGAGCGAAGCTCGGCTCCGCTCGCCACCCGCGCATCCCAATCGGCAAACGCCTTCGGCGTCGAAACGCCGACCTCCGGCGTCACAATCACCATCGCGAGCGCTGGCAGATCGGGCAGCGGATAAACCTCCTCGCCGCGCCCCACTCCAAGCGTCGTGCCTCCCACCAGAAACAGCGGCAGGTCCGACCCAACTTCGGCGGCAATTCGCAGGCGTGCCGGCCCGGATAATTTCTTTGTCTTTCCTAGCGCCCGTTCCAGCGCGACCATGGTTGCCACGGCATTCGAAGACGCCGCGCCCAGCCCTCCCTGCACCGGCAGGCGCTTCTCGATTTCGATGGTGACCCTACCCTTAGCGCCGAGTGCGTCCATCACGCGCTCAGCGATGCGATAGCAGGTGTTCGTGGAATCCAGCGGAACCCGCGAGTCTTTGCAGAGGATTTCAATGCCTCCGCCACGCCCGACGCTCACCCGAATGACGTCATGCAGCGCGATCGTCTGGTACACCGTGCGCAGATCGTGATAGCCATCCGCACGCGCGGCACCGATGTAGAGCCCGAGATTGATCTTCGCAAAGGAACGAACGGTGACGGTCATGGAAGGGGAATTGTATCGAATTTCGAAGGCTGCATTCTTAATCGAATAGCTCGCTGTGCGAACCCAGCCGTACAAGCTGCAGAATGTCTGCGTCCGGTTTGCGATAAATCAACAGCAGATTGGGTTTGAGGTGGCACTCCCGATGATCGCGCCATTCGCCAGCTAGTGCGTGGTCGCGATTCTTTTCGGGCAGCGGCAGGTCCTCCGCCAGCAGCGAAGCTGCAACCATTACCAGGGCTTCTATGTCGCGCCGGTGCGGCCCGCGTTTCTCGCGCTTGAAGTCGCGGCGAAAGGCATTGGTTCGCTCAATCCTCCGCATTAAGGTCAGCCATCAAGTCGGAGACGTTGTGGAACGAAGGCAGTCCCCCTTTTCGCGCCTCCCGCATCGCAGCCGCCGTGACAGCGTTGGGCGCCTTTACTTCGAAGGGCAGTACTTTCTCCGCCGCGACCCGCGTCAGCAGAACGCGGACCGCATCGGAAACCGACAACCCCATGCTTGCAAGTGCTTTGGCAGCGCGCGCCTTGACTCGCTTGTCGATCCGAACGTGGACCATTTCCGTAGTCGCCATGTCAGCCTCCGCTGAGATACATTGTATCTCACTTGGGCGCAAATGTCGCAAGTTGTTCAATTTACTGTTGGATTGGTTGCCTCCACAGCCGTCCATCATCGAGGATGTTCGCGCCCCTACTTTCTAGCCAGCGTCGCGTCCAGCGTCAGGTCCGATCCGACCGTAATCGTCATCTCTTTGGTCCATGCCTTGTAACCCGGCTTCTCGACGCGGAAGCTGTGTTTGCCGGGCCCGAGCGCGATTTTCGCCGGCGTGTACCCCATGGAGTCACCGTCCACGAACACTTCCGAAAGAAACGGAGTCGAGCGCACGGTCACCGTGCCCGTCGAGGGCGCGGCAAGAGGAGGAGGCGGTGGTGGAGGTTCGGGCGCGGTGGCCTTGTCTTCTCCGGCCTTCGAAAAGCCGACCATCGACCGCGGCGCGGCATCCAGTTCTGACAGTTGCTTTTTCTCTTCCGCGGTGATGGGCTGCATCGGGCCTGCAGTCTTCCGTTGCGTGATATGCAACCGCAGGCTGCCGGTTGCCGACCGCAAATACAGAGAATCGCCGCTGACCTCAAGCTGCACTGCGTAGCCGGAGGTCCACTCTGGTGGCGGTTCCGACTGCGTAGCGGAAATTTCGTAGTTGCCGGCAATCATTCTGTCCTGCACATGCACCGAGATCGTGTACAGCGTCCGTTCTTCATCCAGCGGAGTGTTCACGACCCAAGCTTTTGTGCTGGTCGTAACCGACTTCTTGACCGATTCGATCCGCCCATATTGCCAGACAGACTCTGCCACAGCGAGCGTACTCCAACCAAGCAATGCCAAGGTAATCGTCGCGAACGCCGTGAACATGCGCTTCATTTGACCTCAGTTTATCAGGGCGTCGATGAAAGCGGAGAGGCCCGTCCCTTGGCTGGCTTTCTTCGCAGCTCATTTGCAACCGCGCAAAGGAGCACCGGAATTTGGCTTGACACATGGAGACCGATGGGGCAGAATTCCTCAACTTCTTGACGGCGCCACCGTCGAGTGCCATCCCCCCCGTTGTCGCCGCCAATCGCTTGCAGCACCGCTGCAAAATTCAACCGGTTGCGGGTACCTACCATGAAAATTCTCTTCACAACCGCAGCTTGTCTGTTGCTGCTCGGAATGGCCGGTCAGTCTCTTGCCGCGAAAAATTTGGTTGCCGGCGTCGGTCCGGTGAACACCGTCTCGTCCTGGTCGAACTACTCGGCATTGAACCTGATTTCCGGGGCAGATCTGTTTCCGGTCGTCAGCAAGACGACCGTGCTCTATGTTGCGTTCACGTCTGGGACCGAAGCGGATATCGGCAACATGATTCTATACAAAACCGCGTCGCGAGGCTCCAAAGTCACGGCTGTTACGCCGGTTACTTTAGGCGGCGTTTCCAATCCCATCATTCATTTGACGGACAAGACCGTCTGCAAAGTTCAACCGGTGTCCCAGGCCCATCCCTGTATCGTGCGCCTGGATGCACTTACGCTCACGCTCTCGGCGGCCTCTGACTACTATTTCGTGACGTATTTCAGCACTGGTTCGAATAATGGATCGCTGGGTGTTGCCGGAGCGGCCCTGCCCACCTCCAGCATTACCGGGTGGTATATGATCGGCGACCAGACGCAACTGACGGTCGGCAAGTCGATACCCGCAGGGAATACCGGCAAGTCCAACCTCTTGATAGCGGTGGCGAGCAATTAGAGGAACAGGAGACATACTGACGGAAGCAGCCGCCCTTGCAGCGTTGACTGCAAAATCCAAACGGTTGCCGAACAAGTACAAGACTCTATGAAAACTCTAATCAGGTTCTGCACACCGACGCTGCTGATGCTGGCAATCGTGACGCAAAGTCTTGCCGGCCCAGCCCCGGTGAATCTGCTGGCTGGCGCGGGTCCACTCGGGTCCGTAACGAACTGGGCCGGAGTCTCAGCCATCAACCTTATTTCTGGAACGTCACTTTTTCCCGTGACCACAACGCAAACGGTGCTCTACGTCGGATTCACCAGTGGGACAACCGTGGACATCAGCAACATGGCTCTGTACACGACCACGGGGCTCGCGGACGGAACCATCGCCGTGGTCACTCCTGTGACGCTCAAAGGCGATATCTAACCCGAGCATCCACCTGACCGACACGGCAGTTTGTCCGGTACAGCCGGTCTCGCTGACAAATCCCTGCGTCGTGCGCCTGGATCCCATGGCGCTGGTGCCATCGACGCTCGTCGACTATTACTTCGTCACGTATTTCCAAAATGACGCCAACAACACAACCGTTGCGTCGGCAAGCTCTCAGTTCTCAAACAGCACGGTTGTCGGCTGGTTCGAACTGAAAGATGACACCCGGCTGGCGGTTGGACAGTCTGTGCCCACAGGTAACTTTGCCCAGACCAACTTTTTGGTTGGGGCAATGAACAACTAGGCGCGTGGACATCCTCGTCGAATAGGTACGCTGTGTTCGCTCCTCCTCGATGAGCACCAAGAACCAACTGGGTGCGCCTCTAGAAAAACGGAGGCGCACGTCTTCTTTCATCACATTTTTCTTGTACCGTCATCACAGACTCCCAACCCCGGCCCCCGAGCTTCAGTAGCTGACCGCTGATGGCTGATGGTTTTCTTGCTACACTGCCTGTTCATGCCCGTCGTCACCTACCTCGAAGCCATCCGCCAGGGAATCTGGGAGGAGATGGAGCGCGACCCGAGTGTGTTTTGCCTCGGGGAGGACATCGGCATTTACGGCGGCGCGTTCAAAGTCACGGACGGCTTCATCGACCGCTTCGGCCCCGAGCGTGTGATTGATACACCGATTGCGGAGTCGGCTATTGTGGGCGCTGCCTTCGGCGCTGCGCTTACCGGGTTGCGCCCCGTGGCCGAGTTCCAGTTCATGGACTTCATCGGCTGCGCCTTCAATCAGATCGTCAACATGGCGGCGAAATCGCACTACCGTTGGGGAGCGCCGGCCCCCTTGGTGATCCGCGGTCCCAGCGGTGGCAACGTTCACGGTGGGCCATTCCACTCACAAAATCCGGAGATGTGGTTCGTGCACGCGCCCGGGCTAAAAGTCGTCTGCCCGGCCACGGCCTATGATGCCAAGGGACTCATCAAGGCGGCGATCCGCGATCACAATCCGGTGATCTTTTTCGAGCACAAGTATCTGTATCGACGAATCAAAGAAGAAATTCCAGACGACGACTACATAGTTCCTCTCGGAAAGGCGCGGGTCGCGCGCGAGGGCCATCATCTCAGCGTGATCACCTACGCCGCCATGCTCTATACAGCGCTCGAAGCCGCGGAAATCCTGAGTAAAGAAGGAATCGAAATCGAAATCCTCGACCTGCGCACCGTCGCGCCGCTCGATCGCGAGGCGATTGCCGCCACCGTGAAGAAGACCAACAAAGTTATCGTTCTGCACGAACACGCGCGCACCGGCGGTCTGGCCGGAGAAATCTCCGCGATCATTAACGAAGAAGCATTCGACGATCTCGACGGTCCCATCGTGAGGCTGACCTCGCTCGACACGCCGGTCCCATTTTCTCCGCCTCAGGAAGAATTTTTTCTGCCGAAAGTTTCGGATTTGGTGCGTGAGGCTCGCCGCTTGCACGCTTACTAACTTTTGCGCTCTGCTCCCGCCTGCGCTGCGTTCCTGTTATATACTGGCGCTGCTCGTTTCCAGTAACTCAGTCCGCGCCGTGAATTACCCGGCATCCTTTTCTCGTTACCAGAAGGGAGTAGGGGAATGACGATTGGCCGCAAGCTCTTCTGCTCCGTCCCCATAATCGCCGCTTTGGCTTGTTCGATCCTTGTCTTCGCAAAGCCCAAAGACAAAGATAAAGAGACCAACGCTGAAGTCAAATTCGCCGCTCGCACCGCGCTGGTGTTGATCCCCACGCTGGTAACTGACAAGTCCGGCAATCACATCAAAGGACTCAAGCAGGAAGACTTCACGGTGCTGGAGAACGGCGCCGAACAAAAGATTTCGACGTTCGAGGAAATCACCAGCGACGCGCGCCGTATGTCGCGTCCCAAGAATCCGAACGAGTTCAGCAATTCCGTGACAGGCGGGCCGTCCACCAAGCGCATTACGCTCATGGTGCTCGACTTGATTAACACGCCCTTTGTGGATCAGGCCTATGCCCGCAAGGACTTGCTCAAGTACTTAACGCAATCGGTGGATCAACGCGAGCCCACAGCTCTCTATACCCTTACCCGTAGCGGCATTCACGTGATCCATGACTTCACCACCGATCCTCGCGTCCTGGTCGCAGCCCTGCACAAGGTGAAAGGCGATACTTCGCAGGTGGTCGATAGCCCGGAGACAGTCGAGGCTATGAGCGGAAGCGCCAGCCCCGATGGCAGCGCCGGTGTCGACCCCGGCGCGGTGCAGAGCGAAGCCGACAAGATCCAGACCATGATGGAAGACGCGGAACTGAATTTTCAGTCGTTCCAGCAACGTCTTGCCATCACCTATACCTTGCAGGGAATGCAGCAGGTAGCACAGACCCTGGCAGGGTTCCCGGGGCGCAAGTCGCTGATCTGGGCGGGCGGCGGATTCCCCTTCAGCGTGAGCGACAACACCATGCAGCTCGCGCCCGCCGGCCGCGATTCTCTCAGCGATGTGCTGCCCATGTACGAACACACATGGCAACTGCTGAACGACGCACAGATTGCGCTCTATCCCGTGGACGTCAAAGGGTTGCAAGTTGTGACCACGCCGAGCGCCTCCGTGCGCAACCCGGGGAAGAACTATGCACGCAACATGAGCTGGCGGCAAATGGATACCCAGTCGACGCTCCAGACCTTTGCGTCGATGACCGGAGGCCGCGCCTATTACAACTCCAACGATCTGGTGAAGGGCTTTCGCGATGCGGTAAGCGATTCGGCCGAATACTACATGCTGGGCTACTATCTTGACCGGTCGAAGACTAAGTCTGGCTGGCGCAAGCTCGCGGTGAAAGTGAAGCGCGATCGCACGGAAGTGCGGGCGCGCAGCGGCTTCTTTGTGACCAATGCCACCGTCGATCCCGAGAACAGCCGCGACAGCGATATTTCGTCGGCTTTGCAGTCGCCATTGGATTACACATCGCTTGCGCTGGTGATGCGCTGGGACAAGATCGAACCGGGCAAAGAGCCGGCGAAGAAGCACGTGAACTATGAGATGCACCTGGCGCCAGATCCCGCGCTGATCAATGTCGCCGACAATAACCACCTTGTGCTGGAATTCATAGCCCTGGTGAAAACTCCTGAAGGCAAACAGGTCGATCACGCTGTGGGCCAGAAAGTTGAGAATCATCTCACAGCGGAGAAAGTGTCGGCGATTCGCGAGAACGGTGTTTTCTACAAAGGCGCCCTGGATCTTGCCGCCGGGGAATACACAGTCCGTTTCGTTGTCCGTGACGACCTTAGCGGACTTATCGGCTCGGTGGCTGCGCCCTTGAAGGTAGAATGAAAAAGAGTTTGCTGCGTGGCTGCAGTCCGCCCGTGAACTCTACCGTGAACTGAAGCTCTTCGAGGATATGAAATGCGCAACTTCATTCTGGGGATGGTCGTCACCGTTCTGGTTATGCTGATTGTCGGTCTGGGCTTTGCCCTGCTCGGTTTTATGCCGACCCATGCCAATGCCGAGCCGCCGAAACTGGAGCGGCAGATCGCCATGAGCGCGCTCGACGCATCCATGGAACGACACGCTCCCCGCGGCAATAATCCTGTGCCGCCGACCAACGAAAATCTAATCGCCGGGATTAAGATTTACGTTATGAATTGCGCGGAATGCCACGGCGGCCTCGATGGCAAGCCAGCTCCAGTTGGCCGGGCGTTGTATCCCCCGGCTCCCAACCTCATTCTCGATCCGCCCGATGATCCGGAGTGGCACGTCTTCTATGCCATCCGCACAGGGGTGCGCTACACCGGCATGCCTGCCTGGGACAAGGCGCTCTCTGAGTCTGACATTTGGAAGCTCACGGCATTGCTCACTCGCATGAATAAGCTGCCGCCCGCCGTGCAGGACTATTGGAAACAATCCAGCGGCCAGAATCCTCCAACCGGCGAACCGGAAGGACACAGCGAACACAAGTAGGAGTTTGTGTGGCGGCGGGGCTTTGCCCCGCCGGGATGGGGCAGAGTCCCGTCCCCACACGAGCTTCTCTACCCTGGTGGATAGCTGAAATTGATGGTGATCACGGTTTGAGTTGCCGCCGCGTGGCCGTTGACACTGTAGGGTTGGAACCGCCACTGCTTAACAGCGGCAATCGCCGCCCGGCCCAGAACAAAATATCCGCGAACGATTTTGACGTCCTCGACAATACCATCGCGCCCAACCACCGCCTGCAACACCACCGCGCCGTGAAGTTTCTGGGCTAACGCTTCAGGGGGATAAACCGGAGTCACGGTGTGAACCAGCAGAGCCCGCGCTGCTTCTTCGCTCACCGCAACGGGTTCGCTGAATTGCTGAATTGCAGAATGAGGCTGGGGGGCGGAGACCGGCATCATTTGCGCCGGATTCACTGTCACCACCACCGGGCGCTCAATCGGCGCCGAGTTTCTCATGCTTTCGGGAATCGCAGCGCGTTCCACGTGGACGGGTGGTGCTTCTTGATGTACAAACACCGGCGTGGGCAGTGGAAAGTCGGGAGCTTGTGGCAGGGGAATGCGCGTTTCCGCCAGCGTGGACACCGTTGCAACCACTCCCAGCACCGGCGTCTGCGCATTGGAACTGGAACCTCTGCTGAAGTACGCATCCTGTTGCGCGTCGCTCCCGATGGAACTGACGGGCAAGGCCCCCGTTTGGTTCATATAAAAAAGCGCCGCCACCGACTCCCGCAAAACATGGAATTTCCCCTCCGGAGTTCGCGACAGATATTCGATGACCTCGCGCGATCTCCACAGGCAAAACACCGCCGTAAGCACAAGCACTGCGGCACAAATTCCGCGGAACCCTATCGCATGGCTACGCCCTCGATGCTCTTTTTCGTCACTCGCAGTTTCGCCGTCACTCCCTGCGCCATTCGTTTCCGGGAAACCGGCTGACTGAACCTGCGGGCTGTGCTCCTGCACATCGGCGTCAACAGAAACTGCGTTCGGGCCTTCACCGTCCGCATCGTCGTCTTCCACGGACGACTCCGCGGCATCCCCTGGGCTTGACGGTTGCATCCGCTCGAACGCTTTCGCCAGCACCGCGTCGGCTTCCGCGGCGGAAATTGGGCGATAGATCAGAAAATCGAGCCGGTTGTCGCGCATTTCCGCCGTCGTGGGTTCATGATCGACGACGGCGATGGCCACCGTGTTCCGGTTGAGCGTGGACTCGCGCGCGCGCTTCAACAGAAAGCTCGCCTCTGGCTGGTCGGACCAGTCCGCGATTACGCAGGAAAAGGCTTGTTTCTTCCCTTTGTCGATGGCTGAGAATATATCGGTGCAAACTTCAGCGCGTATCCCCGATTTCTTGCAGGCTTCCGCCATGACGGTGTTCGTCTCGGAATTTTTTGAAGACAAGAGGGCACGGAAAGCCATCGCGGCAATAGCTTATCGAGGTTTTCGTTACTGCGACAGGTAACCAGTGGGTAGTCCACCAGTGGAATCTGGCCATCCTGCGGTCAACATTGAGGATTCCAATTTCCAGCACCGTGGTGACTTTCGTAACCTGCCGCCCGTCCCGCTCTCACAATGTTAAATCTCGGCCCACTCTCCGGAAAATTCATGGCGCAGCTTCTGCTGCCGTTCCTGCATTCTTCGCTGCATTTCCTGCAGTCTCTTATCCATGTCTTTTAAGTCCAAATCTTTGGAGCGTAGTGTCCGCTCCACCTTTTCCATCACGGCCGGACCCATGCGGGCGATTTCGGCTCCGGCACGGCTGAGTGCCTGTTCGGCCTCTGCCGTGAACTCAGGGACGTCAAAGCTGTCTTCTAGCAGGCTGCCGGAATCTTTCTTCTCGGGAAGAGCCAGGGTCAAATTCTGCTCTCTCTTCTCGCGCATGACCGTCACCGCTACGGCGGTGCCCGACGATGATCGCAACGCATGGGTGAAGTCAGACGTATCGTGCACCGGCTGGTTATTGACCTTAACGACCACATCTCCGGCGTGGAATCCGGCCTTTTCCCCGCGGCTGCCTTTTTCCACTGCGCGCACCAGCACACCGTTGCCGCCCTTGACCCCAAAGAAGTCTCCGAGCTGCGGAGTAATGTTTTCTACCATCAGCCCGCTGCGCAACGACGAGTGGACGACGACCACCGAGATGGGCACGTCGAAATCCGGCATCGTGGGCATCTGTGGCATATCGAGTTTGAATTCGCCACCCTTCGGGGCCCACGTCATCGACTTGTGCCGGTCGGCAAGTTGCACCTTGATCGCCAGTGGTTGACCATCGCGGCTAATGCCGAGATTTACCACCCGGCCCGCCGGCGTTTCCTTAATCATCCGGCGCAATTGGGCGGCACTCTCTACCGCCGTACCATTCAGGCTCACGATGACGTCGTGCTCGTGCAGCCCGGCTTTTCCAGCGGGAGCGTCCTGGTCGACCATCGTAATCTCCGCTCCGTGCTCTTCCTTGAGCTTCAATTCTCCCAGCCGCTCAGGAGAAACGTCGGCGATGTCCACTCCGAGATACGATGAACCGCCGCCGCCCTCTTCCGGCCCCGAACCCCAACTCCAGGTTTCGCCCGTACTGTCGTAGTTCAGTTGCTCCGATTGCGCGCTCGCAACCAGCGAAACAATAAACATGCAAAGCAGGAAGCGATGGATCATAATCCCTCCCGAATAGAAGCACTTCCGCTAACGACTGACGCGGCGGAAGTTGACATTCCCAGAATTCGTACGGACCTTCAGCACCGGTCCGCCACCGTTGATTTGACCTTCTGCCGTCACTGTTTTCTGCCACGGCCCGCCTTCGCTGGACACATGAATATCAGAAAAGTCGCTGCGGATCGTATGGCCAGTGGCGACTTCGATCTCCGCCCGAATGGAGATCGCCAGATCGTTCGCAAGATAGACGGTAATGTCGCCGGCTGAGGTTTCCAGCGAGGAATTGCTGCGGCGGTCAGCACCGGCGAGTAGCTTCACAACGATTCCTCCAGCAGCAGTTTCCGCCTGCACCGACGTTGCCCCGTCCAGTTGGATGCTGCCTCCGCCGGTCTGCACCTGCACGCGTCCTCTTGCGGAAGCGAGTCGAATGCTGCCCGCGCCCGACTCGATTTCCGCCGGCCCTCCGATCTCGCCCAGGTCCACGCTGCCGCCGCCGGTCGTGGCTTTCACCGTCCCGCTACATTTGTCCACGCGAATGCTGCCCGCTCCTGTTTCCAGTACTGCGCCCTGCAGCCCCGAAAGTATGATTACGCTCCCCGCACCACTTTCTGCTTTGATCTCGCCCTTGGCGGATGCAACCTTGATGTTTCCTCCGCCCGTCTGCAGGCTCACGTCGCCTCCCACGCTGCCGACGTCAATCGTGCCCCCGCCGGTTTCCGCCGTCACCTCGCCACCGATATCATCCAAGTGAATATTTCCGCCACCACTCTCAAGGTCGACACGTCCGGCAATCCCGGTCGCGTTCACGCTGCCGCCGCCGGTATCGATCTTGGCGGACTCCAGGTTCCGCGGCACGTTGATGACAAAATCATCGGAACACCTCCGATTCCGCCCGCCTTGCGACTCCGCCACCAGCCACGCCGTGTCTCCCTTTACAGACGTGTTGATCCTGTACGACTCAAATTCGCGGCGAGCCTGCTGTTCTGAAGATCTATAGGACCGACGATGAATAATGTAAGTGATCCCCGCTTGCGATCCACCCTGAACCCGCACCGAACCCGCGGCCAGCTTCACCCGCAGATTCTTCGCCGCGCCCAGGTCGCCAGTCACCTCCTGGACCCAGTTGCTGCCTTCGCGATACACCCGAGCTTCCTGGCACAGCGCCAGAGATGCCAGCGTCATCATCACTACTCCAATGCTGGCGAGTTTTATTGCTTGCTTCAATGAATGTCCTCCTAAACTTCGTAAGTCGATAGTCGTTGGTCGATAGTCGTTAGCAAACACTCGCAGGCCACAGCGAATGCCGAACGACCATCGACTAACGACCATCGACGGTTCGTCAGTCCATCTCCGGCATTTGCGCCAGCATCGTACGCGCCTGCGAACGAATCGAGACGTTCTGATCCGTCTCCGACAACCTGGTCAGCACCGATCGCACATTGCTGTCCGTTTTCATCGGCTCCACCAGCCGCAAGGCCTGCATCCGAACGCCGGAATTCGTGTCGCCGATCACCGCCCGCAAAACTCCATCCCTTACTCGTGGATCCTGCCGCACAAAGCCACGTAGCCCATCCAGCGCCTTCAAGCGCACACCTGGGTTGGTATCGTTCTGTAACGCGTACATCAGCGCTTCTCGCACCCGAGAATCGTCGGGCGCCTGGGTCAGCAAATCCACCGAGTCCATTCGAACTCCCGAGTTGTAGTTGTTGCGCGCCGCGAACAACAGCAACTGCTGGATGCGCTGATCGTTCAGCGAGCCCTGCGCTTCCTGGGTCAAAACCGTGTCGTACTTAATGTTCACCTGATTCGATCCCGGCTCCTGCGTCACCGACCGGATGCCCGTAATCGCAGACGACTCCAGCGGTTGATTGACCAATGGATTGCCGCTGCCCGATTCGATCGAGCCCGTCACTACGCCGCCCCCGCCATGGGAAAGAAAGTTGTAAGTCGCGCCAATGCCGCCGCCAAATCCCACAATGAAAATCGCCGCTGCCAGTGCCGGCGCCATCCGAATCTGCCGCAGCCAGATTGCCGGCTCAAGAATCAGCCGCTGCCAGAACCTTCCTGGCCGCGTCGTCTCCAGCGCTTCTTGCAGCCGCATCCGCGACGACGCCAGGAGGTTCGGAGTCGGCTCCGCCACCGGCATTTCCGAAAGCGTTGCGTGGAACTTGCGCGCCGCTTTCAACTCCGTGGCGCATTCCGGACACCGCGCCAGGTGCTGTTCCACCTCATACCGGGCGTCGTCCTCCAGCTCGTTGTACACGTAGAACAGAATGTTCTGCCGCACCCAATCACATTTCATTTTCGTATCCCTTCGCGGGAAGTAATTCCAAGCTCATCGCATCTCCGCCAGCGCGGCACGCAGTTTTTGCGTCGCGCGAAACAATGTATTTTTCGCCGTCTCTTCTGTCGTATTCAGCATCTCGCCCACGGTGCGCAACTTCAGCCCGTGATAGTGCTTCAACTCGAACACCATGCGCTCGCGAGGCGTCAGGATCGACAATGCCGCTCCGATCTTCCGCCCCAGCTCCCGCCGCATCAAATCGCGTTCCGGATTGGCTCCCGAGCGCGCGTCCGCGAACTGCTCCAACCGGCTGTACTCTTCGCCCGACGCGTCCACCGCCACCGGAGCGTCCTCCTTCCGCACATTTCGCTTCCGCAGATGATCGAGGCAGAGGTTGGTGACGATGCGGTAGATCCATGTATAGAAGGAACACTCAAAACGGAAACTGCCCAGATTTTTGTAGGCCTTGAGGAAGGCCTCCTGATAAACGTCCTGGGCGTCCGACTCCGATCCCGTCAGGTGGAGCGCCAGTCGCAGCACCGACTGATCGTAATGACGCACGAGTACCTCAAAGGCCGCACGGTTGCCCTGCTGCGCCTCCCGGATCAAACTCGTGTCGTCAATGCGGTTGCTCTGCGCTGCCAAAGAGCCCCTCATATTCCAATACGACGTGGGGTTCTGGTTGTCGCTGCCATGTTCCGCCCGTCTCGGACGGTAATTCTCGCCAACCGGAATTGCAACTGCGTAAGAATCGGCCGGCATGGTCTGTGTCTATCTCCTACAAGTGGTGGAACCTCAGGCTTGCACAGAAATAGACGGGTCAACAGCCCGAACGTTAGCGGATTATAAGGAGTTGGCCCTTGATTTGCTTGACAATCGGAAACAGTGGGCGAGGACAACGCCTGTCAGGGAATATCAAACTTCAACCGCATTTCGTTCGTAGCCTCAAACCCCAGCTCTTCATACAAGTGCCGACCCTGTTTACTGGCGTGCAAATTGACCGCGCGGAAGCCCTGCTCCTTGATCCAGACCAGGATTGCGAGCATGATTTGCCGCGCTATTCCCCGCTTCCGAAACTCCGGCTCTGTGTACACGTTCAGGATCACGGCCCGCTGGGTGCATGGGTCTTTGGGACTTGCCGGCCACGGACACAACAGCACCCCACCACCGCCAGTGACGCGGCCCGAAACATCCAGCGCCAGCCAGTGGCGATACGAACCATCGGCGAGAGCTCGCGCCAGCCACGGAGATGCAACTTCCGCCATCTGATCGAGTTCTTCGGGAGTGCCTTCGCCCATGTCAAGAAACATCGACCGCCGGTGATCAAGGATGATCGCCGAATCGCCCGGCACGGCTTCTCGAATCGTCGTTTCAGCTCGCGTCATAATCGCTTTTGATGCTTCCCCTTCCCGCTTAGAACTCTTGCCCATGAATTGTCATTCCTTCGCCCTGCATACCCTTCCTTGACACCTGGTTTTTGGCCCTTTATTCTTACATATTGCTCCCTGAGAGACTTTCGTCTCTGTGCGCACTTCCGCGGGCCTTTGCGGTAATTTGAGTGGGGGCGGCGGAGGTTCCAATGCTCATCGAACTTGAGGATCTGGAGATTAACCCTGTCGATTTCCGGGAAGAGTTCAGCCCGGGTGCGATCGATCTGGGTACGGAGGTCCGGCAGCGGTCGCCGTTGCGCAGCGAGGGCCGGGCGGATCTGGTCGAAGAGCATCACGGCAAGCACAAGGTGGTGCAGGACATCCGGGTGAAGGGTAAGCTGGAGACGAGCCTGGAAGTGCCTTGTGCGCGCTGTCTCGATCCGGTCGTGCACCAGGTGGAGCGCAGCTTCGACCTTCTCTACCGGCCGCTCGGAACCGACTCCGGCCACGAAGAACTTTCGGTTACCGACGCCGAGGCCGAGATTGGCTACTACCAGGGCGAAGGGCTGTTGCTGGAAGACACGTTGCGCGAGCAGGTATTGCTGGCGCTGCCGTTGAAGACGGTTTGCCGCGAAGATTGCAAAGGTTTATGTCCGCATTGCGGCAGGAACTTGAACGAATTTCAGTGCTCGTGCGTGGAGCATGTCGAAGACCCGCGGTGGTCGGCGCTGAAAGAAATACGGGATAAACTGAATCAATAGAAATGAGTTCCCAGTTCTCGGTTCTCAGTTCTCAGAAAAAGCGGGTTTGACTGAGAACTGAGAACCGAGAACTGGGAACCAAAAAGGAACATCATGCCGAATCCGAAACGCAGACATTCCCAGAAGCGCACCGCCACGCGGCGCGCGCATGACTCGCTCTCCAAGCACTCGCTGTCGGAGTGTCCGAACTGCCATGAGCGGAAGATGCCACACCGCGCATGCCCGAAGTGCGGAACCTACAAGGGCCGCGAAGTGATAGAGGTCGAAGAGAAGTCCTAGTTTCCTTCCCATGCCTAGCGTAATCGCACTGGATGCGATGGGGTCCGACAAGGCGCCGAAGCCGGAGATTGAAGGCGCGTTGCAGGCAGCGCGCCATCACGGCGTCCGCGTGCTTTTGGTGGGGCCGGAACCGCAACTGCGGGCCGAACTGGCCCGCTATCCCGGGGCGCGGCGGCTGCCGGTTGAAGTGGTACACGCCAGCGAAGTGATCACCATGGACGACAAAGTGGATGCGATTCGCGCCAAGCGCGATTCGTCGATCCGCGTCGGACTGCGATTGGTGCGCGAGGGGCGCGCTGCGGGCTTTGTGACCGCAGGCAACACGGGCGCGGCCATGGCCACAGCCAAAGTGGTATTGGGTGCGCTGCCAGGCGTGGACCGTCCGGCGCTGGCGGCTGCTTTCCCTACGGTCCTGAACACGGCAGCCGTTCTGCTCGACGTCGGAGCCAACGTGGATTGCACGGCTGTTAATCTGGAGCAGTTCGCGGTGATGGGTGATATTTATTGCCGTTCGATTTTCGGCATGGAGCATCCGCGAGTGGGTCTGCTTTCGATCGGGGAAGAAGAAGGCAAAGGCAACGAGCTGACGCGCGAGGCGTTTCCACTGCTGAAGCGGCTTCCCATCAACTTTATCGGCAACGTGGAAGGCCGCGATTTATACAACGGACATGTCGATGTGATCGTGGCCGACGGATTTGTCGGCAATGTGGCGCTGAAGACTTCGGAAGGCCTGTCGCGGATGGTGCGGACCGTGCTGAAAGAAACCTTGAAGGCGACCATCACGCGGCAGGTAGGCGCGCTGCTTTCGCGCAACGCATTTTCCGATTTCAAGAAGCGGCTGGATCACACCAATTATGGCGGCGCGCCGTTGCTGGGCATAAAAGGCGTGTGCATCATCACCCACGGATCGTCGAATACAAATGCCATCAAGAACGCGGTGCGCGTGGCGGCGGAATTTGCCGAGGGCAAAGTAAACGAAACGATCGAGCGGGAGCTGGGGAACTGAGCGTGGCTGTTCCTACATAAGCAACTCTGAGCGTACTTTACTGAATGACAAGTTCAACTTCCTCCATCGCTTTTCTCTTTCCGGGCCAAGGTTCGCAGGCCGTGGGCATGGGCAAAGATCTGGCCGACCACCATTCGGTGGCGCGTCGTACGTTTGAGGAAGCCGACGAGGCGCTCGGCTACAAGCTGTCGCAGCTTTGCTTTGAAGGTCCAGAAGAAAAATTGAAGCTGACCGAGATCACGCAGCCGGCCATTCTGACGGCGTCGGTGGCGGCGTGGCGCATTTTGCAGGAAAAGGGTCTGAAGCCGGATTTTGTCGCCGGGCACAGCCTGGGCGAGTATTCGGCGCACGTGGCCGCGGGTACGCTGACCTTTGCCGATGCAGTGCGAACGGTCCGCAATCGCGGCAAGTACATGCAGGACGCGGTTCCAGTGGGCGTGGGCGGAATGGCGGCGATATTGGGAATGACGTTCGACAAAGTCAGCGGAGTTGTGAGCGCAGCGGCGCACGGAGAAGTTTGCCAGGCCGCCAATATCAATTCGCCCGAGCAAATCGTCATCTCGGGACATACCGGCGCCGTGGGTCGCGCCATCAGACTCGCTACCGATCGCGGAGCGAAGAAGGCCGTGAGCCTGCCGGTCAGCGCTCCTTTCCATTGTTCGCTGATGCAACCGGCGCAGGATCGTTTGGCGGCAGACCTGGGCGCGCTGAGTTTTCAGAATCCGTCGTGCCCCGTGGTCTGCAACGTCGATGCAGCGATGATCACTTCCGCGGAGGCTTCACGCGAGGCCCTGATTCGCCAAGTGACCGGTGCGGTGCGGTGGGAGCCGTCCGTACGGCTGCTGATAAGTAAGGGCGCTGGCCTGTTTATTGAAGTCGGCCCGGGAAAAGTTCTGTGGGGACTGATGCGGCAGATTGACCGCTCAAAAACCTGCGTGACCGTGGGGGATGATGCCTCGCTGCACAAGACACTGGAGCAGATTGCGGCGGCGGCCGCTTAGTACGGATACACCGTCAGTGTCTTATCCGGCTTCTGCACAAACATGCGGGCGCGCTCGGCGCGTTCGTTGATGACGACCTCGACTACGACGCCGCCGCCGCCAAACCCTTTTGTGTTGGCCGATCCGTAGATCCTGTGGGACTTGACTAAACCCCACTCGCCGCCTGGTCCCCAGTCGCGATAGAAGTCCGCGTATGTGTATTGAGAATACTTCTGCTGATGCTGGCGCCAGCCGGGATCGTTGAAGTAAATGCCGTATGCGGTTTCGTAGTCCTGGTGCTGAAGGGCCGCGAAGAATTTATCGACGGCGTGCTCTTCGGGCCAGTTGCGGTACATCCAGCCCAGCACTGCCAGAACGATCACGACCACGACAGCAGCCGCAATCTTGATATTGCGCCGTCGTGCTTTCGTCGGGTCGTAGGGCTGAGCGTCTAGCAGGGTCATAAGTCTGTATTAAGCATAACGGATAAAGACATAATTGAGTCATTGAGGCATTAAATCGTTGAGTGATTGAATTCAATGACTCAGTACCTCAATGATTCAATGACCCAACCGCTACGGTTGAGGCTTGGACAATTTTTTCTCGACTCGCTGGGTGATTTCCTTGTACACCAGGTCGTCGTGCAGGGTGTTGAAAGCCGGGTCTCGGCTCAGATACAGCATGCCTATCTCCCGCTTCTCGTAAGCTGCCTGCAAGTACCGTAGGGCTTCTTCCTTCTTGCCTAGCAAAGCGCAGGTTTCTGCCAACTCATAGGCAGATCCCAAGCCGCGGTCGAACATCTCCTTCTGTACGGGAAGCATGCTTTCCCGCATGCCGTGCAGCCCGGCAGCTGAATATCCCCTCTCGGCGGCGTTGGCCACGGCCCAACCTGCTTCGTCGTGACGCAATTGCGCTGCCTTTTTTGATTCGGCAAAGAAGTTTCCATAGTCCTTGCGGTCGAAGTAGATCGTAGCCAGGTAGCCGTGCGTCGTCGCCAAAGCAGGGTCGGTTGACTCCAGTTGCTGCAGAAGCGCGAAGGCCTCGCCCTTTCGACCCGCAAAGTTGAGAATCCATCCCTTGTCAGCCTGGATTGTGGTGGACGAGGGATCGAGTTTGCGAGCCTGCTCGATTTGTTCCAGCGCTTCTTGAAAGCGTCCGGAAGCCAGCAGAAATGTCGCATACCAGTGATGCCCCTGCACGAAGTTCGGGTCAAGTTCCAATGCGCGTTTGTGTTCGCGTTCGGCAGTCGCCGGGTCCCAATTCCAATAAAAGGTGGAAAACGCCAGGGAATTGTGAGCGCCCGCGGAAGTGCCGTCGAGTTCGACGGCCGTCTGGGCCGCTGCCAGCGCTCGCGGATAGGCCTCATCCGGAGGCATAACGCTGAATTCACGCAGCAGGTTATAACAGTCGGCCAGCCCCACGTAGGCTTGGGCATAACTGGGATCCTTCACGATCGACTGCGTGAAGTAATCGACCGCTTTATTCAGATCTTCCGGGGTGCGCTTGGTCCAGTGATACTCGCCTTTGAGATACAGTTCCTGCGCTTCGGTATTGGGTGAGTGCGGGGCGGCCAATGCATTCTTATAACGGGTCTCGCGATGGCTGAACGAAAACGCGGCGATCAACACGGCGACCACAGCTAACGGGGCGAGCCAAACCGCAATGCTGGCAAACGACGGATGGGATGGGGCGGGAGCAGGCCGTAGGTCGAGAACCGGGGCAAGCGCGGCCGGATTTTTCGGAGGCTCGGATGGGGGCGTGCTCTCAATCTCTTCACTGTCGGCAACTTCACTGTTGGCAACGGCTCGAATGGTTTCGGATTCGGCGGTCTCCAATTCGTCGCCTCTTCCTTTGAGCCACTCCCTCAGTTCATCGGTGTAGGCAAACACACCTCCGCGCAACCCGCCCGGAACACGGTGGGCGGGTAGCCCCCGCTCCTTCTCCCAACGACGAACGGTGCGCTCGTCGCGGCCGAAGAAGGCAGCGATCTCTTTCCAAGAATCAAGGCGGTGATTGGCTATCTGACGCGCGGAACTATCGCCCATCCTGTAATACCCGCTAGTGTCCGTTGTTGTCCGTTGCCGGGGAGGGCGTTAGCCAGCATTATACGCGGAGGATGAGGCGATCGGAACCCCACTTTTGACTGGTCCAACACCGCGAAACCGCACCAACTATTGCACTTCCAGGAGAATTTCAATGAATTATATTCACGCTAGGTTACGCCGCATGATTGGGTCGTTGGCGCTCGTCATGTTCGTCCTTACTCTAACCCTGGCTACCATCCCTGCCTCCGCTCAAACCTTCCAGGTGCTGTATGACGGACTCCGGGGGACCGGCACCAATACACAAGACTTCAAATTCACCCAAGCCCGAGACGGTAACCTGTACGTCACGGCCAACGCGGGCGGATCCGTCAACGGCAACTGTCTTTTTGGCTGTGGCCAGATACTGGCGATGACGCCCGCCGGCATCGTCACCCAGATCCATGCGTTTGATTATGTAGCGGAAGGTGCTTATCCCAGGGGCGGTCTTACCCTGGGTACCGATGGCAATCTGTACGGCGTGCTGTCGGCGTCGGGAACCGGCTTTGGGTCCGTCTTCAAAATCACCACTGGTGGCGCACTCACCATTCTCCACACCTTCTCTGACACGGGGGATGGCGCGAGTCCAAATTATCCGCCGATCCAGGCTAGCGATGGCAATTTCTACGGAACCGTGGGCAGTAACGGCGGCAGCGGGAACGGAGTGCTTTACAAACTCACGCCTACTGCGAAATTCACAGTCCTGCACACCTTCAACCGGAACGTCGACGGCGATGGCGGACAGGCTTTGGTCCAGGGAACGGACGGGAAACTCTACACGGTCGCGGCGGAAGGATCTGGGTGTTGGGGAACGGTCCTTCAGTTCACTACCAAGGGGACGGTAAAAGTCCTGCACAACTTCGCATGCGATCAGTCCGAAGGAATTTCTCCCGTAAGCCCCCTCGTACAAGCCGCGGATGGCAGTTTTTACGGTGTGTGTAATCAGGGCGGAGCCCAGAGCTCGGGAACCATCTGGAAGATTTCTCCCAGCGGCTCCTTCAAGTTGCTCTATAGCGTGAATGGCACGACCGACGGACAGTACCCCGGCAACGCTCTCTCCCTCGGCACCGATGGCAAGCTCTATGGCTCCACCCAATACCAGGGAGTGAACGGCTTTCCCGGCGCCGGTGGGACCCTCTTTCAATTTACAACCGCAGGCAAGTACACCGTACTTTTCAGCTTCACCGGTGGCAACGCGCCCAGCGGGTCATTCCCAAACACCATTTTGGCGCAGGACACAAACGGACTTTTCTACGGGGTCACGGCCGTTGGCGGCGGACCCGACAGTGATGGAACCTTCTACGACCTGAACAACGGTCTTGCGCCGTTCGTTTCGCTGCAAACCACTTCCGGAATAATTGGCACCCAAGTCGGCACCTTGGGCCAGGGGTTCACCAGTTCTTCCGTCGTCAAATTCGGTGGCGTGCGGGCGTCGACAATCGTGTTGACCGGCTCGACCTTCATCACCGCCACTGTTCCAGCAGGAGCGCTGACTGGAGCGGTAACGGTCACCACCGGTTCGACAACGCTGACCAGTTCACGGGCGTTCAAAGTGCTCCCGACCATCACGGGATTCACTCCGCCGAGCGGCCCGGTGGGAACGCCGGTCACGATTACGGGAACGGGCTTGACGCAAACAACGAAGGTGGCGTTTGGAAGCAAGGCAGCGGCCTTCACGGTGAACTCTGACACGCAGGTGACAGCGACTGTGCCCGCAGGAGCGATCACGGCAACGATTCACGTGACAACCAAGGGCGGCGCGGCTGTGAGCAAGACCAAGTTTACGGTCAACTAGATAAGTGCGGCGGTGGGGCCGTGGGCAAACCGCTCCCGTCCCCGCCTGTTTTCTGGATCGTCAGATGTTCGCCAGGCGGAATAGCGCTCTGCCAAGAATTCCGCCCCCACCTTGCTTTCTCGCCGGTTACGGAAGTGCCGGTTCTCCACAGTTCGACAACATCTAGTTCCAACCCACCATGACCCACCGCGCACCGGGCGGTGGAGGGCGTGTCATCGCTTTGCCTAAAGCGCCGAGTCCAACTGCCGATGTACATCACGTCAGCCGGAAAACGGCGGCACGCGGTTTCATGGTCTGACCATGAAAACCGCAGAGTGGCGGAAACCATGGATAAGATCCGGGCGCTCATTGTGGATGACTCCTCGGTGATGCGCAAAATAGTCGAACGTTCGCTGCGTCAGGCGGGCATCGATCTGGACAAGGTTGTCGAAGCCTCGAACGGAGCGGAAGCGCTGGCCGCGTTGCAGACGAACACGGTCGACCTCATCCTGTGCGATATCAATATGCCGGTCATGGACGGGCTGGAATTTGTCCGCCAGATCCACACGGTAGAAAGCGCCAAAGGAGT
>Ga0209890_10000084_pt1 | contig 42225 bp, 43 predicted proteins | sample OrgsoiDNA2013049_FD_185799 | JGI IMG/M metagenome (GOLD analysis project Ga0209890, IMG submission 185799) | Permafrost soil microbial communities from the Arctic, to analyse light accelerated degradation of dissolved organic matter (DOM) -... | ecosystem: Environmental > Terrestrial > Soil >... | reverse complement strand
TCGCCGAAGCCCTTGCCGTTGTCCGTCGGGTCGAGCTCTCGCCCGCTCTTGCCGCGACGGTGTTCGTATGCCGTCCGCCCCTGGAGACCCCGACCGGCAGGTTCCTGGGCCTGGTGCACATCCAGCGCCTGCTGCGCGAGCCGCCGCATGCGTTCATCGGCAGCATCCTGGACAAGGACCTGGAGCCGTTGACCCCCGACGCCCCGATCGGCCGCGTCACGCGCATGCTCGCGACCTACAACCTGGTGGGTGTGCCTGTGGTCGATGAGGACGGCCGGCTCGTGGGCGCAGTGACCGTCGACGACGTGCTCGACCACATCCTTCCCGAGGACTGGCGCGAGGAGCGCCACGAGGTGACTCATGGCCCGTGAGCGCCCCGCCCGGGCCGCCCGGCTGGACCAGCCGCGCGAGGTGAACCGCGGCCCGTTCCACAGGCCGCAGATAGACCCCGACACGTTCGGGAGCTTCGCGGAGAAGTTCGCGCGCTACATGGGGACGGCCAAGTTCCTCGTCTATATGACGGTCTTCGTGCTGTTCTGGGTCACGGTCAACATCATCGGGATCTTCGGCTACAAGTGGGACGTCTACCCCTTCATCTTCCTCACGCTCATGCTTAGCCTGCAGGCTTCGTATGCCGCGCCGCTGATCCTTCTGGCCCAGAACCGTCAGACGGACCGTGACCGGGTCGCCCTCGAGCAGGACCGGGCCAGCAACGCGCGCAACCTGGCCGACACGGAGTTCCTCACGCGTGAGGTGGCCTCGCTGCGAATTGCCTTGCGGGACATGGCTACTCGTGACTTCCTGCGCTCCGAGCTGCGCTCTCAGCTGGACGAGATGGAGCAGCGAGGCCAAGAGCTCGCGGCGGGGAGTCGACCGCCGCCGCCCGATGACACATCTCCCGGTGCATGGAAAGCTCCCAGACCGACTTAGCATTGAGCCATGCCAGTTCCGTCGCAGGACGCCCTGTTCGCCGCCCTCTCCACGGTCATCGACCCCGAGATCCGCAAACCCGTCACCGAGCTCGGCATGGTCGAGTCGGTCGGCGTCGACGAGTCCGGGCTCGCTGCGGTCACCATCCTGCTGACGGTCTCGGGCTGCCCGCTGAAGGAGACCCTCACCCGGGACACCACTGCGGCGCTGTTGGCGGTCGAGGGCATCACCAGCGTGGACGTGACCCTGGGGGTCATGAGTGACGAGCAGCGCACCGAGCTGCGGAACAACCTGCGCGGGGGCAACGCCGAGCCCCAGATCCCGTTCGCCCAGCCGAGCAGTCTGACCCGGGTGTACTGCGTAGCCTCCGGCAAGGGCGGCGTCGGCAAGTCGACGGTGACGGTGAACCTGGCTGTTGCCATCGCCCAGCAGGGCCTGAGGGTCGGTGTCGTGGACGCCGATGTCTACGGCTTCTCCGTGCCGCGCATGCTCGGCACGGCTCAGCGTCCGACCCAGGTCGACGACATGATCCTGCCGCCGCTGGCCCATGACGTGAAGGTCATCTCGATCGGCATGTTCGTCCCGGGCAACCAACCCGTGGTCTGGCGCGGACCCATGTTGCACCGCGCGCTGCAACAGTTCCTGGGCGACGTGTTCTGGGGCGACCTGGACGTGTTGCTGCTGGACCTGCCCCCGGGCACCGGCGACATCGCGATCTCGGTCGCCCAGCTCATTCCGAACGCCGAGATCCTCATCGTCACCACGCCCCAGAAGGCTGCCGCCGAGGTAGCCGAACGCGCCGGTTCCATTGCCCTGCAAACACATCAGCGCATCGCGGGGGTCATCGAGAACATGTCGTGGTTGGAGCTGGCGGACGGCACCCACCAAGAGGTCTTCGGGGCCGGTGGCGGCCAGGACGTCGCCGACTCGTTGACCCGCGCCATCGGCGCGCCGGTCCCCCTGCTGGGTCAGATCCCGTTGGACACCCTGCTGCTCGAGGGTGGCGACGTGGGCATGCCAGTCGTGCTCAGCAGCCCCAACAGCCCCTCGGCCGTTGTCCTGCGCGGGATCGCCCGCGGCCTCTCGACGCGCTCCCGTGGCCTCGCCGGTCGCCCACTCGGACTGACTCCCGCCGGCCGATAGGCCCACCCGCGCGTCGCGCAGTGCGCAGCGCTAGGTGGCGTCCTGGTCATACGGCGTGGGCTTGTCCGGGTCATAGCCCTTGAATGATGAGGGTGGCTTGAAACCGCCGGCCTGGACGTCATCGGAGGAGGACGGCTGGCCACCATCAGAGCCCTCATCCAGGAGAGCCTCACGAACGATCCGGCGAGGGTCGTACTGACGAGGGTCGTACTGCCTCCAGTCGACGTCGTCGAAGTCCGGCCCCATCTGCTCACGCAACTGCACCCTTGCCGTGTCTGCCAGACCCCTGACCTGCTTAACGAGCTTGGCGTGCTTGGCTGCGTACTCCGGCATCCGGTCAGGACCGATCACCAACATGGCCACAACCAGGAGGATGACGAACTCCCAGCCGTTGATGTCTAACACGTGTGGACCTCGTCAGTTCGAAGGGACGCTCAGTTGGCCGCTTGCAGGGTCATCTTGACAGTGAGCTGGCTCTTTCCCCGCCTCACGGTCAAGATGGCCTGCTCGCCAACGGACCTGGCCCGGATCGCGACCACAAACTCGTCGGGGCCAGTGACCGGTCGCCCGTCAAACGTGAGGATCACGTCGCCGGCTCGCAGCCCAGCCTTGTCGGCCGGCCCGCCCTTGGTGATCGGGGCGCTTCCGTTCTGGGGGGCGTCCGCAATCTTGACACCATCACCCTGGTAGCTGGTGTCAATCATGATGCCGATGACCGGATGGGTGGCCGTGCCGGTGGCGATCAGCTGCTCGGCGGTCTTGCGGGCCTGATCACTGGGGATGGCAAACCCCACGCCGATGCTGCCGGACTGCCCGCCAACGGGGTTCTGCGAGCTCGACACGCGGGCGATCGCGGAGTTCACCCCGATCACCCGACCGGCCATGTCGAGCAACGGCCCGCCGGAGTTGCCCGGGTTGATGGCCGCATCGGTCTGGATGGCGTTGATGAACGAGGCGGTCGAGTCGGTCGCCCCGCCGGCGGTCACCGGGCGGTTCAGCGCGCTGACGATGCCACTGGTGACAGAGCTGTCCAGGCCCAGCGGAGCGCCCATGGCGATGACCGGATCGCCCACGACCACTGCCGCGGACTCGCCCAGGGTCAGCACTGGAAGGTTGCGCAGGCCCACCCGGATCACGGCCAGGTCGTAGGACTCGTCGTGGCCTACGACGGTGGCATCAACGCTCCTGCCATCCAGGAAGAGGACGGTGATCTTGCCGGTCGCCGCGGCAACCGCCACGACATGGTTGTTGGTCAGGATGTAGCCGTCCTTGCGCACCACGAAACCTGAGCCGGTGCCCTCGGCGGTGGGGCCGGTGACCTTGATCGTCACCACGCTGGGCAGGCTCCTGGCGGCGATGTCGGCGATGGACCCCTTCGGACGGGCTATCGAGCCCACTGGCGCAGGGGGCAGCGAGGCGCCGGCACCATCACCGCGGCTCACCAGGAACGCACCGGCCACACCCCCAAAGAGGGCAGCCACCATGGCTATCGCTAGCGCGCCGGCAACGATGGCAGAGATAGCCCCGGCGCCGAGACCTCGTAGCCCAGCGCCTTCGAAGGGATGAGCGGTCCCGGGCGAGGGGGCACCAGCGGGGATTTCAGCCGGCGAGCCCTGGCCTGCGAAGGCGCTACCGGTCGGCGGCGGGTAGCTGCCCAAGGCCATGGTGCTCTCGAGGTCCACCGGCGCGGTGAGCTGCTCGGGGGCCTGCTCGTCCTGCCCACCAACAGGGGGCTGTTCCTCACTCATGAAGCAATTGTGCCGGGCCAGTGCTCAGGTCGGGCACACGGGGCCATATCCCGCCCACAGATACGCTCGAGGTGGTTGCCCCACCCAGACCGAGCCGCGGCGCCGCAGAGGACTCACACAGCACACTCACCTGGTCCCCGGAACTACCCGTCCCAACCCGAAGCCCCTGCGGCTGCGCGACGGCGAGACGGTCCTGGAGGGATCGGGAGCGCGATGTGCCAGGCGTTCACGCAACTGTGCGCGACCTCGGTGGATGCGCGAACGCACGGTACCGAGCTTGATCCCCAACATGGTCGCGATCTCCTCATAGGACAGCCCCTCGATATCGCACAGCACGACGGCCGCGCGAAAGTCCGGAGTCAGTGCGTCCAGAGCGCGCTGGACGTCGTCGTCGAAGTGGGTGTCGGTGTACGACTGCTCGGGGCCGACCTCACGGCTGGGCAGGCGAGCGGCAGCATCGTCTGAGAGTGCGTCAAAACGGATCCGCTGTTTACGGCGCATCTTGTCCAGGAACACGTTGGTGGTGATGCGGTGCAGCCAACCCTCGAACGTGCCGGGCTGGTAGGAGTGCAGCGAGCGGAAGACGCGGATGAACACGTCGTGGGTCAGGTCCTCGGCGTCATGCATGTTGCCGGTCAGGCGGTAGGCCAGACGGTAGACCCTGGCCGAGTGCTGCGTGACGATCTCCTCCCAGGTGGGCGGTACCCAGAACTGTCCCGCAGCACCGGTCGGGTCGAGTTCAGGCTGAGCAACGGCGCGGTCACTCGTGCTGGTCACGTCATCTTCCTTCGACTGACGCACAGTCTTTTCGGCGGACGTCCGGAGTTGACTGCACGGGGATCGGATAACCGGTAGGACCGGCTTGACACCCACGATGTTTGCGGATCTACCTGAGATATTGCTGGGTATGCCACCGGTTCGCGTCGCCGCGGGGCCGCCCCCGTCAGCCTCATCGAAACCGCCCAGGACGCGCAGTAAGGTAACACCCATGAGCGCACAGAAACCGGCCAGCTGGGCCTACTCCGAGGAGTTCCTCACGGAAAGCGAGGTCATCGAAAAGGCCCGGGTGCGTAGCGAGGAACTGGGCTGCACACCCGTGCGGCCGGGCGCCGGCTCGGTCCTGCGTCTGCTCGCAGCCGCGGCGGGCGCCAAGGCAGTCGTCGAGATCGGCACCGGTGCCGGCGTCTCAGGCCTGTGGCTACTGTCGGGCATGCCATCGGATGGCATCCTGACGACCATCGACATCGAGGCCGAGCACCAGCGGGCGGCCAAACAGGCCTACGCAGCCGCCGGTATCGCTCCCCAACGCACCCGGGTCATCACCGGCCGGGCCCTGGACGTACTCCCCCGGATGACCGACGGGGCCTACGACATGGTCGTGATCGATGCCGACAAGCCGGAGTACCCACAGTACGTCGAGCAGGCCCTGCGCCTGCTGCGAACCGGTGGCGTCCTCGCCCTGGACAACATGCTCTGGCACGACAACGTTGCCGATCCTGCGGCGCGCGACCAGACCACGACAACGTTAAGGGACCTGGGCAAGGCGCTGCGCGACGACGACTCGCTGCTACCAGCCATGCTGCCGGTCGGCGACGGCATCCTGGCCGCGGTCAAGCGCTAACAGCCGACCCCCTCAGACGCGTGTGGACGCCCCCAGCCTCTGTGCGCCCACCGCCGCCTGCACCGGAACCAGACAACCGTGGTCCTGTGCGCCAGCCAACGCGCGGCTTCGACCCGTGGTCGTGACATTGCGGGCCGATGAACCGGCACGACCCCGAGCCTGCAGCCAGCGCCCCAGGCCCGCGCACCTGGACAACAGTGAGCCCCGACCGGCACCCGGTCGGGGCTCATGGCATTCGGGAGCTCTCAACTGACGCCGGGGCAACCCTGGATGGCCTTGCCCAACGCTGCGGCTTCGTCCGGCGTCATCTCGACGACCAAGCGCCCACCGCCCTCGATCGGCATGCGCAGCACGATGCCGCGGCCCTCCTTGGTGACCTCAAGCGGCCCGTCTCCGGTCCTCGGCTTCATCGCCGCCATGGGTATCCCTCTTCCTTGCTTACCTGAAGTCCTGCACGTAGGCGCGCGGCCCAAGACCTGCGGTGCACACTCTCTTGCCCACCATTATCGCGCCAACGCCCCCCAGGAGGAAATCTGGATCAGACAAACCGTGTGAGAACTGTGTGCTGTACATGCCTGCCCGGTGTTGTTCGACCTCCATGGCGATCAGCTGACCTGCGTGGGCAACTGGGCCAACGTCCCCGGCGCGGGCCGGGCGGCCATGAGCACAGGCCGCTCGGGGCTGGCTCGAGCCCGGTGTGCGCCAGGACCAACGCGGGCATGCCTGACCGATCCGCACACCCGGGTGGCTGCCGTGGTCCACAACTGCTGCGACACTACTGCCGTTGGCACAGCAGCCGGGGACGGCTGCCTGTGCGCAGACGTCAAGACAAGGAGCTGACCGCAGATGGCAGAGCAGGAGATTGCACCGCAGGCACCGAGCTCGACATCACCATCTGGAGCCGTGCTGCTCGACCTCACCGACGGCGTGGCGACGGTGACCTTGAACCGTCCTGAGGCGATGAACGCACTGGACACCGCGACCAAGAACGACCTGCTCACAACCCTGGCGCGGGTGGCGGAGGATCCGGCGGTGCGCTGCGTGGTGCTGACGGGCGTCGGACGGGCCTTCTGCGTGGGCCAGGACCTGCGGGAGCATATCGATCTGCTCTCCAACTCAGACCGGTCCCTGTGGTCAACGGTTCCCGAGCACTACAACCCCATCGTCGAGCTGCTCTGCACGATGAACAAGCCGGTCGTCGCCGCGATCAACGGTGTCGCTGCCGGCGCAGGTGCGTCCTTCGCATTCGCCGCCGACTTGCGCATCATCGTCGACACGGGTGGTTTCAACCTGGCCTTCGCCGGCATCGCGTTGTCGTGCGACTCGGGAGCGAGCTGGACCCTGCCGCGACTGATCGGTACGGCCAGGGCCAAGGAGCTTCTCATGTTCCCGCGCACCGTCCCGGCCTCTGAGGCGCTCGAGCTCGGCCTGGTCAACCGCGTCGTCAGCGCCGAACAGCTCCCCACCGTCGTCGGCGAGCTTGCCCGGACCCTGGCGGCAGGCCCGACGCTGGCCTACGGCTCCATCCGGCGCTCGGTCGCCTTCTCCTGGGGCCACCCGCTGAACGAGTCCCTTGCCCACGAAGCCGACCAGATGGCCCTCACCGGCGGTAGCGCGGACCACGCCGCTGCGGTGTCAGCGTTCCTGGCCAAGCAGAAGGCAACCTTCCACGGTCGCTGAACGGTGTGCCCACTACGGCGGGAAGTCCGTCGGAGGGACGAAACGCAGCAGCGCCCAGACCCACCACACCTGCCCCGCAAGACCGACGACGATCAGGAACGCGCTCCGCCACGCCATGGCCCGCGCGGGCCGATCCCGCCAGCCGCCGCCGATGGCGACCACGGTGAGGGGAAACAGTGGCAGCAGATGGCGGAAGAGGCTGGTCGATGGTGCGTCGACCAGGATCAAGTAGCCGGTGTAGGCCAGGGTCCAGGTCCGCAGCTCCGTCCCCAGGCGTGCGGCCCAGGGGCCCAGCATCATCGCGATGATGAGCGCGAGCGCCAGCGCGACCCTGACCGCGTTCCAGGGGTGCTCGACGTACAGCAGCCAGGGACGCAGCAGCTGGACCGAACCGCCGACCGACCAGGCGCCCATCGTGTCGGCGTAGGCCAGCGGAGAGCCGACGATGACGCTGACGATGACCGGCCAGAGCACTCCTGCGGCCCCGCAGGAGGCCAGCACAGCCAGTGCCGACCACCTCTGCCAGGCGGTGACCGGGTCCGCCTTGTGACGCCGCCAGCGCAGGAACACCGCCACCAGTGCCACGATGGCCAAGGGCAACGCCATCGCCCTGGTCAGACCGATCAGCAGCGCCAGCGACGCGGTCAGCATCCATCGTTCCTTGCTGATGGCCCAAAGAAAGCCGCACAGCAGCAGGATCGCCAGGCTCTCGGTGTAGGCGATCTGAAAGGAGGGTGACACCGGGCAGGCGAAGTAGACCGCGACGGCAGCCAGGGCGACCTTGGGCCCCACCAGGTCCCGAAGCAACAAGCCCATCACCACGGCGGCGCCAAGACCCAGGACCAGCGCCAGCGTCGAGCCCACGACCGGGAACCCCAGCCCCGTCACCCTCATCAGCAGCCGGGACATCACCGGGAAGGTCGGGTAGAAGGCCCAGGCGTTCTCCTGGACAGCACCCGTGGCCGCGTCGATCGGCAGGACGGACGGGTAGCCGACCTCTGCGATCTGTCGGTACCAGAAACCGTCCCAGAGCACCGTCATGGAGAAGTAGTCCGGGTGCGGGCCGGTCCAGGCCACCGGCGCCTGGTAGCGGGAGACGATGGTCAGCAGCACCACCGAGAACGTGCGACAGAGAGCGCATACCGCCAGCACCCGCAGGACGAACGTGCGCGTCATCCGCCAGCCCTGTGGCAGCCGAGCAGGTGGTCGTCCACGAGCCCGCAGGCCTGCATCGCGGCATATACGGTGGTGGGGCCGACGAAGACAAAACCGTTGCGCTTCAAGGCTTTTGCCAGTGCAACGGACTCTGCGGTGGTCGCCGGAACATCAGCGGACGTACGTGGCCGCGGGCGCCCGACGGGCGCGAAGGACCACATCAGCTCACCGAGCCCACCGTGGTCGCGCAGCCGAACCACGGCCTGGGCGTTGGTGATGGCGGCCCTGATCTTGAGCCGGTTGCGCACGATGGACGAGTCGGCCATCAGGCGTTGGAAGTCGACCTCGCCGAAGGCTGCGACAGTCTGGGCATCGAACCCGGCCAAGGCCGCCCGGAAACCATCGCGCTTGCGCAGGATCGTCAGCCAGGACAACCCCGACTGGAAGGCCTCGAGCGTCAGACGCTCATAGAGTCCGGCCTCCCCGTGAACCGCCACACCCCACTCGTGGTCGTGGTACGCCACATAGTCATCCGTGCTGACGGCCCACCCACAGCGCGCCAGGCCACTGTCGTCGAGCACAAGGCCCTCGGGGCTCACCGGTGCCCCCAAGGATGCTGGGCCGGCTGGCGCATCGCGGTGGTCATCTGGTCGATCACCCAGGCGAACAAGGCTTGGTTGAACCGGTCCGTGAGCGGGGCCAGGAACCTGCCGAAAACGACCGGCCTGAGCACGATGTTCTCGCGCCACAGCAGCCGCGTGTGCTGCCCGCCGGCAATGGGCACCACGCTCACCTCGGCCCACCCGGCCAGCAGGCGCCCCACCTTGACCAGTCGAAACGCGCCAGGTCCTGCCTCAGCCGGAGGAGCCCACGCCGTGATCCGCATGGTGTCACAGAAGCGCAACCGGCCGACGCCGGTCAGACCGGCGAACGACCAGCCGACCCGCGTGGGGCCCTGGTCGAGGCGCATCGTGGTCAACGGCATCCAGCGGGAGTAGCCGGCCCAGTCGGTGATGACCTCCCACACCCGCCGTGATGGCACAGCGACAATGCGCTCGATGACAAACGTTCCCATCGAAGTAGGTCACTTCTCCTGGGGGTCGCTGGGGGCGGCGGGCGCCGCGCCGCTGGCTCGTAACGAGGTGACCTCGGTCTCGAGCTCGCCCAGGCGTGCACTCAGGGCCTCAATCACCTCGTCGACCTGGTTCATGCGGTACCCGCGCAGCGCCTGGTCGAAGTGAAGCTGGGCAATGCCGTCGGTGGACAGCAGCTCGGCCGGGGCGGCGCCGAAGGCCTGGCTGGACGTGGGGTCGGCCATGAAGCCACCGATCCTGCCCATCACGGCGGCGGCGGTCAGGCCAATGAGAACAACGACGATGAGCAAGAGAAACACGATCACGAGATGATCGTGTCATGCCTGCTCACCTTCCCTGCGGTCGCGACCTCCGTCTGCGGGGCCAAACGTTCGCCCCGGGCCAGACGGGCCTGCTGGCGATCATCAACCGCACGCCCGACTCCTTCTACGACGCGGGGCGCAATCTGGAGGACGAGGTCGCCCTCTCGGCCGTCGCACGCGCGGTGACAGACGGTGCCGACGCCGTCGATGTCGGAGGGGTCAAGGCGGGCCCGGGGCCGCAGGTCAGCGCAGCCGAGGAGCTCCACAGGGTGGTGTCATTCATCGCAGCGATCCGAGCGACCTTTCCGGATCTGGTGATCAGCGTCGACACCTGGCGGTCCAGCGTGGCCGATGCCGCCTGTGACGTCGGGGCAGATCTGATCAATGATGCCTGGGCCGGTCACGACCCTGAGCTGTCGGCGGTCGCCGGCGCGCACGGCGTGGGCTACCTGTGCGCCCACACGGGCGGCCATCCGCCGCGCACGGACCCGCACCGGGTCCGCTACGACGACGTGGTCGCCGCGACGGTCGCAGACCTGTGCCGGCAGGCGGAGGTGGCGATCGGTGCCGGGGTGCGCCCGGACGGCCTGTTGATCGACGCCGCCCAGGACTTCGGCAAGAACACGTACCACTCGCTGCAGGTCACCGGTCATGTCAGCGCCCTGGTCGAGACCGGATGGCCGGTACTGCTGGCGGTGTCCAACAAGAAGTTCATCGCCGAGACCCTCGGGCTGGACGGCCCCAAGTCCGAGCGCATCACCGGCACATTAGCCACGACAGCCATCGGGGTCTGGGAAGGTGTTCGGATCGTGCGTGCCCACGATGTCGCCCAGACCCGACAGGTGCTGGACATGGTTGCCGGTCTGCGCAGCGGCCTGCCCGCACTGGCTCGGCGGGCGCTGGCCTAGACCATGGCCTAGACCCTTTCGGACAGGCTGGCTATTCGGGACGTTTGGCGGCCATCTGGTTGTCACCGCCGACGATGATGCGCACCGCCTCGTCGACGTCATCGGTGACGTGCAGCAGGTCGATGTCGGCCAGGGTGATCGTTCCCTGCCCCGCGGCGGTCTCGCGCAGCCAATGCAGCAAACCACCCCAGTACGCAGTGCCGAGGAGCACCAGGGGGAAGGAGGTCACCTTGCGGGTCTGCACCAGCGTCACGGCCTCGAAGAGCTCGTCCAAGGTGCCGAAGCCTCCGGGCAGGACGATGAACCCCTGCGCGTACTTCACGAACATGGTCTTGCGGGCGAAGAAGTAGCGGAAGTTGACCCCGAGGTCGACATAACGGTTCAGTCCCTGCTCGAACGGGAGCTCGATGCCGAGCCCGACCGAGGTACCGCCAGCCTCCAGGGCACCCTTGTTGGCGGCCTCCATGGTGCCCGGGCCTCCACCGGTGATGACGGCGTAGCCCGCCTGGACCAACGCCCGGCCGACCGCCACACCGATGGCGAAGTTGGGGTCGGCCGGCTTGGTACGAGCAGAACCGAACACGCTGACGGCCGGGCCGAGCTCGGCCAGGGCGCCAAATCCCTCGACGAACTCGCTCTGGATCCGCAGCACCCGCCACGGGTCGGCATGCAGCCAGTCGGCGGGCCCGGCGTTGTCCAGCAGTCGCTGGTCGGTCGTGGTCGGTGGCACCTGGCTGCGCCGCAAGGTGACGGGGCCCGTGAGGTAGTCGTAGCTCTTCTCGGTCACGGCACCAACCTATGCCGACGCTGGCGCCAGCCAGCGCAGCAACGCCACCTCGGCGTCAAGCAGCTGCTGCACCGGAATGTGCTCCTGATCGTGATGAGCCCAGTTCGGGTCTCCGGGACCGAAGTTCACCGCCGGAATCGACAGCTCGCTGAACCGGGCCACGTCGGTCCAGCCCAGCTTGGCGCGAACCGGCACGGCCAGCGCCTCGACAAAGGCCTGGGCCGCCGGCAGGTGCAGCCCGGGCCGCGCGCCGTCCGCGGTCTCGGTCAGCTCCACGGCATACCCCGCGAACAGCTCGCACACGTGTGCCAGGGCCTGGGCGCCGGACTTGTTCGGGGCAAAGCGGTAGTTGACCGTGACCACGCACTCGTCGGGGATGACGTTGCCGGCGATCCCACCCCGGATGGCCACGGCGCTGAGCGCCTCGTGGTAGTCGAGCCCGTCCACCTCGACGGTCTGCTGCTCATAGGCCACCAGCCGGCCCAGGATGGTCATCGCCTCGTGGATCGCGTTGTGACCGTTCCACGGCCGCGCCGAGTGCGCCGCCTTGCCCCGGGCGGTGACGTCGACCCGCAGGGTGCCGTTGCAGCCGCCCTCGACGACACCGTCGGTCGGCTCGAGCAGCACCGCGAAGTCGGCCGCCAGCAGATCGGGGGTGTTGCGCCCCACCCGGGCCAGGCCGTTACGTGCGCTCTCGACCTCCTCACAGTCGTAGAACACGTACGTGATGTCGCGGATCGGCTCGGACAGCACACCCGCCAGGCGCAGCAGAACGGCCACCCCGCCCTTCATGTCACAGGTGCCGCGACCGACCATGTCCTGGCCGTCACGGCGCGTCGGAAGGTTAGCCGGGTCGGTCAGTGGAACCGTGTCGATATGACCGGCCAGCACGACCCGCTCGCTGCGCCCCAGGTTGGTGCGGGCGATGACGGTATGCCCGTCACGGGTGACCTGTAGGTGGCGCAGCGGGCGCAGGACGGCCTCGATCGCATCCGCGATGCGTTGTTCGTTGCCGCTGACAGACTCGATGTCGCACAGGGCTGCGGTCAGGGTGACGACGTCGGTTCCCAGATCGAGACCGGGTGGGCAGGACGTGGTGGAAGACATGACAGGCAGAGTATCCGGCGGGGCTCACCGCCCTTGAGCCCCTCGCTTAGGGTTGTGTGCATGACGAGCGAGCGAAGCGCGTGGGGATACGGCCTGGCCACGGTGACCACCGGCGGCCAGGTACTCGATACCTGGTACCCGTCTCCGGCGTTGGGGCCCGCCGACACCGAGGACCCCTACGGCCCCCCAGCGGAGCTTGCTGCGGCCGCCAAGGAGGACCCTCGCCGTGGCGTTCGGGCGCAGGTGGTCTACGTCGCCATCGACCTTGATACGGCGCCCGCCGACCCCTCGGATGCCTATCTGCGTCTGCACCTGCTCTCGCACCGCCTGGTCCGGCCCAACACCATCAACCTTGACGGCCTCTTCGGCGTGCTCAACAACGTCGTGTGGACCAACGTGGGCCCCTGCCCCGTCGAGGACTTCGAGCGCACCCGCCTGCGTCTGCGCGACTCCGGACCCGTCCAGGTCTTCAGCGTCGACAAGTTCCCCCGGATGACCGACTACGTGGTGCCGAGCGGGGTCCGTATCGCCGACGCCGACCGGGTCCGGCTGGGTGCCTACCTGGCCGAGGGCACCACGGTGATGCACGAGGGCTTCGTCAACTTCAACGCCGGGACGCTGGGGACCTCCATGGTGGAGGGCCGCATAGTGCAGGGCGTCGTGGTCGGCAACGGCTCGGACATCGGCGGCGGCGCCTCGATCATGGGAACGCTCTCCGGAGGTGGCAGCGACCGGATCAGCATCGGCGAACGCTGTCTGCTGGGCGCCGAGTCGGGGATCGGCATCTCGCTCGGGGACGACTGCATCGTCGAGGCCGGACTCTACGTCACGGCCGGGACCAAGGTGACACTGCAGGACGGTCGAGTGATCAAGGCCAGGGAGCTCTCCGGCAGTTCGGGGATGCTGTTCATTCGCAACTCGGTCACCGGCACCGTCGAGGCGCGCTCGCGCACCGGTGGGGGTGTCACCTTGAACTCGGCCCTCCATGCCAACCGCTGAGCACGGGATCCGCCACACGAGGATCGGTCATGGTCGACGTCGACGACGCTGGATCGGCCGGCTGCTGTTGCCGCTCATCGTCGCGCTGGTGGGCGTCGGCGGCTACCTCGCCTATACGACGTTGATGGGAAATCTTGGTTCACCGTCATGTCGGGCGACCGCACTTGGACGAAGCGTTACGTTCACCCCCGAGCAGAGCGCCAACGCCGCCACGATAACCGCCGTTGCCCTCAAACGTGGCCTGCCGCCGCGCGCCGCCACGATCGCCAACGCGACAGCGATCCAGGAGTCCAAGCTGCAGAACCTCAGGTTCGGCGACCGCGACTCACTCGGGCTGTTCCAGCAGCGACCGAGCCAGGGGTGGGGCACGCCGGCGCAGATCTTGGACCCCGTCCACGCGGCCAACGCGTTCTACGACGCCCTGATCAAGATCGACGGCTACCAGAGCATGGAGATCACCAAGGTGGCCCAGATGGTCCAGCGCAGCGCCACCCCGCAGGCCTATGCCGACCACGAACAGGAGGGGCGCATCCTCGCCTCGACCCTGTCCGGGCAGTCCCCCGCTGGCATCGGTTGCCGACTGGACGCGGCCACGGTCAGCACCCCCGCGGCGAGCATCGCCGCCGGCCTCACCGCTGAGCTGGGCGTGCCGGCCACCGTCCAGGGAGCCGAGGTCGTGGCGACCGGCGGCAACACCCAGCAGGCCTGGGCCGCGGGTTCCTGGGCTGTGGCCCACGCCGAAACCGACGGCATCACCTCCGTCACCGTTGGCGACCGCTCCTGGACCCGGGCACGCGGTGAAGAGGCCTGGTCGTGGCAAGCCGCCACCAAGGCCGTTGCCCCGACCTCGGTGACGATCACCGGTCGTTGAGCACTGGGTTCACCCATGGGTTGCCTGCGACACCCCTCAGCGCCAGAACACCCCAGGTGCACCCGCCCCGCCCCCGACCACACTGCCCTTCTTGGGCCCTGTGCCTGGCCCTGACCCTCAGCATCCCCGCCGCCCTGGTGATCCTGTGGCTTCGAGCACCCAGGAGCTCCCGCTGGGCACTTCCCGCACTCCTGGCAGGTGCCCTGTTGGGGCAGGCAACAGCCGTCGGGGTCGACGCCCGTCGAAAATCTAGCCGGGTCGCGTCGGCGTCAACCGGGACTGTGGCCTCTACCCGACGTGGTCATCGTCGTTGGGCACCCGGTGGCACCGCCGGTTGTTCAGGCGGTCGCCTCTGGCTGAACGCCGTGTTGGGCACGCATCGACCCCCTGCCCCTGACCTGCGGGTCAGCTTCCGACACCGGGGGCTACGCGGACCACTGCGGGGGCCTAAGGTCGGCATCTGGCAGGCGGTGATTGCCTGGCTGTCGCCGCAGTACCACGACCGTGATTACGCCAAGATCTTCCTTCCCGCCGTGACCGTGCGCGGCGGCGCTGCCGGGCACATCCGGTATGTCATCGACCGGCTCACTTCGCCACCACCGCCAGCCAGCAGGTCCGCGGCGGCCGGGCGGCGCCCTTCGTGGCGGTGCTCCCCGAGATCAATGTGGCACTGCCCGGGCAGACCGAGTGCACCGACCACCCCAGATCGACCCAGGCGATCACCTGGCTCAACCGGATGTCAGGAGCTGGGCCACCTGCACGCTGCGCGTCAGGGCCGACAGCCGGAACCGGATCGTGACGGGCTGGTGCACCGGGGGCTACTGCGCCGCGCTGCTGCACCTGCCCGACCCCGAACGTCTCGGCGCCGCCGCCTCCGTCCACGGATACTTCGCTGGCGGGCCGCAGGTGAGTACCGGCAACCTGGGCCAGCTCCGGCAGCAGTACCCGGCCCTGGCCCTGGAGCGCTCCCCACCCGGCTGATCGAGCACCGGCCGCCGTCGGTGCACCTGGTGGTGAGCTCGGACACGGACCCGCCGTCCCACCCGCAGTCGCTGGAGTTTGCGCGCCGCGAGCAAAGGTGCCCCGAACACAGGCCTGTCTCGTGCAGGGCCTGGGCCGTTCACTGGACACCTACCCAGCGAGCCTGGCACCGATCCTGGACTGGCTGTCAGGCTTGGCCAAGGCGCGAGCGCAGCGCAGCACCAGGCACATCCTCAAGGGGATGTGCCCGGTGCTCCGATGGGCTGTTCAGGGTCGCGTCAGCGGCTGCTGACCGAGACGTACTTGCGCTCGGTGGCCCCGACGTAGACCTGACGCGGGCGCCCGATCTTAGTCTCGGGATCCTCGATCATCTCGCGCCACTGGGCGATCCAGCCCGGCAACCGGCCCAAGGCGAACAGCACCGTGAACATCTTGGGGGGGAAGCCCATCGCCTTGTAGATCAGGCCGGTGTAGAAGTCGACGTTCGGGTACAGCTTGCGCTCGATAAAGTACTCGTCCGAGAGCGCGACCTGCTCCAGCTTGAGGGCTATGTCGAGCAGCTCGTCGCGGTGGCCGAGCTGGCTGATGAGCTCGTCGGCGGTCTGCTTGACAATGGCGGCGCGCGGGTCGTAGTTCTTGTAGACCCGATGGCCGAAGCCCATGAGCTTGACGCCCTTCTGCTTGTTCTTGACCTTGCGCACGAACTCGTCGACGTCCCCGCCATCGGCCTGGATCTGCTCGAGCATCTCCAGCACCGCCTGGTTGGCACCGCCGTGCAGCGGCCCGAACAGCGCGTTGATGCCGGCCGAGATCGAGGCGAACAGGTTGGCCTGCGACGAGCCGACCAGGCGCACCGTCGCCGTGGAGCAGTTCTGTTCGTGGTCGGCGTGCAGGATCAGCAGCTGGTCGAGTGCCTTGATCATGACCGGGTTCGCCTTGTACGGCTCGGCCGGGAACCCGAAGGTCATCCGCAGGAAGTTCTCCACCAGCCCCAGGTTGTTGTCGGGGTACAGGAACGGCTGGCCGATGCTCTTCTTGTAGGCGTAGGCCGCGATGGTCGGCAGCTTGGCCATGAGGCGGACGGTCGAGATCTCGACCTGCTCGGCGTCGAACGGGTCGAGGCTGTCCTGGTAGAACGTGGAGAGGGCGGAGACCGCGGAGGACAGCACGGGCATCGGGTGCGCGTCTCGCGGGAAGCCACCGAAGAAGCTCTTGAGGTCCTCGTGCAACAACGTGTGACGGCGGATCCGTGCGTCGAAGTCGGTCAGCTCCTGCGCGGTCGGCAGCTCGCCGTAGATCAGCAGGTAGGAGGTCTCCAGGAAGCTGGAGTTCTCGGCCAGCTGCTCGATCGGGTACCCGCGGTAGCGAAGGATGCCGGCATCGCCGTCGATGTAGGTGATCGCCGAGCGACAGGAGGCCGTGTTGCCGAAGCCGGCGTCCAGGGTGACGTTACCGGTCTCCTTCAGCAACTTCGATATGTCATACGCGTTGTTGCCTTCGGTCGACTCGACCAGCGGGAGCGAGAGTTCCGTGTCGCCGGCGCGCAGGGTCGCGTCAGCTTTGTCGTTGCTCATGAAGTAATTGACCTCCTAATTGACCGGCTCCATTGCCGGGCCGTGCATTTGCCGGTCAGGTTACTCCAGCAAAATGCGGGGGGAGCCACCGCTGTGACACTCGGCACGCTCAGCGGCCCGGATCGCCTTAGGCCAGGCGAGAGACCGCTGCACTGACGCGCTCATCGGTGGCAGTCAGAGCGATCCGCACATGGCTCGTGCCCGCAGCGCCGTAGAAGCTGCCCGGCGCCACGAGGATGCCAAGTTCGGCCATCTTGGCGAGCAGGGGCCACGGGTTCGCCAGGTTGGTGGCGGCCCGCGGGTCGCCCGAGTCGCCCTGGTCCGTGGTGGCCCACAGGTACAGGCCCGCCTCGGAGTGCTCGATGCGGTATCCGGCGCCCTGCAGGGCGGACCACAGCTGCCCACGCCGCACCCCGTACCGCGCCCTCTGCTGCGCCACATGCGTGTCGTCCCCCAGGGCTGCCACCATCGCCTGCTGAACCGGCCAGGGGACCATCATCCCCGCGTGCCTGCGAATCTCGAGCAGCCGGGCGACCAGCGTGGGGTCCCCCGCCACGAAGGCGGCGCGGTAACCGGCCATGTTGCTCTGCTTGCTCAGCGAGTAGACCGCGAGCAGGCCCCTGTGACTTCCCTCACAGACCCGTGGGTCCAGGATGCTGGGGACCGCTCCTGGGGTGGGCAGCCCCGCCCCCACCGCCACGTCATCGGCCCGCCAGTCCAGCTCGGCATAGCACTCGTCGCTGGCGACGACCACCCCGTGCTGGCGCGCCCACCGCACAACCTTGGCGAGGTGCTCGATGCCAAGAACCTGCCCCGTGGGATTGCTGGGACTGTTGACCCACAACAGCAGTGGCATCCTCGCGGAGGTCATCGAGGCCAAGGCGCTCAGGCCGCGCACTGGCTGCGGCGAGGCGCCCGCGATCCGTGCGCCCACGTCGTAGGTCGGATAGGCAAGAGCGGGGAACGCGACCACGTCTGCCGGGCCGGCACCGAGCAATGTCGGCAGCCAGGCCACCAGCTCCTTGCTGCCCACCGTCGGAAGGACCCCGTCGGGGTTCACGTCCGGCACACCGCGACGGCGCGCGAACCACGCCGCCACCGCCTCGCGAAGCTCGGGTGTACCCCACGTCTGCGGGTAGGCGTGGGCATCGGCGGCCGCCGCCAGGGCCGCCCGTACGACCTCGGGTGTCGGGTCGACGGGCGTGCCTACCGAAAGGTCGACAAGACCTCCGGCGTGAGAACTCGCCCGCTCCTTGTACGGAGCGAGCGAGTCCCAGGGGAAGGTTGGAAGGCGGTCCATCACCAGCCCAGAACTATGACCTGCCGGCCCTATTCGTCCTGCCCCTGCGGCGGGAGCGCCATGATCAGGGGGTGGTCCTTGGCGATCTTGCCGAGCTTGGCGGCGCCGCCAGGGCTACCGAGGTCGTCGAAGAACTCGACGTTGGCCTTGTAGAAGTCCTTCCACTGCTCGGGGGTGTCGTCCTCGTAGAAGATGGCCTCGACCGGGCAGACCGGCTCGCAGGCTCCACAGTCGACACACTCGTCGGGGTGAATGTAGAGCGTGCGCTCCCCCTCGTAGATGCAGTCGACCGGACACTCCTCGATACAGGCCTTGTCCTTGACGTCGACACACGGTTGGGCGATCACGTAAGTCATGTTGAGAGGTCCTCCTGAGGCGCGACGTGGGGTAGAACACCTAGTATGCCGAATCCCCGGGCTTTGGACGTACCCGGGTCCAGCCAACGAACCGAAAGCCCCGCGATGACCGACTCAGACCCCGTCGACGGACTGCGCCCCGGCCTGCGCGCGGTCGTCCGCCACCGCATCGAGCACGGCGTCACCGACGCCCTGGGCGACCTGGTGGCGATGGACGCTGACACCGTCTCGATCCGGACCCTGTCCGGCCTGGTGGTGATAGACCGGGCCGCTGTCCTGGCAGCCAAGGAGGTCCCACCCAGGCCGAGCCGCCGGGGCGCCCCGCACCTGGCCATCTCGATGCACGACCTTGAGCGGATCATGGTCGACGGGTGGCCGCCCCTGGAGCTCGCTGAGCTCGGCGGCTGGCTCCTGCGGGCCGCGGCTGGGTTCACCGGCAGAGCCAATTCGGTTCTGCCGCTTGGCAGTCCGGGTGTGTCACTGTCGGAGGCGGTCGACCGCTGCGAGGGCTGGTACCACGAGCGGGAGCTGCGGGCCCTGTTCTGCCTCTTTGGCCCGCAAGGTTTCGCCGCCGAGCAGGATCCGCTGGGCCGCGAGCTCCTGGGACGCTCCTACGAGCCGTTCAAGGCCACCATGGTCCTGACCACCGCCACCCGGGCCCTGCCGCCGGAGACACCCCACGCCTCGGGTGCCCGCGTGCTGCTGGAGCCCACCGCGTCCCGGCCTTGGTGGGACGCCTTCGCACATCAGCGCTGGCCCGACCACCCCGGCCCCACACCCGCTGCGGCCCGGGCCGTGCTGAGCGGATCACCCGATCAGCTCTTCGCCTCACTGCAGGCAGATGGTTGTGTCCTCGGCCTCGCCCGGGTCGCCTTCGCCCACACCTGGGCCGGGGTGTCGGCGCTGCAGGTGGCACCCGATCATCGGCGCGCCGGTGTGGCCAGTCAGCTCATCGGCGCACTTGCGGACGCCTCACGGGCACGCGGCATCCGGTCGATGTATCTGCAGGTGGCAGAAGCGAACCCACCGGCGCGAAGCCTCTTTGACCGGCTCGGCTTCAGCACACATCACGAGTACCGCTACCTCGGCGTGTGACGCGCCAGCAAGCCATGGGGTGGATGGGGCGCTGTCCTGGGGCAGGTGGTCAGTGGTGAGGCCACCGTCTTGATCTGTGCCCGGTCCCTGGCGAAGACCTGCGTCACGGGCAGCCGAGGCCGGGCGTGGGCAGCGGCAGGACAGGATGCGGTCGGCCGTCAACGACGTCCTTGGACTGCACGAGCTTGCGCCCTTGCCCGTCGATGACCCGGCGGCCGCGATGTGCCACGTTCCGTGCGCGGCAACAGACCCTATCGGCCGGGATCAGGATGACGCGCACCGGCAGGGTCGCGGTGAGGTCCTTGCCGCACACATGGGCGGCATCCGGATGCCGATCCGGCAGATACTCTCGCTGGCGATCATGCCAGCGTCTCGTATCGTCCGCGGTAGTACACCAAAGCCTCACCCGAATGGGCGGCGCTGGTGACCGAGACCACCTCTCCCACCACGATGCTGTGGTCGCCGGCCGGATGGACCGCGGTGGTGCGGCACTCGAACGTGGACAGTGCGTCGTTCAACAGAGCCACCCCGGTCCTTGGGCCATGGTGGTGGGGAATGCGGTCAAGCTGACCGTGCAACGGCCGCCCTCGTGTCGCCAGCCAGTCAGCACCAGGTCTGTGGTCGCCAGAGAGCACGCTGATCCCCCAGATCCCCGCATCGAGCACGGCGTCGTGGAAGCGTCCCTCTCGTTCGATGCACACGAGCAGGAGCAACGGCTCGAGCGAGACCGAGGTCAGCGCACTGGCGGTCATCGCATAGTCGACCTCGCGCGTCCGCGTGGTCAGCATCGTGACGCCCGTGGCGAAGCGACCCATCGCCCGTCGGAAGAGATCGGCGTCCGGGGTGCTCTGGCTCATCGGTGACCCGCAGAGCTTGTCAGCAGGCCCCTGAACCGCGGCGCGCCGTGCGGCGCCGGGACGAGCTGGCCGGCGACGGGGTCGAACCGCGCGAAACCCTCGCGGCCGCTCAGCCGGACCGCGATGTGGTTGGACAACGCGTAGAAGCCTGGAAAGACAACCACCTGGGTTGCGTACCGTGACAGTGCACTGCGCTGCATCTCGACCAAGGTCGGCTCCTCCACGACGTGGGTGACCGTCTCGTCACTCACGACCGACGGTGGATATGGCTCATCCTGTCGCAGGACAATACAGTTCGCGCTGTTCGATGCGACATTGTCGTGAAGCCACTGGCGGTCCTGGCACGCCCAGCTCCGCGCCGTGAGGATGCAGAAGGCCACTGGACCCGCCACCCGCTCAGCTTCGGCTTCAGCGCTCAGCGCAACCAACGCCGCTCTGGTCACTTGATGAGTCTGGATGTGGTCCGGGTGTGCATAGCCGCCCTGCGGGTCGTAGGTCACCACGACATCCGGCCGCAGGGCCCGGATGTGGGCGGCCACCATGGCGGCAGCCTCACCCGGGTCGGCACGGACGAACGCGTCCGGATGCTGCGCGCTGGCACTGCCGGCCATGCCCGAGTCGCGGTACCGCGAGGCGACACCCCGCCCAGGGTCCTCCCCCAGAACCGAGTGGGTGACCCCCAGCACCGACATGGCCGCCCGCAGCTCCTCTCTGCGCCAGGGCCCGAGGGTGTCGTCGATGTTGGCGCCCAGATGGGCCAGCGCCGGCGGGATCACCTCGCCCTGCTCACCAAGGGTGCAGGTGAGCACGTGGACGTCATGGTGACGCGAGGCGTAGGCGGCCATGGTCAGCCCTGTCGTCAGTGTCTCGTCATCGGGGTGGGCGTGAACGAACAACAGCCTTGCGCACCTGGTCGCGTCCTCGCAGGGTCGATGAGCGCTCACTGGAACGGCACGCTCGCCAGGTCAACGGTGCCAAAGAGCCCCTGGTTTTGGATGTGGTCCTTGACCCCGGCGCCCTGCACGAACACCGACGTCGAGCTGGTCAGCGCTATGGCTGCAACGTCGGCCGCGAGCTCCTGGTCAGACACATGAGCCATGCCCTCGCCCGAGGCAACAGCGAGGCTGCATCGTCGGGCGCCCATCAGGTGGCTACCTCCTCGCGTGACGGCCGGCCGCGCACGTGCCCGCCCCGTCTGGACGCTAGATGAACGAACGCTTCTCGGGGAAGTGGCAGGCCACCCGGTGCCCGGGGGCGATCTCGACGGGCAGCGGCGTCTCGACAGCGCACAGGTCCTGCGCCTTGGGACAGCGGGTCCGGAAGACGCAGCCCGACGGAGGATGCTGCGGGCTGGGCAGTTCGCCATGAAGCAGGATCCGGTCGCGCGCGGCGGCCCGGCGCGGATCAGGCACCGGCACCGCTGACAGCAGGGCGTGCGTGTAGGGGTGCTGCGGCTCCGCGTAGAGCGTGTCCCGGTCGGCCTCTTCCATGATCTTGCCGAGGTACATCACAATGACGCGGTCGGAGATGTGACGTACGACCGACAGGTCGTGGGCAACGAATATGTAGGCCAGCTTCTGCTCGTCCTGGACGTCCTCAAGCAGGTTGATGACCTGGGCCTGGATGGACACGTCCAGCGCCGAGACCGGCTCGTCACACACGATCAGCTGCGGCCTGAGGGCGATGGCGCGGGCGACCCCGATGCGCTGGCGCTGGCCACCGGAGAACTCGTGCGGGTAGCGGTTGTAGTGCTCGGGGTTGAGCCCCACGCGCTCCATCAGGTCCTGCACCGCCTTGCGGACGCCGCCTTCGGGCTTGATGCCCTGGATGGCGTAGGGGGCGGCGATGATCTTGCCGACCGTATGACGCGGGTTCAGCGAACCGTAGGGGTCCTGGAAGATCATCTGCATCTCGCGGCGAAGACGTCGAAGCTGCCCACCACGCACGTGAGTCACGTCCTTGCCGGCAAACTCGATGCTGCCGCTGGTGGGCTCGAGCAGACGCAGCAAGGTGCGCCCCGCCGTGGACTTGCCACAACCGGACTCCCCGACCAGGCCGACCGTCTCGCCACGACCGATGTCGAAGGTGATCCCGTCAACGGCCCGGACCGGGGCGTCAGCGCGCGCGATGATGCCCGGCTTCTTCTGTGGGAAGTGCTTGCACAGGTCCGCGATCCGCAGGATCGTCTCGGGGTGGGCGCGCACGGCAGGCCGCTCGACCGGTGTGTCAGTCACTGCACTCATCGGTTCCTCCATCACGGTTTGGTGCCAGAGATCTGGGCGTAGACATCGCTTCGTCGAGCAGCGTCGATGTGACAGCGCGCACTCTGCCCCGGCCGCGCCTCGAGCAGCTCGGGCACCTCGGTGCGGCAGCGATCGGCGTCGACCTCTGAACGATGGGCACAACGGGGGTTGAAGGCACAACCGGAGGGCAGGTTGATCAACGACGGCGGATTGCCCGGGATGGGGTCGAGGCGGTCGCTGCGCGCCCTGTCCAGACGCGGCATCGAGGCCAGCAGGCCCCAGGTGTAGGGGTGCTGAGGGGTGTAGAACACCTCATCGACGCTGCCCTTCTCAACGCACTTGCCGGCGTACATCACGATGATGTCGTCGGCGACGTCAGCGACCACACCGAGGTCGTGGGTGATGATGATGATCGCGGACCCGAACTCCTTCTGAAGGTCCTTCATCAGGTCGAGGATCTGGGCCTGGACCGTGACGTCCAGCGCCGTTGTCGGCTCGTCGGCGATGAGCAGGCTGGGGTCGTTGACCAGTGCCATGGCGATCATGGCCCGCTGCCTCATCCCACCGGAGAACTCGTGCGGGTACTGGTCGACGCGACGGTTGGGGTTCGGGATGCCGACCCGTTCGAGCATCTCGATGGCGCGTTTCCTGGCCACCTGCTTGCTCACGGAGTTGTGGATGCGGTAGGCCTCCACGATCTGGTTGCCAATCGTGTAGTACGGGTGAAGGGCCGACAGCGGGTCCTGAAAGACCATCGCCATCTGGTTGCCACGCAGCGAACGGATCCGATCGTCGGAGACGGTGAGCAGGTCCTCGCCCTCGAGCAGGATCTGGCCCGACACCTTGGCCTTGCTCCGCCGGTGCAGGCCCAGGATGGCCAGGCTGGTCACCGACTTGCCCGATCCAGACTCGCCGACGATGCCGATTGTCTGGCCGCGTTCGAGCGTGAAGCCGAGCCCGTCGACCGCCTTGACCAGTCCGTCGTCGGTCGGGAAATGGACGTGCAGGTCCTTGACCTGCAGGAACGGCATCCTTGAGTCGGCCGTTGGGGTGTCTGTGATCACCGGACGTGCCTTTCGCGGGCTGGGGTCGTGGCGGGCGCGATATCAGGCAAGGCGCACTCGCGGGTCGATCACGCCGTAGAGCACGTCCACGACGAGGTTGGCCAGCACGATGAAGAAAGCTGCCACCAGCACCAGGGCGACGATGACCGGCAGGTCGAAGACCGACACCGACGTGACGACGGCCCGGCCCAGGCCCTGGAAGTTGAAGACCGTCTCGGTGATGGCCGCACCGGCGAACAGCCCGCCCAGATCGAGCCCGGCAACGGTGACGATCGGGGTCAGTGCCGCCCGCAGGGTGTGCTTGAACACGACAGTCCGCTCGTTCAGGCCCTTGGCCCGCGCGGTACGCAGATAGTCCTCACCCATGGTCTCGAGCATGTAGGCGCGGGTCAGCCGGACATAGCCGGCGGCGTACAGGGCGGCCAGGGAGAACCACGGCAGGATCAGACCCGAGAACCATCCGCCTGGATCGGCGAAGATGGATACGTAGTTGGGTGGCGGTAGCAGCTGCCACTGCGTCGAGAGGTAGTTGTACATCAGCAGGGCAATGAAGAATGCGGGGAACGAGTAGAAGACCAAGGACACGGCGACGATGCCACGGTCCTGCCAGCGTCCACGCTTGAGAGCTGCCACGATGCCCAGACCCACGCCGACGATGATCCAGATCACGAAGGCGCCCAAGGAGATGGACAGGGTGACCGGTAGTCGTTCCTTGACCATGTCGGTGACCAGCTTGCCCTGAAGCGGCGAGTAGCCCAGGCAGGGCGCTGGACAGTGCGTGACCAGGGACGGGTTGTTCTTGGCGAACACGGGGTCGCTGGGGTAGGTGCGCTCGGAGACCAGGCCCTTGACGAACTCGGCGTACTGGGCGGTCACCGGCTTGTCCAGGCCGAGGAACTTGCGGTTGGCCGCGATCGAGGACGGCGTGCAGTTCTTGCCGCAGGTCAGCCGAGCCGGGTCCGTGGGTCCGCCATAGAACATGGCGAAGGTGGCGATGCTGATGACCACGAGCATGAGGAACGCCGCGATGACGCGTCGAATGATGTAGTACAGCATGAGCAGCCACCACCGAAGCGGCGACATCACCTCACCTTCTCGTCAAGCAGGGATACAGCCTACGGCGGTAGAGGGCTGGGCACCCACCAGCGCCATGCACGGGTGCCCAGCCCCGGAACGGCCACGCGTCCTCGCGTGGCCGTCCCGGTGTGCAACCTCTCTTACTGGACCCCGACGCTGCCGAGGTCGGGGTAGTTGTCCATCGACGGGTTGTCGATGAAGCCCTTCACGCCCGAGCCCCAGATCAGGAAGAACTTCTGGGTGCGCAGCGGGATGTAGCCACCCTCCTTCTGGATGGTCTGGTCGATGGCGCCCCACATGTCGGCCTGCTTGGCCAGGTCGACGGTGCCATAGGCCGCGTCGATCGCCTTGTTGACCGCGGCATCCGAGAAGTAGCCGTAGTCCGAGCCGTTGGAAGCCGGCGACAGGTTGACCCGGCTGTCGAACAGCGGCGGGATGTCGGTCGAGGCCGACGGCCAGTCAGCACCCCAGCCGGCCCACGTGACGTCGTACTTCTCCGCGTTGGCGGGGTTCTGGATGACGTCGTAGTAGGTGGCGGACAGCTCGTTCAGCGAGACGGTGAAGCCGCCAGCATCCCAGCCCGCCTTCAGGGCAGCCGCAGACTTCTCCGAGGTCGGGGTGCCACCCTCGTAGGTGAGCGTGATCGGGTACGGCATCTTGACACCGGCCTGGGTGAGCAGGGCCTTGGACTTGGCCGGGTCACCAGCCTCCGGAGCGCCGAACGTGCTGTACGCCTTGTAGCCCAGGACAGCCGGGGCGATGATCGACGTGGCCGGACTGCCGCCGTCCGTGCCACCGGTCGCGGCGACCCAGCCGGTCTTGTCGGTGGACATGGCAAGAGCCTGGCGCACCAGCGGGTTGGTCATCTTCTTGAAGTTCGGCGTGAGGTAGTCCACGAACGGGGACAGGACGTTCTCCGAGCGGGTCTTCATCGCGGGGTTGGCCTTGACCGTCGGACGCATGGCCGGCGGGACGGTGCGGTCAGTGACGGCGAACTTGTCGTTGCCCTGGTCGCTGATCAGTCGCTGGGCGATGACCTCGTCGGTCAGACCCTCGGTGAACACGATCTTGTCCGGAAGCGGCTTGCGGATGGTGTCCGTCTTGGCGTCCCAGTTGGTGTTGCGGATGAACGTGCCACCCTTGCCGGTGGCCCAGACCCCGTCGAGCTTGTACGGGCCGTCGGAGAAGACGGCGAAGTTGGACTTGTCACCCAGGTCCTGGGAGGCCTTGAACGGTGCGAAGGCGGGCATGGTGACTGTGTAGTTGAAGTCACCGACGGCCTTGCGCAGGTTGAAGGTGATCGTGCTGCCGGCGCATGTGACGGCCTTGTCGTACAGGGCCTGGCCGGCAGTGTCCTTGGCGTAGGGGCCCTGGTAGACCGAGCCGCCCTTGGCGTTGGTCGGGACGTCAAGGAACTGCAGCGCGTAGGCGGGACCGCCGGTGATCACGTTGACGGCGAACGTGCGAGACACGCCGTACTTGACGTCGGCACAGGTGATGGCCGAGCCGTCCTGCCACTTCAGGCCGCTCTTGAGCGTGAACTTCCAGGTCTTGCCGCCGTTCGAGGCGGTGCCCGTGTCCGTCGCGAGGTCGGCCTCCAGCTTGGTGCCAGCCTTGCCGGCCGCGACCGGGTAGTTCGTCAGCGTGCGGTAGACCAGGCGGGCCTCGTTGGAGATGTCGCGCCCGATGTAGGTCCGCTGCGGGTCGAGGTGCTCGGCCGCGCGCTTGGTCAGGTAGTAGAGCGTGCCGCCCGCCTTGGCGGCGGAGGCACCATTCGTGCCGCCGGCCGTCGGCGTCGAAGCCCCACCACCGCAAGCTGCTGCGGTAAGGGCCACCACGCCGCCCAAGGCGACGGCTGCAATGCCATGGTTTCTGCGCGTCATGCGCTCTCCTTGTAGATGTGCACCGCGGTGTGCGGTGCCTTTCCCGCCAACGGTTGTTGACGGCAGTTTGTGGGGTTGCTAGTGCCCGTCGGACTTGGGGTCGAGCGCGTCGCGCAGACCGTCTCCGAGCAGGTTGGAGCTGAGCACCAGCAGGAAGATTGCCAGGCCCGGAAGGAAGAAGAAAACCGGGTCCGAGGCCAGGAATGTCACCGAGTCGGTGAGGATGTTACCGAGCGTGGGGGTGGGCGCGGGGACGCCGACACCGAGGAAGGACAGAGCCGCCTCCGCACTGACGTTGGTCGGGAAGATCAGCGTTCCGTACACCAGGATCGGCGCCCACAGGTTCGGCAGGAGCTCGGTGAACCAGATCCGGTAGCCACGGGCGCCCAGCGAGCGGGAGGCCTCCACGAACTCACGCTCGCGCAGCGAGAGCACCTGGCCACGGATGATGCGGGCGAAGAACGGGAAGCCGAAGAAGCCGAGGACCACGATCAGGTAGACGATCTGCGAAGGGGCGCCGGGCGGGACCCCGAACGAGGTGATCTTCTGGATGAGGACCACCGACAGAGCCAGCAACATGAGCAGCTGCGGGAAGGCCAGGACCAGGTCGATGAAGCGGCCGACCCAGAAGTCGACCCAGCGACCCATGTAGCCGCTGATGATCCCGAGCACCGTGCCGACGATCAGGCTGAACACCGTGGCGGACACGGAGATGAGCATCGACTCGGTGATGCCGCCGACGATCCGAGACAGGACGTCGCGACCGGTCTGCGGCTCGACCCCGAACGGGTGCGCCGCAGTGACGCCACCGAAGTTCCCCAACGGCATCCCGTCGGCCGGGCTGAGCAGTGCGTCGTGGAACTTGTACGGGTCGATCACGCCCAGCTTCTGCAGGATCGGTGCGGCGATGGCCACGACCACGTAGGCGATGACGATCACGAGCACCACCATCGACACCTTGTCGCGGCGCAGCCGGGAACGGGCGATCTGCCACGGCGAGCGGCCGACGATCTTGCTGGTCTCCACAGGGGCGACGGGCGGGGCGTCGGTCTCCAGCTGCCCGGCACTAAAGGTCATCCCGGTGAACCCTTTCTTTGGGTGGTGCAACTCACTGGATCAGGCTCACAGCAGCGGTCTGTTGTTTCATCCCATCGGCCGTCAGCCTAGAACAGGATGACCACATGCTGGGCAAACTGGGCTTTCCGTCGCCGAAACGTGACCGTTGGACGGTCAGGACGGTGAAATTTCTGGCAACCATACCCCGGGACACAAAGAGCCCCGGAACCAGTGGCTCCGGAGGCTCTTTTATGTTGTTCAGGCCCCGGTCAGGACCTGGCTGCCGTCTTGGCTCGGGCTGCGGTGCGTGCCCGCTCGTGCTGGGCCAGCACGAGCTTGCGGATCCGGACCGCGACCGGGGTGACCTCGACGCACTCGTCCTCGCGGCAGAACTCCAGAGCCTGCTCCAGGCTCAGCTTGCGCGGCGGGACGAGACGCTCGAGCACCTCGGAGGTGGCCGAGCGCACGTTGGTGAGCTTGCGCTCTCTGCAGATGTTGACGTCCATGTCCTCCATCCGGGAGTTCTCACCGACGATCATCCCCTCGTAGACTTCGGTGGTCGGCTCCAGGAACATCGCGCCGCGCTCCTGCAGGTTGAACATCGCGTACGACGTCGCGGCACCGGTGCGGTCTGCCACCAGCGAGCCGTTCTGGCGGGTCTTGAGCTCCCCCACCCACGGCTCGTAGTCCTCAAAGACGTGGTTGGCGATCCCGGTGCCGCGGGTATCGGTGAGGAACTCGGTCCGGAAGCCGATGAGCCCGCGCGACGGCACGACGAACTCCATCCGCACCCAACCGGTGCCGTGGTTGGTCATCTGCTCCATCCGGCCCTTGCGAACGGCCAGCAGCTGGGTGATCGCGCCGAGGTGCTCCTCGGGGGCGTCGATGGTGAGGCGCTCGAACGGCTCGTGGATCTTGCCGCGGATCTCGCGGGTGACCACCTGCGGCTTGCCAACCGTCATCTCGTAGCCCTCGCGGCGCATCTGCTCGACGAGGATGGCCAGCGCCAGCTCACCGCGGCCCTGGACCTCCCATGCGTTGGGGGTCTCGGTGGGAAGGACCCGGATCGAGACGTTGCCGACGAGCTCTCGGTCGATCCGGTCCTTGATCAGGCGCGCAGTGACCTTGGTGCCCTTGGTCCGCCCGACCAGCGGGGAGGTGTTGGTACCGATCGTCATCGAGATCGCCGGCTCGTCCACCGTGATCAGCGGCAACGGGGTCGGGTTGTCCGGGTCGGTCAGCGTCTCTCCGATGGTGATCTCGGGGATGCCTGCCAGCGCGATGATGTCACCAGGCCCGGCGCTGTCGACGGAGTTTCGCTCCAGGGCATCGGTCATCAGCAGCTCGGTGATCTTGACCCGCTCGATGGTGCCGTCGGCACGGCACCAGGCAGCCTGCTGGCCTTTCCTGATGGTGCCGTTGTAGACGCGACACAGCGCCAGGCGACCGAGGAAGGGTGAGGCGTCCAGGTTGGTGACGTGAGCCTGCAGCGGCGCCTCGTCGTCATACCGGGGTGCCGGGATGGTTTCCAGAATCGCGGCGAAGAGCGGCTCGAGGCTGCCCTCGTCGGGCATGACCCCGTTCCCGGGGCGGTTCAGCGACGCCCGCCCCGCCCGGGCCGAGGCGTACACGATCGGGAAGTCCAGCTGTGCGGAGGCGGCCGAAGCGTTGTCCAGCAGGTCCATGAACAGCTCATAGGTCTCGTCGACGACCTCGGCGATGCGGGAGTCGGGGCGGTCGACCTTGTTGATGCACAGGATGACCGGCAGCTTGGCCGCGAGCGCCTTGCGCAGCACGAATCGCGTCTGGGGCAGGGGTCCCTCGGAGGCGTCGACGAGCAAGACGACGCCGTCGACCATGGACAGACCGCGCTCGACCTCGCCACCGAAGTCGGCGTGGCCGGGGGTGTCGATGATGTTGACGGTGACGCCGTCGGGGTGGCCGGCCTTCTCGGCGGCCGGGCCCCGGTATCGCACCGCGGTGTTCTTGGCGAGGATGGTGATGCCCTTCTCACGCTCAAGGTCACCGGAGTCCATCGCCCGCTCGTCGACGTGCTGGTGGGCACCGAAGGCGCCGGACTGCCAGAGCATGGCGTCGACCAGTGTGGTCTTTCCGTGGTCGACGTGGGCGACGATGGCAACGTTGCGGATGTCACCGCGGGTCTGCATGGGCATGGGGCAATTCTCTCAGCAATTGAGTGCACCCATGACCACGCACCGACAAGGGCCCTGCCAGCCGTTCAGCCCATCCGCGCGGCCACCGCCGCCATGATCGGCAGGTCGGCCGGAAGCCAGCTCACCGAGTACAGCTCTGCCTTGGTGAGCACCCTGAGCTGGTCGTGGTCCTCCAGCGGGCTCGGCTCACCATCGGTGATCCGCGCCAGCCACACCTGCATGAGGTAACGGTCGCCAAGGGGCCAGCCGCCGGCCAATGGGCCTTGCACGAGCGCGCCGAGCTCGATGCGGACCCCGAGCTCCTCACGGATCTCACGGTGCAGCGCGTCCAACGGCTCCTCCCCCGGATCGACCTTGCCACCGGGTAGCTCCCACCCTCCGGCGAGCTCGGGAGGCTCTGTTCGGCGGGCGCTGAGCACCGTGGTGGGCCGGTCCAGGTCGTCGACGATCGCGGCGCCGACGACGGCGCGCGGTGGGGTCGCTGAGTCGTCCATGATCGCGCACAGTCTGCACGCTCTGGCCCCGGGCGCCAAGACAAGCCGGGCCTTTCTCGACAATCGGCCCCGAAGTTGCCACGGTGTCCCCATGAGCAGACTGTTGACCGACGAAGAGATCGAGCGTCAGCTGGGCGACCTACCGGGGTGGAGACGCGACCGTGAGAGCCTCGTGGCGTCATACGATGCCCCCGACTTCCCCACGGCGGTCCAGCTGATCGTCGGGGCAGGTGATGAGGCCGAGCAGATGAACCACCACCCGGACGTGGACCTGCGTTGGAAGGTCACCAACTGGCGGCTGTCGACGCACTCGGCCGGAGGCCTGACCCAGCTGGACATCGAGCTGGCCCATCGAATCTCACAGGTCGCAGCCCGCCTGAACGCGACAGCCAGGGCCAGAGCATGAAGACGGTATCCCAGCTGGACCACCACGAGCCGCACGAACCGGGCATGGCAGGGCGGCTGAACTGGCTGCGCGCCGGCGTCCTGGGCGCCAACGACGGGATCGTGTCCACGGCTGGGATCGTGATCGGGGTGGCCGGCGCCACCAACCAGACTGCCCCGATCGTCACGGCAGGGATCGCCGGACTTGCGGCGGGGGCGATGTCGATGGCCGTCGGCGAGTACGTCTCGGTCAGCAGCCAGCGAGACAGCGAGCGCGCGTTGCTGGCCAAGGAGCGACGCGAGCTGGCGGAGACCCCCGAGGAGGAGCTGGCCGAGCTCGCAGGCCTGTATGCGGCCAAGGGGCTGACTGCGGAGGTGGCCCAGACCGTCGCCGAACAGCTGACGGCCGCGGACGCTCTGGCGGCTCACGCCGAGGTGGAGCTGGGGATCAACCCCCAAGAGCTGGCGCACCCGGGGCACGCCGCATGGGCGTCGTTCGTGGCGTTCGTGGCCGGGGCGCTGCTGCCGCTGCTGGCGATGGCCTTGTTGGCGATCAGGGTCCGGGTGGCACTGACGGTCGTCACGGTCGCTGTTGCCCTGATGCTCACCGGCGTGTTGAGCGCACGGCTGGGTCATGCCCACTGGCTGCGGCCGGTGGCACGCAACGTTCTCGGCGGCGCGTTGGCCATGGCACTGACCTACGGCGTCGGCACCCTGGCGGGCACCTTCATCTGATCAACGGCAGGCACCTGTGCACCGGTGCGTTCATCGGGTCGACGAGGTGGACGGGGGCGCCGCCGCCGGCTGCGCGGATGCCCCCAAGGCGACCGTTGTCGGGGTGGGCAGCACCTGGACGGACGTGTCGCCAGGATCCGCGCGAACACGCGAGGCTGCGCGCTGGGCAGCCCCTGGTCCTGCGGGGTCGCTTGACCGCTGCCTGCTGCCCGCTGAACCTTCAGGCAGCGGTAGGCCTGTGGGGTGCGCGCCGCATGGCCGCACCGGCCTGGCTCTTGCGCCCAATGTGGGCCAGTGCACCGCCTGCAGGTTTGACCGGGTCGTTCGCGCAGGTCGCGCCCCCGAGCATCGAGCCACGCTGCGCGGATGGTCCGGCGCTGAGGCAGACTGCTGGCATGGTCTTGGGCATGGCGTGCGCGCTGTTCGCAGCCGTGGCCTACGGAGGAGCTTCAGTGCTGCAGGGTGTTGGCGCTCGCAGAGCCGAGTCCAGCTCCGGTCTTGATCCGGCTCTGATGGTGCGCCTGGCCCGGTCGGTGCCCTACGTCTGCGGGCTCGGCCTGGACCTTGGCGCCTTTGTGGCCTCGCTGGTCGCGCTGCGGACAATGCCTCTGTTCCTCGTACAGTCCGCCGTCGCCTCCAGCGTCGGGGTCACGGCGGCCATCGCGGCAGCCGTCGGTGCCCGCTTGCGGGGTCGTGAGATCGCCTCGCTGATCGTTCTGGGCGCCGGACTGCTCCTGCTGGCCATCTCGGCCCAGCCGGAGCAGGGAACGCCTCTGACGCTGGGGGTGCGGTGGGGGCTGCTCGCCTGCGTGGTCGTACTGGGTGCCGCCGGGACGCTGGCCGCCCGAGTCAACGCACGCTCGAGCGCACCCGTTCTCGGCGTCCTTGCCGGACTTGCCTTCACCGTCGTCGCCGTCACAGCGCGCAGCCTGACCGTGCCCAGTCCGGCGTGGCATGTTCTGGCCGATCCCGGGCTGTGGGCCATCCTTGCTCACGGCATGCTGGGAATGCTGCTGTTCACCACGGCTCTCCAACGCGGGTCCGTGACCAGTGCCACCGCCGTGACGTTCGCCGTCGAGACGATCGTTCCGGCGGGCGTCGGCCTGGGGTTCCTCGGAGACACCACGCGCCCTGGTTACGCCCTGGTGGCAGCAGTTGGTTTCCTGTTGACCATCGCCGGAACCCTGGCCCTGGCGACCCACGACATCACCATGACCCCCGTGGAAGGCGGCGAGCGGTCGAGCTCGCACTGACCATGACGTCGCGTCGGAAAGCACGATCCGGGGCCGCCTTCACCGACCTCACACCCCGAAGCTAGTATCCGCAATACTCAACCGTCGGCCACAGGAGACGTCAATGCCCCCAACCAGTCCCGGCTACTCGATCACCGTCCGCGTCGAGGTGCCCGCCAACGCGACCGCGACGGCCGCACTGACCAATGCCGTGGGCTCGGCGGGGGGCTCACTGACCGCTCTGGACGTCGTCGAGAGCCAGACGGCCCGCATGGTGGTCGACGTCACCTGTGACACCTCCGGCGAGGCGCACGCCGAGCTGATCACCAAGGCCATCGCCCAGATCCCCGGCGCGACCGTGCGCAAGGTCAGCGATCGCACCTTCCTCATGCACCTCGGCGGCAAGATCGAGGTCACTCCCAAGGTGCCCTTGAAGCATCGAGACGACCTGTCCCGCGCGTACACCCCTGGCGTGGCCCGAGTCTGCCTGGCCATCGCCGAGCACCCCGAGGACGCCCGGCGCCTGACCATCAAGCGCAACACGGTGGCCGTGGTCACCGACGGCTCGGCAGTGCTGGGCCTGGGCAACATCGGGGCGGCCGCCGCTCTGCCCGTGATGGAGGGCAAGGCGGCCCTGTTCAAGCAGTTCGGCGGCGTCGATGCCTGGCCGGTCTGCCTGGACACCCAGGACACCGACACCCTGGTGGAGATCGTCCGAGCCATGGCCCCCGTCTACGGCGGCATCAACCTGGAGGACATCTCGGCGCCCCGCTGCTTCGAGATCGAGGCCCGACTGCGCGAGCTCCTGGACATCCCAGTCTTCCACGACGACCAGCACGGCACGGCCATCGTGGTGCTCGCCGCGCTGACGAACGCACTGCGCGTGGTCGACAAGCGCATCGAGGACGTACGCATCGTCGTGTCCGGTGTGGGTGCCGCCGGGAACGCGATCATCCAGCTGCTTCTGGCCCAGGGCGCCGGCGAGATCATCGGGTGCGGCCGCGGCGGTGCCGTGCACTCCGGTCAGACGGGCATGGACCAGTTCCGCACCTGGATCGCCGAGCACACCAACAGCGCCAACCTCACCGGCTCCCTCAAGGAGGTCCTGGTCGGGGCAGACGTCTTCATCGGCGTCTCGGCCCCGAACCTGCTGACCGGCGAGGACATCGCGACCATGGCCGACAAGGCCATCGTCTTCGCGCTGGCCAACCCAGTGTCCGAGGTGGACCCCGTCGAGGCGAGCAAGTACGCCGCCGTGGTCGCCACCGGACGCTCCGACTACCCGAACCAGATCAACAACGTTCTGGTCTTTCCTGGGTTCTTCCGCGGCCTGCTCGACGCAGGTGTCTCGGACATCACCGACGAGATGCTGATCGCGGCAGCCAAGGCCATTGCGGACAAGGTTCACGTCGACCAGCTCAACTCCAGCTACATCGTCCCCAGCGTCTTCGACACCACAGTGGCTCCGGCCGTGGCCGCGGCCGTTCGCGAGGTGGCCACCTCCAAGCGGTGACCGGCTCCACCGGCAGGCCCTCAGACCTCGCCGGCCGACCGGGGACGCCAACACCGTGCTGTTAACCGGCACCCTCTGCCGCCTGGTCACCCGGTGTGAGGCAGTGCGCCGGATGAGCCACGACCAGCTCACCCACGCGCGGTCGGCCGCCATGCAGGATCGTCGACTGCGGACCGCCCCTGCCCTGCAGCGCCGGCTGGCCGGACGGACCGCATGGGCAGTGCGGCCGAGTCGGCAAGGTACACCCCGACACCTGTCCCAAACAGGTGATCCTGCTCAACCAAGACCAGGAGGATGTCCCCGCAAGGCGGGCCATCCTGGAGCCCTCACGTGGCAATGTCACAGCAGCGCTTGCATCCGGGCACACCCGCTGCCGCCAACCGTGGTCAGTACCACGAAGCACTTGGGTGCCCGAGGCGAGTCTTCCGCAGGAGGCAGTCGCGGTGAGCACATACTATTCTCAGAGGTTTGGATGAGAGGCTTCGTACGTGCGGGTCCTGAGGACGCACCCGAGGCACTTGCGTCGGACGTCCGCTCAGGCTGGGCAACGTAAAGGAGAAACGTGGAGCTGGCGACCCGAAGCGACAAACAGGTCAAGACCCCCAAGAATCGTCGCCGACCCCGACCGCCCCGAGGATCTCGGCCGAGTCGGCGCCGGTACTGGGTGCGCCGCGCCGGCGTGGTGATGGTGGTCTTCCTGCTGTGGCTGACCTGGTCGATCGGCGGGGTCCTGACGGCCCCGGGCACCGACACCACTTCTGCGCGGCTGGCCGAGTGGGGCCGGTTCCACGGGCTCGGGTGGGCGGTCGACGAGCTGGAAACGCTCCAGTACCAGCTGAGCCCGCCCAAAGTTGGCGGGGCCCTGGCGGGCGGCATCCCCAAAGTCTCCGCCGTGCGGCCAACGCCGGCCCCTCACGCCAGTATCGCTGCCAGTCCTGGAGCCATCCCACCCCAGGCCCAACCACCTCTGCCCGGCGAGGGCGTCTGGCAGCCGCTGGTCAGCGTCCACGGAAACCCGGCGATCCGGGCCGCATTCCTGCGTCCTGACGCGCAGCACACGAGCTATCTGGTCGGGGTGGCCTGGCTCGACCAGAAGCAGGTCAAGCTGGTCCTGCACCCCGGCTACAACGTCCCCGGCGGCTCGGGCTGGTCCCAGCCGACACAGGTGTCGGCATCGGAGCAGAACAGCCTGCTGGCGACATTCAACTCGGGCTTCACCATGATCGACGCCAATGGCGGGTACTGGCAGGACGGCAAGACCGCGGCCCCGCTGAACAGCGGCGCCGCCTCGATGGTGTTCTACAAGGATGGCCACGTCGACGTGGTCAGGTGGAAGGGGGGAACGCCGCGACCTGACGTGGCTGCCGTCCGCCAGAACCTCGGCATGCTGGTGGACAACGGCGCCATATCGCCCAACGTGGACAGCCCGACGACCAGCGACTGGGGCAAGACCATCGGCAACGCGACTTATGTGTGGCGTTCCGCCTTGGGAGTGCGCAAAGACGGCTCGCTGGTGTTCGTGGTGGGGGCCTCGATGTCGGTGCGCACACTGGCCAACATCGCGCGTGACGCTGGAGCGGTCCGTGCCTTGGAGCTGGACATCAACCAGGACTGGACCAACTTCATCACCTACACCCACCCCAGCCGGGGCGTATCGGTGCCACATATGCTCACCAGCAACGAGCACCCCAACCCCTACCGCTACCTCCAGCCGTCGTCGCGAGACTTCGTTGCGGTCCTTGGTCGTTGACGAGCCCATCGGATCTGCGGGGGTGGACGGCACTGGCCGCGACACGCCCCTGGGCTCGGTGAGCTGCAGCGTGACCGCCCCCTCGAGGGCCGCCGGCTGCGGCATGCCCGCCCGTGAGGTCGCCGCCCTCATCAAGATCCAGTCGCGGACCTCGTGGCCGGGGATGCGTCTCAGCGCTGTGGTACTCAGCCATGTCGGTGAACACGCTCTGCTCTGGACCGCGTTGGGACTGGCCGGTGCGCTGCGCGACCCCGAGCAGCGGGGTCCCTGGCTGCGGGCCACCGCCACCGTTGTCGGTGCCCACGGCGTCAGTGTCGTGCTCAAGCGGGTGGCGCGTCGGCACCGTCCCACGGACCCGCGCATACGGGTGTACGTCGGCACACCCAGCGACTGGAGCTTCCCCTCCTCCCATGCAACCTCGACCACGGCGGCAGCTGTGGCGTACTCCAGGCTCCTGGGGCGGCGGTCCCCCCTGTTCTGCATTCCGGTGATGATGGCCAGTCGGGTCATTCTTGGGGTGCACTACCCCAGTGATGTCATGGCCGGAAGCGTGATCGGCGCGGTGATGGGCAAGTGGGTCGCTAGGGGCCCGGCGGTGTCGCGGTCGTGATGCAGTTGCGGGTTCTGATCCGGGCGTGCCGCCCCCGTCAGTGGATAAAGAACACCTTGGTGCTCGCCGCGCCGACTGCCGCCGGCGTCGACCTCGAACCGCGGGCTGCCCTGGGAATGGTCGTGGCAGTCATTGCCTTCTGCCTGGCCTCGTCGGGGATCTACCTGGTCAACGACATCGTCGACGTCGAGGTCGACCGCGCGCATGCCACCAAACGTCGTCGACCGATCGCCTCCGGCGAGTTGTCGGTGCGGGCAGCCTGGACCGCAGCGGCCGTACTCCTACCCGCTGCATTGGTCGTCTCGGCACTGCTGACGTGGCAGTTGTTCGTGGTCGTGGCGATTTATGAAGCCGTCCAGGTCTGGTACTGCCTGGGCATGAAGCACGAACCCGTCATCGAGCTCACCAGCGTCGCATCAGGGTTCCTGCTTCGGGCCATCGCGGGAGGCGTGGCCACCCACGTTGAGCTCTCACAGTGGTTCCTGATCGCCGCCGGCTTCGGGTCGTTGTTCATGGCCGCAGGCAAGCGGTATGCGGAGATGCTGGTGGTCCAGGACACGGAGGCGGCCATCCGCCCGGTGCTGAAGCGTTACACCCCGTCCTACCTGCGGTTCGTGTGGACCCTGTCCGCGGGGGTGATGGTCACGACCTACGCCCTGTGGGCGTTCACGATGCGCCAGGCCACGCTGAGCGAGTGGAGTGTGGGGTCCATCGTCCCGTTCGTCGTCGCCCTGCTCAGGTACGCCGTGGACGTCGACAGCGGTGCCGCGGGCGAACCGGAGGAGATCGTCCTGCACGACCGGCTGCTGCTCATGCTCGGTGGCATCTGGGCGGCCTGTCTGATCAGCTCCGTGTACCTGTAGCCCCCGACGCGTGGTCTTCAGACCGGCAGGCGCCTGAACACCGGCCGGGGAAGATGGCGCAGGGCGGACATGACCCAGCGCATCGCCGGAGGGGCCCAGACCGTGTGCCGACCGGCGAGCAGGCCCGCCACGATGACCTCGGCCACCTGCTCGGGGTCCTGGGACAGCGGCGCCGCGGCGAGCCCGGCGGTCAACTTGGTCCGCACGAAGCCGGGGCGAACAACCAGGACCCGAACGCCGTCCTTGGCGAGCGCGTCGCCCAGCCCGGTGTAGAAGGCGTCCATTCCGGCCTTGGTGGAGCCGTAGACGAAGTTGGATCTCCTCGGACGCTCACCGGCCACCGAGGACATGGCAATGATCGCCCCGTGCCCCTGCGCGCGCAGCCGCTGCGCGACCAGCACGCCGCAGCAGAGCGCCGCCGTGTAGTTGACCTGGGCCAGCTCCAGGGCCACGTCGAGATCCTGCCAGGCGCGCTCCTGGTCTCCGAGCATCCCGAATGCCACCATCACGACGTCGACGTCCCCTGCGGCCTCGAAGGCGGACGTGATGGCACGCTCACACGACGTCCGGTCGGTGGCCTCGAAGTCCACCTCGGTGACCTGCATGCCGCGCCCTTGCAGCGCCGCGGCTGCGGCTGCGCGGCGATTACCGGGACGAGCGGCCAGCGTGACCTGAACGCCGCCACGTTCCTGGGTCAGCTTCACGACCGTTGCCAGGGCGATGTCGGAGGACCCGCCCAGAACCAGGATCCGTTGAACGTTACCGATTGCGTCCTTCACAGCCCCAGCCTCCTGGCCAGATCAGAATTGAAGACCCCATCTGGGTCCGTGGCCCGTTTGACCTCGCGCCACTCATCCAGGCGAGGATACATTCGCGCGATCGCGCAGGCCGGCAGCCGGGAGTCCTTGGCGAGGTACTCGCGGCCCCCAGCAGCAAGGACCTCCTGGTCGAGACGGTCAAGAAGTCCACCCAGGATGGCCGCGCCGATCGGAACGTCCAGAGCAAGGGTCCATCCGGGTGTCGGAAAGGACAGGTGGCCGGGGCTGGACTGCCCGAACCGCTTGAGCACTGCCAGGAACGAGGCCTGACCGGCTTCGCTGAGCATCTCCAGGCACCGACGTAGCGCGTCCTCGCCTCCGAAAGGCACGACAAACTGGTACTGCAGGAAGCCCTTGGGCCCGTAGATGCGGTTCCACTGCGCCACGGCATCCAACGGGTGGAAGAACGCCGCGATGCTCTGGATCTCACCCCGGCGCTCCCGGGGGGCCTTGTGATACCACGCCTCGTTGAAGGCTGAGACGGTGGCGCGGCTCAGCAGGCCGCTCGGGAAGACCGCGGGCGCGACCGCCAACTGCTTGGGCCGGAAGTCCAAGGCATGAGCCCGCAACGTCGGGGTCAGCTGCTCCAGGGACGCCGACCAGCCCCGGGTCAGCACCGAGCGCCCCAATGACGACCCGCGGGCAAGGCAGTCGATCCAAGCTACTGAGTAGGTGTACCGGTGGTCGCCCTCGGCCATGCGCGCCAGCAGGTCGTCGAGGTTCGGGCACCGCTCGGTGTCCACCAGACAGTACGCCGATTCGACCTTCTTCATCCTCAGGGTCGCGCGCAAGACCAGCCCGGTCAGTCCCATGCCTCCGACGGTGGCCCAGAACAGCTCGGACTCCGGCGTGAGCTGGCGGATGGAGCCGTCGGCACAGAGCAGGTCAATGGATTCGACGTGGCGCCCGAAGCTACCGTCCACGTGGTGGTTCTTCCCGTGGATGTCGGCCGCGATCGCTCCTCCGACGGTGACCTGCCGAGTGCCGGGGCTCACCGGGACAAACAGCCCCATCGGCAGCAGGAGCCGCATCAGGTGGTCCAGGCTGGCACCGGCCTCGACCTGGACGAGCGCCGCGCCGGTGTCCACCGACAAGATTGCGCTGCGGCCGGTCATGTCCACCACGACTCCGCCACCGTTCTGGGCGGCATCGCCGTAGCTTCGGCCCAGCCCGCGAGCAAGAACCCCTCGCCGCCCGGCCTCGGTGACCAGGCGGGCAAGCTCGGCATCATCGCCGGCCGGGTGCACCGTTGCGACGCTCGCGTTGGTCCTGCCCCAACCCGCCAGCGGGCGACGGCTATCCATGAGTCCTCCTCAACGAGGTTGTCCAACGACTCTATCCAGCGAGCTCCTGGCCCGGGACAGGCGATGGCATGAACCTACGCAAACCGAGATAAGCTCAGTATTTGAGAATTGTTCTCAAACAACGTGAGACAACAGTGTTGAGACTACGACGAGAACACGTTCCCAGCCCTGCAGGGGTGCGGCTACCGGTTGCCACTGAATCGGGCGCTCCACCCTGGCCGTGCCTGAACGGTCGTCGCCTGGACCCAGCCTAAAGGAGCAAGCGTTGCGGCCAGGAGCTGGCCAGGAGCTTAGGGCGCTCAGGCGGACACCGGCGCGCTCGTGGGGTGTCTGCCGTGACAGACGATTGCCAGGTCAGTGGCGACGGTCGACGAAGCGGGAGTCTGTCTCCCACCACGGCCGATCGCGCCCAGGTTCGGCGCTGTCCGCCGGTTGTGCGTCCAGCACGGCGTCCGCCTGACGGGCATCGGCGTCGTCGGCGCGAACCCAGGACACGAAGACCGCTGCCAGCAAAGGTAGTCCCACGACCTCCCCGACCGCGAGCAGGGCACCTCCACCGAGCTTCTGGTCCCATGCCGGCGAGGGACCCCACGTCCGGCCTGTCAAACCGGCCACCCCCGGGGCCAACAGCCCCGGTGCGGTCATGACCAGCACGCCCGGGATCGCATCGAGCAACCCGTCGACGAACGCAAGAAGTGCCCGCGCAGGATGGGTGCACCACGACGGCAACATCTCCTCACCGAGCAAAGGCAGCACGACGAGAAGCCCCGTGACCAACAACTGCCCATAGAGCACCTCACGCACCAGTGAACTGGACACCGACGACGTGTAGTACCCCGTGAAGAAGACGGCGATGAGCGACCCCACAGCCAGCAGCGAGCTCAGCAGCGGGAACATCAGCACTCGGGCGATTGGCCCGGCCAACACCTGACGCACCCGCTCAACCCCTCTGTCCCCCAGTGCTTTCTCGGCCAGGGCGATGGGGTCCCCGAGCGCGAGCCCCATGGGTGTCACCGCCGAGAGCACGGCCGCCTGCGCAGCCGCGACCCAGAACAACGACGAGCGGTATGCCGCGAGCGCACCGCACGTCGCGTAGACCAGCGAGCCGATGCCCAGCAGGACGAAGGCGACACTGCGCAGCCAGTGCCACCCAGCGCTGCGGCGGCGCGCGCGGACCAGGCAGGCAAGATAGGCAACAGTCAGGACCACGGCAAGCGCCGCACCCAGGGGGTCGAACACCCACGCCGAAAGCATCGTCCCGGGGGTCAGTGGGGGCACTACGCCATGAATCATCCGCCACCTGCCTGTGTGAGCGTCGTGGAGCAACCGAAGTACGGGCAGTACCGGGGTACACCGACTCCCAGCCCCGTGTCCAGCACGGCGAGTCCACCGCTGAGAGCGTGTCCGCCCCGGTCGTGGCCAGCTTCCTGCGTGCGGTCACCCCCTGACCCCCCGCGTGTCCTGGCGGGTCTCAGCGCAGGCCCAGGGGTGCGGCGAAGACGGCGTCGCCCTGTTTGACGGGCAGGACCCCGGTCGCGACCAGCCGGTCCAGGACGTGGCGCTGGCGCAGGCGGGCGGCCGGCAGGTGGACCGTGGGGTCGTAGGCCGAGGGTGCCTGGACCAGGCCGGCGAGCATGCTGGCCGCCGGCCAGCTCAACTGGGCAGGGGTCCGGGCGAAGTAGCCGCTGGCCGCCGCGGGCAGGCCGTAGAAGCCGTGGCCAAAGTACACGCCGGCCAGGTACAGCCGCAGCACCTCGTTCTTGGAGTAGCTCGCGTCCAGCTTCAGGGCGAGCTCGCCCTCCTTGACCTTGGCGAGAACCCCATCGTCGTGGGGGAAGTAGAGGTTCTTGGCGAGCTGCTGCTCCAGCGTGGCGCCGCCGGTGTCGCTGCGCCCGGTCAGGGCCGCCAGCCCCACCCGCAGCACACTGACCGGGTCGATGCCCGGGGTCCAGAAGAAACGGCTGTCCTCGGTGGCGATCAGCGCCTGCCCCACCCGGTCCGGGCTGGGCAGCACCACCAGCTCCGCGCCGTGAACAGCTGCCAGGTTCGCCCGAACCAGCCCGGCGGCCCCATCCACCCCCGGCGTCAACGGCCACAGGACGCCCACTGCCAGGATGGGCCCGACCACCAGAACGGCAAGCACCCAGCCCACCCGCCGACGCCAACGACGCCCCGGTTGACTTCTGCCTGCCACGGCGTTCACCTCTTCACGGCTCTGGCGCGGGCGCTTCCCCCGGTGCCCGCCCGGTCGTGGCCCCCTGTCGATGCCCTCGTGCCCGGTCAGGCAGACCCAGCCCAGGTCGAGACTGCGTGGGCCCTGCCCGACATGATCCACCCACAGACACCCCTGCGGTTTGGTCATCTCGCACCCGTGTGTCAGGTTTGATCATCATGGACAGCCTGGTCGTCGCCGTCGCCCAATACCTCATCTACCTCATCATGGCAGCGGCGGCCGTCATCTGGGTGCTCCTGGCCCGCCACGAAAAGGCAGGGCTCGCCGTGCAGGCCGTCGCGTCG
>Ga0209890_10000083_pt1 | contig 42292 bp, 32 predicted proteins | sample OrgsoiDNA2013049_FD_185799 | JGI IMG/M metagenome (GOLD analysis project Ga0209890, IMG submission 185799) | Permafrost soil microbial communities from the Arctic, to analyse light accelerated degradation of dissolved organic matter (DOM) -... | ecosystem: Environmental > Terrestrial > Soil >... | reverse complement strand
GCAGCCGGGCGGCGGGCTGATCTTCGTCGGCGCGCCTTCGCTATCGCTCTGACGCTGATTCGATCGTCGAGGTCGTGACGGCCGACGGCGTCACCGCCGGTCGGCCCTCGAATGTCGTGCGAGCCGACGGCAAAGCACCATCGGTGGACACGCGACTACTGGGTCAACAGGCTGTTGCGCGTCACCTGGACGCGGGTATCGGTGCAGAGCGTGCAGTCGGTGCCGTAGAAGTACTTGCGGTTGGCCGTGTCGTTCATCAGGTGGACGCGGAACCAGGCGGTCATCCCGAAGATGTCCGGTCCCTTGGCGCCGCTCTGGTACAGCCAGCCGCCGTGGTCCGAGGCCAGGTTGTCCACGAACATGGCGGGGTAGTTGGTGATCGTCGCGTACGTGCTCATGACGTTGGCGCACGGAACAACCGTGTCCTTGCCGCCGCAGAACAGCAGCGCCGGCTGGTGAAACCCCGGATTGGACGTCGTGCCCGAAACCGTCGAAATCGCCGAGATGCGCGGGTCGGAGGCGGCTTTGCAGGTCGAGAGCCCCCCCTCCGAGTGGCCGAACGCGCCGACGTGGGCCGTGTCCAGGTGGTGGTAATACGGGCTGGTCGGATCGTCATTCTGCTGGATCAGCCAGTCCAGCCCGACGATCGTCGGCAGTGGGTTCCCCTGCGAGGTGATCGTGCTCAGCGAGGCGACCACCACGAACCCATGAGAGGCCATCTGATCCATCAGCATCAGGTAGCTGCCGCAGTATTGACCACCACCCGTGACGCACAACGGGGGATTCGGTTCCGGGTTGTCCGTATGCCCGTTCGCCCATACGAGGATGGGGTGGCAGTATCCGCTGGTCGCGAGGTTCGTCGGCCGATAGACATTGAACCGCTGTTGCGTGTTCCCGTACACGGGATCGGGAAGGGCGCCGGCCAGCGGGCCCACGTTCTTGTCGGCGGTCACCGCGAACGGCCCTGCCACCGTGGGATCGGCGGTCGGCCACGCCTTGCCGACACAGCTGCCTGTCGCGCCGCCGGCCGCGCCGCCCGAGCCGATCGCCCCGCCCGCGGCGCCGCCCGTCTGCCCGTTGCCGCCGGTGGCGTGTCCGGCCTGCCCGCCAGTGGCTGCTCCACCGCCCGCCGCGCCGCCCCGGCCACCGCCCGAGCCGCCGGTGCCGGTGCTCCCACCGGTCCCCGGCGCCGATCCCCCCGTGCCGCCGCTTCCAACCTGCCCGCCGGTGCTGGTGCTCCCCCCGGTCCCCGGCGCCGATCCCCCCGTGCCGCCGCTTCCAACCCGTCCGCCGGTCGCGGGCGTTGCGCCGCCCGAGCCCGAGGTCATTCCGCCACTTCCGGGCCCCCCGGAGCCGCCGGTCTGAGAACCACCCGTTCCGCCGCTGCCGGTCGAGGAACCACAGCCGGCCAGCAGCAGGCCGCAACCGACGGCAATGGCCTCAGACCAGAAGGCGCGAGCGCGGGTGTTCATGCCAGACATTGCCGCGGGGGGGCGCGATTGTTGAAATATCTGGCTGGGCGACACCTCCGGCCGGGCCCGCTCCGGTAGGCCGAGCGGCCTATTGCCGGCGCTGCGTCGCCTGGGATGATTCGCGGCCCCCCCAAGGAGGCCGCGATGAACACCCCCTTATCCGCTCCAGGAGCTGCGCCACGATTCGCACTCGTCACTCTGCTGGTCGCCGGGGCGGCGTTTGCCGCGAGCTGTGGCTCTGGTGGCTCGCCAGCTGGAAGCGGCGGCGGGGGCTCGGGCGCCGGCACCGGGACTGGAGGCTCGACCAGCGGATCCGGTGGAACCGGCGCGGGAACCGGGGGAAGCACCGGAGGCACGAGTGCGACCGGCACCGGCGGTACGAAGGCGACCGGCACCGGTGGGGTCGCCGGCTCCGGGACAGGTGGCGCGGCGGGCGCGGGCGGTGGATCCGGGGGGCGCGGGGGAGCAAGCGGTGGGGGTGGCGCGGGCGGCGCCGCCTCGGGAACTGGCGGCTCCGGTCACGGCGGAACGGGCGGGGCGGGTGGCTCCGCGGGTGGCTCCACGGGGAAGGGCGGCACTGGCGGGGCGGCGACCGGGGGGGCGGGCGGCTCGACGATCAGCTGCACCGGCAGGACAGCCGTCGCCGGGGAGACCAACCAAACGATCCAGGTCGGCAGCACCTCGCGGACTTACATCTTGCACATCCCGGCCAGCTACAACGGCAAGTCGCCGGTGCCGCTCGTCCTCGATTTCCACCCGCTCGGGGGGACCGGCTCGGGCGAGAAGTCACTCTCCGGGTTCGCCGCCTTGTCGGACAGCCAAGGCTTCGTCATTGCCTGGCCGAACGGGATCGACAACGCCTGGAACATCGGGCCGTGCTGCACGAACTCGCGCACCGTCGACGATCTCGGTTTCGCCAAAGGGATGGTCGCGGCGATCGAAGGCAGCGCCTGCATCGATCCGAAACACGTGTACTCGACCGGGTTCTCGATGGGAGGCGGTATGTCGCACTACCTGGCGTGCAACGCGGCCGACGTCTTCGCGGCGGTCACGCCGTCGTCGTTCGATCTCCTCATCGACAGCGAAGAGCCCTGCAGCCCGTCGCGCCCGATCAGCGAGCTTTCGTTCCGGGGGACCGCCGATACGGAGGTCCCCTTCAACGGAGGCCCGGGACCGTCAGGTAAGATCGACTTCCTGGGCGCTGCCGGCACGTTCATGAAGTGGTCGATGCTGGACGGCTGCACCGGATCGCCGACGACCAGCGGCATGGAGCAGCTTTACACGCAATGCTCCGCGGGCGTCGAGGTCGGCCTCTACACGATCCAGGGGGGCGGCCACGCCCCCGGCCCGGCCGACACGGCCTGGGCGTTCCTGAAGTCGAAGTCCCTGCCCTGAGCCGCCGAGCTCTTCCCGTCGCGGCCTTTGCATTGTCTGCATGTTGAGGCGGGCGGGCGACGCTAGCGCTTCTCGCTGTCGAGCGCGGTCATCGCCGCCGACGGGCGAGGCTAGCGCGGCGGGAGGTGGTAGAGGCGGATGGAGCTTCCCGCGATCGCCACCGGGCTGTACTGATGGAGCCAGGCGAAGGATGAGGCCGGGATCTGGCCCCGGGAATAGGTCGACTTCGGGTTGCAGGGATCTTTGAGCAGCATGAACGAGCTGCGCGCGCGGTAGTAGTTCTCGCTGATCGCGATCCACCCGGTGGTCTCTTTTCCCGGGACCAACGCCTGCAGGTGGGGCAGACCGTGCTGGCAGAGCCGGAGCATGCCGAAGAAGGCGATCTGTAGGTTGTCGATGCCCCGTGCCTGGGTCTGCCGACGCAGCTCGAAGAGGTCCTGTCCCCAGTCGAGATCGGAGTCGAGCAAGACCTTGGCCGGCTCGGCACCCGCCAGCGCGTTGAAGTAGCCGAGCTCGCGGGGCCAGGCGACGAGCGCGACGCCGACCTGCCAGAGAAGCAGCGCCCCCAGGCAGGCCGACCCAAGAACGCGCTGGCGGCCGCCCCGGTCGGCGAGCGCCCGCTCGCAAGCGTGGCCGATCGCCACCGCCAGCAACGGAAGCACCACGAAGACGTGTCGGATCCCCAGGTTCACGTGGCTGGGCAGCGACGCCAGGAGAATGGCGAGCGCGGTCAGCGCCGCGGCGGCGGCCTGCCACTCGCCCGGCCGGCGGCGCGCGCTAGCCGGCAGAAAGAAAGCCGGCAGCGCGCTAGCCGGCAGAAAGATCGCCGGCAGCGAGAACATCAGCAGGAGGATGAACGGCAGCGGCGTCTTGACCAGAAAGGCGATCGGATAGAAGGCGAGAAATCCGTGCTCGGAGACCTTCCCCAGCAGATAGGCGTCGTGTCCGGTGTGGTTGTGCGCGGCCAGGAAACGCAGCCCGTGGAAGAGCTCAGGCATGGGCACCCGCGCCTGGATCAGCCAGCCCGTGAACCCCCGCCTATCTGTGACGGGCGGGAGGATGGTCAGCCACCCCTTCACCTCGGTCTGGAGATCCTCCATCCGCCCGACCGAGAAGTGGTAACCGGCCCAGGTCACCAGCAGGCCGGCCAGGGCGCCGAGGGCGAGCTGGCCCGCGCAGGCGCGCCAGCCGAGCGGGAGATCGCCGCGGAGCGGGCGCGCGGGCAACTTCGCCAGCCGGCGCGCCACGACCAGCGCCAGCAGGGCCGACGGGAAGAACACCAGCGTCGAGAATTTGCAGAGCAGAGCCAGCGCCGCCGCGGCTCCCACCGCGAGCGCGCGCGACGTCGTCGGCGTCTCGAACCAGCGCCACAGGGACAGTGTCGCCAGCAGGAACGTTCCCGCGAATGCCACGTCGGTGGTGGCCAGCGCCCCGTGCGCGATGAGGGCTGGGAGCGTGCTGGTGAGCGCGACCGCGACGAGCCCGGCCGCGGGCCGCCGCCGGCCGCCCGCCAGCCCCCAGACGGAGGCGAGGGCGATCAGAAAGAAGGGGAGGGTGCCGAGGCGGGCGCGTGACAGGTTGCGCTCGAAACCGTCGCCGGCGTAGAGCAGGTCGGTTCCCACCTCCCAGCTCCGGTCCCAGTCGTGGGTCTTCGGCTCCCACTCGGCCCGCGGCGGCAGGCGCATACCGTAGAGATAGGGGACCGCCGCGACGGCCAGGCGGGCCAGCGGTGGGTTCTCGGTCCAGAGGGTGTACGTCCCGAACTGCCACCACTCGAGCCCGGCGGCGAGGTGATTCCCTTCATCGAAGGTGCCCGAGAGCGCCCTGCGGGTGTGGCCGAGACAGACCACGCCGACCAGCGCGACGCCCAGCGTTGCCGCCTGAAATCCGAGACTCCGCCTCGACGACATCGCGGCGAAGGTAGCTCAATCGGCGGGCTCGCCTCGGCTGGAATTTTGCCGGTGGGCCGAGTGGCGCTGATGAACGCGGTTTTCACCGGTCCTCCCAGTGCTCCATCCGCTCCCTCCGCTCGGCGCGAAAGTTCGTGATCTCGAGGCGCAGACCGTCGGGGTCGTCCACGAACGTGGCGTAGTAGTCCGATGCGTACTCCTCGTATCGACGCGGAGCCGTGGCGACGAGGCCCGCTGCGGCGAGGCGGGTGGCGACGCGATCGACGTCGTCGACGCCAGGGACTCTCAGACAGAGATGATGGAGCCCAGGGGCGTAGCGATCGTGCGGACGCCCATCGCCCCGCGCTGGCCTGAGCACGATGCCGAAGAGGCGGTTGTAGTACTGGACGTGCGCGTCGCCATCGAGGGTGAACGTGCTCTTCCGGAATCCGAGCGTCTCCTGCAGGAGGCGATCGTAGAAGAGCTCCGAGCGGTCCATCGCGGAGACGGACAGGTAGATGTGATCGATTCCGATGACTTCAGCCGCGGCCGCCATGCGGTCCAATCTAACGCCCCTCGCCCCAGGAGCGGTGGCGTCTGCTCATCGAAGATGATTGGCCACATCGTCCTGGCCTTGCCCGATAATGAGGTATGCGAATCGCGCGCGCATGCCTTCTGATTGCGGCGACGCTGGCGGTGGGGGCGTGCGGGACGGGGGAGCAGCTGGCCGCCGGTCCGGTGGTGGGGTACGTGCGGGGGCGCGGCTGGTCGGGCGGGTGGGAGGCCGGGGGCGGGCCGATGTCGACGGCGACGAATGGGGATCCTGTTCCCGATATCGCCTTGCTGTTCGCGCGTGCCACCGTCGGCATGTCGTGGCAGCCGGGCGCGCCGGGGACGGAGGAGCGCGAGCGGATCACGTACGCGGCCTGGGAACCCTGGTTCCTGGTCGGCGGAACCCTCGGGGTGGCGCACCACTCCGGGGACGGGAGTCTGCAGCCGCTCGTCGGGGTCTGGGAGGCCGCCCCGTGGGTCGTCGGGGCGCCCCAGAGATCCTCCCCGCTCTACTCGTGCTCGCCCTGCTACACCGTCTCGCTGGCAATCGGGTGGCGCTGGTCCGGGACGGGCGAGTTCTATCTGACGCCGAAGCTCGGCATCTTGAACGGCATGAAGATGCCGTTCCCCTTTCAGACCTACGCCGACTGACGGCCTGTTCACGACCGGCGGAAAAGGGGAGACTGGCGCCCGGGTGACAGCAGGGCGACGATCGGGCTTTGACACCATTGAGATGAGCCGGTCCCGCCAGACCCTCGTCCTCCTCGCGATGTGGGCGGTCGTGACCGCCTTCGAGCTCTTCAAGGCGGTGCACATCGACGACACCGCTTACCTGGAGGTCGCGCGCGCCATCCTCGCCCACCCTCTGCATCCGATGTCGCAGCTGCTGAACTGGGGCGATTCGGCGACGCCCATCCACAAGCAGAACATGCCGCACCTGCTCCTGTACCTGATGGCCGCGGTGATGAAGGCGGCGCCCGGGCACTTCGAGCTGGCCCTGCATGTCTTGTGGGCGCTGCTCTCCGGTCTGGCGATCGCGACCTTCCATGCGTTGGCGCGGGCCCTGAAGGCGCCCCGGCCGCTGGTTTGGACGGCGATCTTCTGTCTGGGTCCGGCGTTCATTCCGTCGCAGAACCTCATGCTCGACGTCCCTCTGCTGGCCGTCTGGATGGCATTCTTTTGGGCGCTCGCCCAGGAGGACGGCGGTGGTCTGATGGCGGCCGCGGTTCTCGCCGCCGTGGCCTGCCTCATCAAGTACTCGAGTCTGGTCTTGCTCCCGATCCTGTCGCTCGCGATCGTTCGCCGCCGCGGCCCTGGGCGCCGCCGACTGGGCGAGCTCTCCCTGCTGCTCATCCCGCTCGGCGCTCTCGCCGGCTGGTCGCTGTTCAACTGGTTCGACTATGGCGGGATCCACATCCTCGAGCGGCCGATCGCGACCGGCGCCGTTCCAGGGCTCGGCCGCCGGCTCGCCGTGCTGGCCTCACGCGGAATTCTCTGGATCGTCGCGCTGGGCGCGATCACCCCCTTCTCGCTGGCCTTCGTCGGGCCACTGGGGGCGTCGCGCACCGGGCGACGGCTGCTGGTCGTCGCGGCGGCGATCGCCGTCGTCTCGCCCTTCATCGGTCACGCCGCGCTCTCCGCCGAGCCCGTCGTCCAGTCGATCCTGCGCGGGCTCTTTCTCGGCAACGGCGTCCTGGTGGCGGGCCTGACAGCGCGCGGGTGGCGCGGTCCGGACGATCCGAACGCAGCCGCGAGCCGTCGCGCGTCGCCGGGATGGTTTCTCGGGGCCTGGGTAATGGGTGCGGCTCTGTTCATAGTCGTGCTGTCGCCGTTCATGGCCGTCCGGCACGTGCTGCTGGCGCTTCCGGCGGTCCTGCTGCTCATCGCCCGCGGCCCGGACGCGGTCCGGCTCTCGCGGCGAGGTCTGATTCTCGGCGTCGGGTTGACGGCGATGGCCGGCGTTCTCCTGGCGGCGTCCGACGCGCGGCTGGCCGATCTGAATCGCCGGAAGGTCCCGGAGCTGGTCGCCCAGTTCTGCCGCGACGGCGCGCGCTGCGTTTCGATCGGCCACTGGGGCTGGCAATGGTACGCCGCCAAGGAGGGACTGCCGACCTACGACCGCGAGCGGACCAACCTCCGGCCCGGCGATCGGGTGATCGCTTCCCAGCTGATGGGCAAAGAGGCGCTGGCACCGCGCGACGACGCCCGCCTCCACCTCATCGCCAAGATCGATGAGCCGGCCACGCCGCTGACCTGGATGCGCCCGTTGGCGACGGAAAAGAGCGGCGCGCAGGGCAACCGGTCGGGCGGCTTCTACTATTTCTGGACGAGCGTTCCCTGGACCCTCACGACGCGACCACTCGATCGCTTCCTGGTTTACGAAGTGAGGTCTCCGTAAATAGCGACGGTGGCGACTTGGTTAACGCCTTCGCGCGTGGAGTGTCACGGTCCGGTCGGGGGGCCCGCCTCGTTCACCACCCGCGGCAGTCCAGATCGGGCGCGCAAGCGGCACCCTCCTTGGCCATCGTGGCAATCGGGGACGAGGGTGGAGCGAGGTGCACAGCGCGCGCGATCGCGTCGCCGTGTCCACTGGAACAGAGGAACGCCCAGGCCAGGTTCGCGATCGAGCGATTGGGCGTCGTAGCGAGCGTCTTCTCGGCTTCCACGAGCACCGCCGGGTCGTCGCGGCGATCTCTCCAGCGGGCATACCGCAGGACCGCCGCTCGCACCTTCGCGTAATCGGGATCGACGTCGGTCGGCGCTCCTTCGACGCCGAAGAGCAGCGTCGGTGCTCCGGTCGGTCGGCCGGCGAAGACGATCGCCCGCAAGCGCCCGCGCTTTTCCGCCTGCCGCCAGGTTCGGTCCGGCAGATAGAACTTGAGCGGCCGTGGCAGATCGACGGCCGGTGTCCCATAGAACGTCGCCGTGACCCGCGCGCCCGCCATCGCGCGATCCCGGGCGCTGGTCGGGGAGCCGCCTTCGAGCGCGTTGGCGAGATTCAGCTCCACCTCGACCGCCACGTCGGCACAGACGGCCTTGCGCCCGAGCGAATAAGCCGGCCCAGCCTGCACGACCATCCCGCGGGTCATCACAACCGCCGCCCCGAGCATCAGCGCCACCCTTCGCATGCCCGGCATCATCCCTTGATCGGGTTGCTCGTGCGAGTCAGGTCGCGCGCCGGAAGGGCAGGCGCCATTGGCCTCAGCACGTGAAACGTTTCTCCGTCGATCGTCACGCCGTTGGAGCCCATCTGGCCGCCAGCTCTCGCGGCGAGCTGGACCAACGATGCCGCGGTCGTCGTACCCTCGGCCAGGCCCTGCTCGTGTGCCCCCAACGAGGTGATCGTTCGAACCTGCCCAGCCGCGTCGCGGGCGACGTCGGTCACGATTTCGACGTGACCGGATTCACCACGGCGGTTGATCGAGACGAGATCACCCGGCCGTACGTCGTTGAGGTTCGCGACGCGCTGAAATGAGGCCGATCGCGCCGCGAGTGAGTTCGCCGTGGCGTAGTGGCCGGCCGAGCTCAGAGGGAAAGAGAGGCCGGCACGATTGAACGCTTCGCCGACGAAGACGTTGCACTTCCAGGCGCCGTCTGCCGCGTAGCGAGGCGAGGTGATCTCCGGATTTCGACAGGTCGCCGTTCCGGTCAGCGACCACGGCGACTTTCCCGCTCCCGGGGAGGGCTCGTCGGCCAGCATCTGTCGCGCCGAAGCGGCCAGCTGACGACCCTCGGTCGCTGAAATCGGGACCGGCGCGATCGCGGCGCGTCTGGGGGCTCCGTAGACGGCAACCTCCGTGCGGGACGCGAGGTCCTGCGTTCGACGGTCCAAGGCGTTGACCGCGTCATAGACGCTCGCCATGGCCGCGTCACCTGAGAACGAAAAATCGGTTCGGCCATCGCTTCGGTTGAGACCGTCGAGGTCCGGTCCGGCTGCCGTCGCCGTCGCCTCGACCGTCGGGTCATCGACATCGACATCGGCATCGACGGTTTGGTTGTCGAACGTCGACTCGAATCGACTTCGTGAGATTCCGTCCATGGCCCGTTATCGCCGGACCCGCGGGACGGTTGCGCCCCCACGATGGGCCGACGCACAAAGAAGGGCGGGTCTTGCCGCAAGAGCCTGGTGGCGGTCCCGTCGAGGAATCGCAAAGGTCGCAGGGAGGTTCGGTCGAGGTTAGCCTTCGCGCGTGCTCGACTTTCGATCGCTCCTGACCTGGGAAGGGTTGGCGAGCCTGGCCAGCCTGACGGTGATGGAGATCGTCCTCGGGATCGACAACATCCTGCTGGTCGCGATTCTGTCGCAGAAGGTCGCGCCCGCGCGGCGCAGCCTGGTCCGCCGCCTCGGGATCGGCCTCGCGCTGATTCTGCGCATCGGCCTCCTGCTCGGGCTCTCCTGGCTGATGGGCCTGACCCGGCCGCTCTTCCACCTGCGCGGCAATCCGATGTCGGGCCGCGATCTGGTGATGCTGGCGGGCGGCCTGTTCCTCATCTACAAGGCGACCCACGAGCTCTACGACCGCATCGAGCGCGCGCCCGCCGGCCCCGAGGGCGCGCCCCAGGCGTGGGAGGGGAAGCCGGCCGGTTTCGCCGCCACGCTGATCCAGATGCTCGCCCTCGACGTCGTGTTCTCCCTCGACTCGGTGATCACCGCGGTCGGGATGGCGCGCGCCATCCCGATCATGATGGTGGCGATGGTGCTCGCGGTCGGGGTGATGCTCGCCTTCGCCAACCTGGTCGCCGACTTCGTGACCCGCCACCCGAGCATGAAGATCCTGGCGCTCGCCTTCCTGCTGCTCATCGGTGTCCTCTTGACCGCCGACGCCTTCGGCCAGCACATCAGCCGGGGCTACGTCTACTTCGCGATGGCGTTCTCGCTGCTGGTCGAGCTCCTGAACCTGCGCCTGCGCAAGAGGGCTTCGCGCAAGCGCGCGATCTGATCGAGGAGAGCTGGGTGAGCAAGGCCTTCACCAAGGATGACCGCCCCGACGAGCCGGTGGTCGTTCGCCATCGCCCGACGCTCCCCGAGGGTCTGCCCAACTACGTCACCCGCCGCGGTCTCCAGATTCTTCGCGACGAGCTGGCGACGACAGAACCGGGCGTGCGCCGCTCCGAGCTGGAGCAACGAATCGCCACCGCTCTGCTGGTGCCGCCGCCCGCTCAGCGCGAAGAGATCCGCTTCGGCGCGCGCGTGAAGACGCGGGATGCGGCCGGCGCGCTCCGCGAGGTGCAGATCGTGGGCGTCGACGAAGCCGAGCCGGGGAAGGGGCTGGTCGCCTTCTTGGCGCCGCTCGCGCGAGCGTTGCTTGGCCGTGGGGTGGGTGACAGCGTGACGGTGCGGGCGCCGGGCGGCGCGGAGGAGCTGGAAGTGCTGGCGGTAAACTACGACGACGACTGAGCGATCATCGTTGGGGGGCGGGTGTAAGCTGGCGGCATGCGCCGCCCTGTCGTTGCTCGTGCGCTTCTTCTCGCCCTGGTGCTCGCGGCCGCGGGGGCGGGATGCGGCTCGTCGCCTTCCAAGACGAGCCCGGACGCCGGTGGCAAGGGTGGCGGCGTCGGCGGAGCGACTGGCGTCGGCGGAGCGAGCGGCGCTGGCGGAACGAACGGCGGAGCTGGCGGATTGAGCGGCGGCGCCGGCGGATCGCGCGGCGGAGGTGGCGGATCGAGCGGCGGCGCTGGCGGATTGAGCGGCAGCGTTGCGGGAACGAGCGGCGCTGGCGGAACGAGCGGCGCTGGCGGAGCGAGCGGCGGCGGGGGTGCCGGGGTGGCTGGTGCCGGTGGCGCCGGCGGGCGTCCCGATGTGGGGGATGCCGGCGTCTCCCCGGCGCTGGAGATGAACGACGTGACGATCCTGGCTCCGCTTCCCCAGTCGGGCGCGACGCCGGTGCTCCTCCGGGGATCCGAGCTTGCCGACGACGGGACGGCGTTCGTTCCGCGCGCGCTCTTCGATCGGTTGGTGAATGACCGCAGCACCGGGCAATCGATTCTCGCGGCGGACAGCTACGGGCGCCTTCACCTCGTGGCGGTGCGCTTCGACCTTTGCGACCGCCATCTGCCGGGCACCTGCCCGGAGGCGGAGGACGCGCGGATGCGCCTCGTGTTTCAGCCGATCCTTGATGGGGGGGCCGCCAACGACGTCGGCTTCCATGCCTTCTGCGCGATTCGAAACGACGAGATTGCCGGCGCCGTCGCGGCGCTGCGCGATCTCGCGGCGACCGCCCCCGCGCAGCCTGGCGCGCTTCGTGTCAGCCCTGCGCTCGGCGGGGCGACCTCCGGGGCCTATGCGACGAAGCTGCGCGCCTTCGTGAAACGATACGGGGGCGACGCGCGCATCGTGCGTCTCACCATGATCGCGCAGCCCGGGATGCTCTCGCAGATCGGCTGGGCGCTTCGCGGCGTCGAAAAGAAGGGGGACACGTTCGTCGACATGACGATCGTGGGCTCGACCGACACCTCGGAGTCAGTGATCCTCAACGGCAGCCCGGGCTACGACGTCACGCCGGTGACTGATACGCCGGCGGGGCTCCTGGGCGCGCTCAAGGCCGCCACCTTCGCGGCCGCGGACGCGGCGACGAAGCGCGCCGACCTCGCGGCGCTGGTGGCGGCCGAGAATCCGTTGAGCAACACGGCCGAGACGGTCCCCTGCGTGGCCTGTCACGTCTCTACGGTCGTCATGAGCGGTCGCGCCTACGGCGCGGTGATCGACCCACTGACACTCCCTGGGCGGTACACCTCGAGGTTCGATCTCTCCGTTGCGGGCGGCAAATCGGCGGAAACGCCGAATACGATCCGTGCGCTCGGCTACCTCAACAAGGATCCAATGATCTCCCAGCGTGTCGTCAACGACACCGCGCAGGCGCTGACGGAGATCGAGGACCGCTATCCAGCACGCTGAGGTCGCGACGCTTGCTTGCCGATCGATGACGGTCGTTTCTCGAAGGGGCGTTTTCTCCGTTCGGCAGCCATGTTCGCGGGAATAATGAGGCGTGGCCCTGACGTTCCGCGCCGTCGTTCCGATCGGGTTCTTGCTCGCGACGTGGCTCGCCTGCTCGAGCGGGAACGACAAGCCATCGGCGGCGGGGACCGGGGGGCACGCCGGAACGACCGCGGACGCCGGCCTGGGCGGTGACGCGGACAAGAGCGCGGGAGGGACCGCGGGCACCGGGCTCGGCGAGGGCGGCGCCTCGATGCTCGGCGGCCACGGCGACGCCCCGCCTGCGGGCTGGACTTGCACCCCCTCGACCTACGGCGACGGCCACCAGTGCGAGTGCGGGTGTGGGATCCCGGACCCGGACTGCAAGAGCGGCGACGTCACGAGCTGCGACAACTGCCTGGCGGAAGGCTCGTGCGCACGGGGACTGTGCCCCTCCTCGATCGCACCGACTGATAACGCGCACTGCGCGATCCCTCCCCTCTGGACATGCGGGGCATCTTTGTACGGCGACGGTGTTTGCAACTGCGGGTGTGGGGTGGTCGACGTCGATTGCCCGGATGCCGAGGCCGCCTCGTGCCAGCTGTGCGACCAGTCCAGCTGCTCGCCGCTGCGATGCAACGGGGTCGAACCGGACGATAACGCGCACTGCGCAACGCCGCCCTACACCTGGCAGTGCTCCCCGCGGCTTTACCGCGACGGCAAACGCTGCGATTGCGGCTGCGGCGCGTTCGATCCCGATTGCACATCGTTGGGTCTGGATGCCTGCGACACCTGCAACGACCCGGGGTCGTGCTCCGCCCCGGCCTGTCCGGGCCTCATCGACGCCACCTTCAATGGCCGCTGTGACCCGCCGGCACCGCCGCCTGGGTGGAGCTGCGGGCCGGGCACCTACGGCGACGGCACCTGCGACTGTGGCTGCACGATCCCCGACGTGGACTGTCGCACCCCCGACGCGACGAGCTGTGTCCGGTGCCTGGAGTGCGGGGGGGATGGTGTCTGCGAAGGGACGATCGGGCAGGCGGATCCGACCCAGTGTGCTCCGCCGCCGAAGGGCTGGACCTGCTCGGCGGCGGCCTATCGCGATATCTACTGCGACTGCGGCTGTGGCGTGCCGGACCCGATGTGCCAAGGCATCGGGCTCCTTTACGTGTGCGAATACTTCCCCGTCGAAGGCTGCTCTGGCGGCAACAAGTTGCACGTCAATCCGGACAAAAACGCCCTCTGCATCGTCAGCGTTCCGGACGCGTGGACCTGCGACCGGAGCTACTATGACGACGGAATTTGCGACTGCGGCTGCGGCGCCGTCGACCTCGACTGCCCGTCGAATGAGGTCGCCGACTGCTGGCAGTGCAACGACCGCGGCAGCTGCTCGGCCGCCGCATGTCCCGGCACCGTCGTCCCCAACGACACGGCGCACTGTTCGAATTGAAGAGCATCCCCGGGCGGCCGGCCTCGGGGCGAGGCCGTGCCGCTCACTCTCGAGCCGCCCGGGGAACCAGGACTAGTGGGTCACTTCGCCGCGACCGGCGCCGCGGCAGGGGCGCAGACCACGCTGGTCAGATCTGCCTGACGCCGGGCGAGATCGTTCAGCGTCCGCTGCTGCCCGCTGAACGGATCGAACACCGTCGTCCCGGTCAGGAAGGGCGATAGCGAGGATTCGAACCCGATCGAACGCGGGAACACCATCAGGAAGCCGGTGTTGGTCTCGGGGCCGTGGCAGCCGTTGCAGCTGTTCAGCGACGCGTGGAACCGCGCGTCCGGGTTGTTGATGCCGGGCCCGTTCCACTCGAAGAAGTCGTTGAACGCCGAGCCCGCCAGGAAGCTCGTCCCCTCGAACTGACTCGGGACCGTGTTGCTGGGCGCGCCGGGGATGACCGCGATGATCGCCTGTTCGTTCTGGTTCACGAAGTCGGAGAACGTCTGCGTGTTGTTGAACGAGATGTCCGGCGTCTCCTTGACCGTGACCTGGTCGAGGAAGCCGGTCGTCGGCGACAGCTGGAACTCCCGCAGCTCCCAGCGGGTGAATCCCGAGAGCAGGAAGTCGTTGGTCCTCAGCTGCAGGACGTTGCTGTGGTTGATGTTGGTCGAGGTCGAATCCTGGTCGGTGAAGCCGCGCGTGATCGCCTCGAGAGCGGCGTTGTACTCCTCGGACGGGAACGGGTGCGACGCCAGCGCGTGCCACCGGCTCGCCCAGGCCGCCACCGCCGTGTCGTCGGCCGCCGGCAGGTTGAACTCGATGATCACCGTGAACTCCTCGCCGAAGCCGAAGCCCCGCGGCGTCAGCGCGTAGACCACGCGACCCTGACCCGCCGAGTGGTTGGCCGGGTTGCGCACGTCGAAACGGTTGACGATCGCCTGCAGCGCAAACGGCGCCTGGTCCAGATCCAGGTCGCCGGACGGTGTCTTGGGCCAGAGGTCCAGGATCTGCTGCTGGACCGCCGGACGCGCGGGCACCGAGAACCCATTCACCTGCTGGTTGCTCAGCCAGTGCTGGAACAGCTGCAGCGCGAAGGCGGGGGCCTGGTCCGGGGTGGGGGCCAGCTGTCGCAGCAAGTGGCCGAACGACCAGGCCCCGTCACCGACAGTCCGAACCGGATCGTCGACGACGCTGGTGCTGGTGATCATCAGCTCGCGCTTCTTCGACACGAAGCAGCCCGACGGCGCCTGCAGGTTGAAGGTGAGCTGCCCGAACAGCTGTTCGAAGTTGCCGCCGGTGGGCGTGAAAGCGTCGACCCCGAACGGGACCTGGTGGGTGCCCGGATCGGCGTCCTCGGTCCCGCTGACCTCGGCGCCGAACGTCACCGACTGCCCAGGCGATACCGTCGCGAACGGAAAGCCGTCGAAGCTCATGGTGAGGTTGGGATCGAACGAGGTGAAGAACGCGTCGTATTGCTTCGGCAGGCAGGCGCCGACGTCGTTGTTCATCAACGTGATGTCGAAGTGAGCGTTCGTGTCGGGCGGGGTCGGGAGGCTGGCGACCGGGCTCACCGACATCGACGACGGACGCGTGATGCAGGAGAGAGCGGTCAGCGTGTCCTTGCTGATCTCCTCGGTCGAGACGAACACCTCGTCGAGGAGTCCGTTCAGGAACTGCGCCTGGCTCGTCGCCCCGAAGCGCAGCGGTGCGAACACGTTGCGCAGGGTGCCGCCCGCGAACACCTGTCCGAACTGCTGTCCGTTGATGAACAGAAACACGAACGTGCCGTCATACATGCCGGCGACGTGCGTCCAGACCCCCGCCGAGATGGGTGCGCTGGAGATGAACGTCTTGCCGGTGGTGAGCACCACGGACATCTGGATGCTGCCGTTGTGGATCCCCAACGAGAACGACGTCTGGTTGTTGAGCCGCTTGATGACGATCGGCTGATCGCCAGAGACCGTCGTCGGATGGACCCAGGCGGCCACCGCCACCCGGTCCGAGACCGTGAACTGCGGCTCATCGGGAACCTGTATGATGTCCTTGGCGCTCCGGATCTGGACGCCCTGGCCACTGATCCCCGCCACGCACGCCGCCTTCAGCGCCTGCTGGGCGTTGGCGCCGAAGCCCGACGAGTCGATCAGAAAGTGCGAGGTCGGCGAGCAGTCGTCGAAGTGCCAGAAGCCGAACCCTGCCGTCGAGCCGCCGCTGCTGCCGCCTGAGCCCGTCACTCCACCGGTGCCGATGCCGCCGTCGAGGCCGCCCCCGGTCCCGGTGCTGCCGGCCATGCCGATCTTTCCGCCCACGCCGTTCCCGGCGGTCCCGGTGCTCCCGCCGCGGCCGGGGCTCCCGCCGGCGGCGCCGCCCATTCCTGTGCTTCCGCCAGTTCCCTTGTTCGGGGCCGCCACGACGACGGCCGCCGGAACCACGGTCGTCTCACCGGCGGGCCCGATCTCGGTCGTGCCTTCCGGCGTTCCGATGACCGCGTTGGTCAGCGGCGCGGTGTACTCATCGTACGTCTCGGCCGCAAACCGAGGATCGACGTTGTCGGTACAACCGGCAACGATGCCGCTCATGACTGCAATCAACCCTACAGTAAAACTAGATCGAGTACGTTGCTCCACGCGAATACCCTCCATTCCGTCCACCAGATGGCCAATCGGCTCCGAGACGCTAACGGTCTCGTGGGTACTTGTTTCGTAACGGCTCTGCAAATAGGTCAGAAAACGTTAACGCGCGACGCGAACCCCCCGGGGAGTCGCGTCGGACGTCGCGAAAGTGCAGCACCAGCGCCGATCCCGGTGGACGGGCGCCCGCGAAGGTGTAATCGGTGCGACGGTTCTGCCGGAAGCAGTTCCTGGAGGCCGAGCGCGATCGGCACCGTCCTCGGCCGGGACGAAGCGATGTTGTACCCTGTCGGGCTCAGCACCTGTTGGAAACGCCCGACTCACTCCCCACCTCTCCGCTGCGCTTCGTTCGAGGCGCCCGCGACCCGGGCTCGCGCGCGCGGCGGGGGACGCTGCTGACGTCGCGCGGATCGATCGAGACGCCCGTGTTCATGACCGTGGGGACGCGCGCCACGGTGACGGGGCTGACCCCCGACGAACTGCTTGCGCTCGACGTGCCGATCTTGCTGGCGAACACCTATCACCTGCTGCTGCGGCCGGGCCCCGAGCTGTTCAGGCGCGTCGGTGGCCTCCACGCGTTCATGCGGTGGCCCCGGCCCGTGCTCACGGACTCGGGCGGCTATCAGATCTTCTCACTGCCGGGCGACCGCACGATTGACGAAAATGGAGCGCGCTTTCGCAGCTACATCGACGGCCGCATCCACCACCTCACGCCCGAGACGTCGATCGACATGCAGGAGGCGCTCGGGTCGGACATCATGATGGCGCTGGACGAGTGCATTCCGTCGACATCCGAGGAGGACGCGGTGCGCGCCGCCATGGAGCGCACGCACCGCTGGGCGTTGCGCAGCCTCGCGGCGCGCAGGAACCCGGCGCAGGCGCTGTTCGCGATCATGCAGGGGGGACTGGTCCCGGCTCTGCGGCGGCAATCGGCCGGCTTCCTCACCGACCACCCTTTCGACGGCTTCGCGATCGGCGGCCTGGCGGTTGGCGACACGCGACCCGAGCGCGAGGAGATCACGGGCCTCGCGGTCGACCTCCTTCCGCAGGCGACGCCGCGGTACCTCATGGGCGTCGGTACGCCGCCCGATCTCCTGTACGCCATCGGCTGTGGCGTCGACATGTTCGACTGCGTGATCCCGACGCACCTCGCGTGGCAGGGGACGGCCTTCACGTCGACGGGGCGCGTGCGCGTCACGCGTGGGGCCAACGCGGCCATCGACGATGCGCTCGACGCGCGCTGCTCCTGCGCGACCTGCCGGACTTTCAGTCGGAGCTACCTGCACCACCTCTTCAAGTGCAGCGAGCCGCTCGGCCCGCGCCTCCTCAGCATGCACAACCTCCACTACTACCTCGAGCTGATGCGACAGGCGCGCGAGGCGATCGACGCCGGCGTCTACGCACGATTCGCGCGAGAGAGACTGGCCGAGATCGATCGCCACGAACACGCCCCGGTGCGGGTGTGAGTCATGGGCGCGTGAGCAACGAGGGCGTGAGCAACGAGGGCGTGAGCCATGAGATCGTCCAGACGCGCGGCGGCGCTCTGGCGATCCGCAGCCTCGCCGACGGCGAAGTCATGCACCCGGGCGTTGGTCCGCTCGTCGAGGCCGAGCAGCTGTACGTCCGGCAGTCGCGGCTCCGTGAGAGGTTGGTCGCGAGGGAGGCCGATCGCCTGGTCCTGTTCGACGTGGGCCTGGGCGCCGGCTCGAACGCGCTCGCGGCGCGGTCCGCGTCCGAGGGGCTGCCGGCAGCTGCGGCGCGTCTCGAGCTCGTCAGCTTCGAGCGCGATCTGGGCGCGCTCGAGCTGGCGCTGGCGGCAGGCGAAGCCTTTGGGTGGCGGGGCGAGGCGGCCGACGCCGCCCGCGCCCTGCTGGCCCGCGGCGCGCACGAGACCGCGCGGACGCACTGGCGGCTCGTCCGCGGCGATCTGCTCGAGGCGCTCGCCCGGCAGACCGTTCGCGCGGATATCGTCTACTGGGATCCCTTCTCGCCGCGCGCGAACCCGGCCCTCTGGACGGTGGCGGCGTTCTCCGAAGCGCGGCGCGTCGCTGGTCCCCGTTGCGCGCTCTACACCTACAGCGCTTCGACCGCGACGCGCCTGGCGCTGTTGCTGGCCGGCTGGGCGGTCGGCGTCGGCGACGCCATCGGCGACAAGGCGCAGACGACGTCAGCCGCGGTCGCGGTGAGTGATCTGGCGCGGCCGCTCGACCGCGGCTGGCTGGCCCGGCTGTCGCGGCCCGAGGTTCCTCTGCCGTCCGACGCCCCCTCCGACGCGATCGCGCGCGCGCGGCTGGCCCCACAGTTTGGCTAGGGGACCTACGGACGCGCGTCGTGGCGCGCGGTAAGGTCGGGTGCGGCCTCCGCGGTGAGACGCCCGGTCACGTCTCCTGCCCGGGACAGCCTAGTTCCCTCCGATTCGTGTCGCCGAGCATCGCAGCTGTCACGACGCGCGCCAGCGCGTCCGGACCGAGCGCCGCCGAGGCCCCAAGGAGGTCGGCCGTTCCATCTACTTCGAGGTCACCGTGACCGTCGCGGTCTGGCTGTTGTTGGCGGCGTCGTAGGCCTTGGCGACGAGGGTGTAGCTCTTGTTCGTACCCGTGGGTACTTTCCAGGCGCAGCTGTAGGGCGTCGAGGTGTCGGTGCACGTCAGGACGTTGTTCACGCTGAACTCCACCTTGGTGACGCCGGTCGCGTCGGTCGCCGTGGCCGCGATACTGACCGTCGAGCCGACGGTCTCCTGGGCGGCGTTCGCGGGCGACGTGATCGACACGACCGGAGCGGTGATATCCTTGACCGTGACGGAGCGCGAGGCCGAGGTCGTGACGTTGCCGGCGGCGTCGGTGGCGCGCGCCGTCAGCGGATGACTGCCGGCTGCCGTCGTCGTGCTGTCCCAGGAGATCGAGTAGGGGGACGTCGTGTCCGTCCCGAGGAGGACGGTGCCGTCGCGATAGAACTCGACGCGCGCCAAACCGCTGCTGTCCGAGGCGGTCGCGGAGACGGTCACGGTGCCCGAGACCGTGGCGCCGCTGGCGGGCGCGGAGAGCGCGACGGTGGGTGCCGTTCGATCGATCGTGATGGAGCGCGAGGCGGAGGTCGCGCTGTTGCCGGCGGCATCATAGGCGCGCGCCGTCAGCGTGTGCGCGCCGGCGGCGACGGACGTGGTGTTCCAGTTGAAGGTGTAGGGCCTCGACGTCAGCGTCGCGGCGACGGTGCTGCCGTCGCGCAGCTCGACGCGCGTGACGCCGACGTTGTCGCTGGCGGTCGCGCTCCAGACGACGGTTCCGGTGAGGAAGGCGCCGCTCGCCGGCGCGGTGAGCGACACCGTGGGCGGCGTGACGTCCGACGTGACGGTCACGTTGACGGTGGCCGAGTCCTTCAGGTTGCCGGCCGTGTCGTAGGCGCGCGCCTTGAGCGTGTGCGCGCCCGGGGTCACGGCGCCGGTGTTCCAGACCGTCGTGTAGGGGGCGCTCGTCACCGTCGCGAACAACGTCGCGCCGTCATAGAGCTCGACGCGCGCGACGGCCGTGTTGTCGGTCGCGGTCGCTGTGACGGTGACCATTCCCGAGACGGTCGCGCCGCCGGTGGGCGCCGTCAGCGCGACCGTGGGCGGAGTGATGTCTGCGGTCACCGAGACGGCGGCGGAGGTGGTGACGCGCCCCTGTCGGTCGGTCGCCTTCGCCGTCAGGCTGTGCGTGCCCGAGGTCGCCGGGCTCCAGGTGATCGTGAAGGGCGGCGCCGTGACGGTGCCGATGGCCGTCGCGCCGTCGAAGAAGGAGAGGCTGGCGACCGCGGCGTCGTTGGTCGTCGTCGCGGTGACCGTGACCGTCTTGCCGACAAGCGCGCCCGCCGTGGGGGCGCTGACCGTCGGAGTCACGCTGCTGTTGTCGACGAACGCGAAGATCGTGGTGAGGGTCTGGTTCCCTGCCTTGTCCGTGGCGCCCACGCTCACGGAGTGCCAACCAGTGGCCCAGGTAAGCGTGTTCCACGATGTCGTGTAGGGCCCCGTGGTGAAGGTCGCGAGCGTCGTGTTGTCGACCTGCAGGCTCACGGCGCCGAGCGCAACGGCGTCGCTCGCGGTCGCCTGGATCGTGACGATGCCCGCGACGTGCGCATTGTTCGCGGGCGCCGTGACGGCGGCGACGGGCGGCACCTTGTCGACGGTGACGTGGACGGGTGCCGAGACGCCGATGTTGAAGTTCCCGTCCGTCGCGCGCGCGACCAAGGTGTGTGGCCCGTCGGGCAGGGACTCCGTGTGGTAGCTGACGACATAGGGTGGCGGTACGAGCCCCTGGAAGACGATGCTGGTCCCATCATCGAGCTCGAGGTTCTCGATCCCGCTGGCGTCCGTCGCGTCGATTGTGACGTTGTTGTCGGCGCCCAGGATCGCCCCCTCGAGGGGGGAGGTGATGGCCACCGTGGGTGGCGTCGAGTCGGCGACGACGTTGACGGTCAGCAATGCCGACTGGCCCATGTTCCCCGCGGTGTCGTAGGCCCGCGCGCGGAAGTGGAGCACGCCAGAGTAGACGCTGACATAGAAAGGCAGCGTATAGGGAGGGGCCGTGACGCTGCCGAGAAGGGAGTAGTCATTGAGCCAGTACTCGACGCGTGCCACACCGACGCTGTCCGTGACGGTGGCCGTGAGCGAGACCGTTCCGGAGACGTTCGAGCCGTCGGCGGGCGCGGTCCAAGTCACCGTCGGCGGGGTGTTGTCGACGGTAACGGCCAGCGTGGCCTGCGCCGAGTTGCCGGCGGCGTCGTAGGCGACGGCCTTGAGCGTGTGTGCGCCGTCGCCGCCCGCGCTCGTGGCCCAGGAGACCGTGTAGGGCGGCGCCGTCGGCGTGCCGAGCAACGTCGTCCCGTCGTAGATCTCGACCCGCGCCACGATCGCGTCGTCGCTGGCGTTCACGGTCACCGCGACGGTTCCTTTCACCAGCCCGCCCGCGTCGGGCGCGGCAAAAGAGACGGTGGGCGGGGTCGTGTCGGCGTTTTGCAGGGTCACGGAGACCGGTGCTGAGTACCCGACGTTCTCAGCGGAGTCCTGCGCGCGCGTTTGCAACTGGTGCGGGCCCGTCGGGGCGAGCGAGCTGTTCAGGGTGAAGGTGTAGGGCGGCGCCGTCGCCGTGCCCACCTTCGCGCCGTCGACCAGCAGGTCGACCCCCGTGACGCCCACGTCGTCAGACGCCACTGCCGACACGACCACCACGCCCGTCAGCGTCGCGCCGTTGCTTGGCGACGTGATCGATGTGGAGGGCGGGGTCACGTCGGCCCCGGCTGCGGCGTAGCTCGCGCCACGCGGCACTTGGAACGTGTAGCGGAGCGAGTTGCCCGCCAGATCCGTCGCGAAGATGCGGAACGACGTGAGCGGCGCCGTCGGATCGACGTCGAGCGTGTCGGTCAGGTAGTCGCCGTTGCCGAGCGCGGTGATGTTGACCGCCTTCCAGAGCACGCCGTCGGTGCTCTGTTGCATGGTGACCTGCGCCAGGCCATCGGCCAGCGGCGTGTAGGTCGGCGGGGGACCGCTCGGATTGAGGTCCCCATCGCCCGGCATCGGATCGATGTTGAAGCGAATCCGATCGACGACCGCCGGATCGAGGACCTGCTGCCAGAGCTCGCGCCCGAGGAGGTGGAGGCCGTGGATCGCCGGCGGATTCTCGTCGATGCTCATCGCAGACGAGACCTCGAAGGTCGACACGGTCTCGGCGGTCGCGGTGACGCCAGCGATGGTGGGCGAGCGGGTCATCACGAACTGGTACTGCCCGGCGACCAGCGACGGGTAGATCGGTTGGTTGCCCGACATCGTGGCGCTCTGCACGAGCGCACCGTCGCGGTACAGGCTGTACGCGACGGGGAAGGTCGTGAAGTCGTAGTCCATGAGACAGCCGCCCCAGATGAAGGGGTTCTCGAAGGCGCCCTTCCCGCGAATGGATCCGGAATCACTCCTGTGGTTGCCCCAGACCCATTGGTCTTGGAGGGGCGCCGGCCCGACGGGCAGAACGCTGCCCGGAGGCTCATCACACCGGAAGCGCGCGTACACCTGGTCGAGGCGCGCGGTGCCGCTCCAGGGGTTGAGGTCGAGCCAGGTGAGCGGATGCGCGGCGCTCTCCCACAGGTTCGGCCCCTTGCCCAGCCAGGTCCCGGAGAACGAGCCGTCGTAGAGATCGTAGCTCACGTAGGGCGCGTCCGGATAGGCGGCGGCCAGCAGATCGCGGTTCGACGAGTTGTAGAAGAGCATTCGCCCCACGCCGGTGGGCCACGTGATCCCGTTGAGACTGAAGCAGTCCGAGCCAATGATGCCGACCGGGCCACCGGCCGGGACCGAGATCCACGGGTGCCAGGGGAGGCAGCCGACCGGGGCGAAGACGAGCGGATGGGTGCCCGCTCCCGGCTGGAAGAGGCGAACCTCCTTGGTGATGACGTCCGTGCCTGCGTTGGTGAGGAGCTGGTTCGACGCGACGGGGCCGGGCAGCTCGTAAACATATCCGACCGGATCCGGCGAGACGCCGAAGGCCACCGCCGTGAAGTTGATTCCCGCCGGGATCGCCGAAACGTAGATGAGCTGAGCGTACGGTCCGTCGACGGTCACGTATCTCACGACGCCGCCGCCGCTCGCGGAATGGGTGAATCGGTAAAGTAGACCGAGGCTGTTGGCAAAAGGCCGGCCCGTCTCGTCGCGGGGCTGCACATTGATCGTGTAGATGGCTTGCGCCGGATCGAGCGATACCACCGTCAGGGGCACGTCGGTGTTCGCCACGGCGAGCACGTGCCTGTAGATGCTCACGTACCAGACTCCCTCGACGTAGAACGGACCGGGCGTCGTCGAGTAGAATGTGGTCGACGGGCCGGTGGGCGTGACCGTCGTCGAGCCGGACTGCGCGCTCGAAACGGCCAGCGCGGCGGGCGTCGACGGCGAGTCGAGGCGAAGGCCGTAGCCCTTGAAGAAGCTCACGGGGATCGTTAGCGCTCCGAGCGGTGAAGAAAGGCCGATGCTGCCGAGGTAGCGACCGCTGGCGAGCGGACCGTTCGTGACCGTCACGGTGAGGGTCAACGACGCCGTCCCACCGGCACCCACTGTCACCGACGGCTGATCGACCGTCGCAACGATCGACGCGCCCGCGGCCTGCCCGGCCGAGGTGCAGCAGCTGACGGCAGCCGCGTAGGTCTGGGCGACATCGGTGCGGACGTTCGTGAGCTGGAGGGTGGTCTGCCCGGTCCACGTCGCCTGCGATGCGAGATCGACGCCGAGGTCCACCGCCGTTGGCGTGGCGGCGAGACGACCGCGGACGCCGACCTCGAGCCCGATCTGGACGTTTCCCTGTGCGCTACTGAACGTGATGGTCCCGTGCGCGTCGGCGCCGCTCGCGACGACGTCGTGGTCGACCACGCGGGTGACCGAGACCGTCGCCGTCGCTCCCGCGGCCACCGTGAAACTCGATGGCGAGAGCGTGGCCGTCAGCCCGGCGTCGCCGGCGAACGAGCTGGTGAAGCTCAGCGTCGACGACGTCGTGTTCGTGATCGTGAGGTTGCTCGAGAAAGTTCCGAAGCGCGTCGTCGGGACGTCGACATCGCGCAGGGGGGTGCCACCGACCAGCGCGATCTGCGACGGCAGGCCGCCGAGCTTGAGCGCGTCGAGGGCGTCGACCATGCCGGCGCCCTGGATCGTGGGATCGAGCCCCACTGAGTGGGCGCTCGCGACGATGAACGTCTTGACCTGGTCCGGGGTCCATTCGGGGTGCGCCTGACGCAGCAGCGCCGCGACGCCGGCGATGTGCGGCGTCGCCATCGAGGTTCCCGAGATCGCGATGTGGCGGCTGTCGAGGCAGCGAGAGCCCGAGTTGTAGGTGCCCCACTCGGCCGCGCAGATCGACACGCCGGGCGCGGCGACGTCGGGCTTGGCCAGCGTCTGCGTCCCCCCGACCCCGTTCCACACGACGGGACCGCGCGATGAGAACGACGCGATCGGTTGAGCGCAATTCGAGTCGACGCCGATCGCCGCCGGTTTGCAAGCGGCGGCGACGGTGATCGCGCGGCGCGAGGTCCCCGGCGAGTTGATCGTCGAGGCGGTCGGACCGGAGTTGCCCGCGGCGATCGAGAAGACAACCCCGCTTCCGACCGCGGCGTCGACGGCCGTCGACATGGCGTCGTCGGGATCGCCGGAGCCGCCGATGCTCATGCTGCAGACGTCGAGGTGATCCGACGGATCGCCGTCGCCGTTGGGATCGGCGCAGCGCTCGATGGCCGCGATGATGTCGTCCGAGCCGCCGGAGCCGGACGCGTTCAGGACCTTGTAAGCGTAGATCTCGGCGCCCGGGGCGACGCCCGGGATGGGAAGCGGCCCGCTCGGGCCCGCATAGGTCCCTTTGCCGGCGGCGGTCGCCGCCACGTGCGTGCCGTGGCCGTGGTCGTCCATGGGGTCGGGGTCGTCGTTCACGAAGTCGTAGCCGGCGGCGACCTTGCAACCTGGGCCGAAGCAGCCGCCGAGATCGGGATGCGTGTAGTCGACGCCGGTGTCGATGATGCCGATGCGCATCCCGGTGCCGTCGATCGCGATCCCGTTGCTGTCAGCGATCGCCCAGACCTTGTCCGCTTCGATCAAGGGGACCGACACCGTCAGGGTGGCGTGCACCTCGCGGATCGGCTCGATCGATAGGACGTCGGGCTCGTTCTGCAACAGGCTCTTCGCGGCCGTCTCGTCGACCCCGTGGAGCGCAATGCCGTTGAAGATGTCGGTGAAGTCGTCGAACGAGCGGCCGAGCACGACCCCTTTGCCGCGGCGAGGGGTCAAGCCGCCGAGCTTCTTGGCGAGCGCGCCGATGATGCGGACGTGCTGCTGGCGCAGCTGCGCTCGCTGCGCCTTGGCGGCGACCATTGCCGCGACCAGCCCGCGCCCGCGGCCGCGCTCGAGCGCGTGGCTCTCGAACGCCGACGATCCCTTCAGCCGCACGATCACGCCGACGGATGCAGGCGGCGTCACGGCGCCGGACGACGAGGCGCTGACCTGGCCCGCCCCCCGAAGCCTCACCCCGGCGAGCGGCTTCGCCTCGGAGGCGACGAAGTTGCCGGTCGGCGGTTTTCCGGATCCGTTACAGCTGGCGAGAAGCGCCACTGCGCAGATCCACCACGCGAGCGGCTTCCCGGTCTGCCTCAATCTGCTGACCCCGACGTTCCGCATGTCCCAGGTCCTCCTGTGATGCCACGGTCCGCCGGTGGCGGATTGCCAGGCGCAATTAGAACACAGGTCGGGGTTCGTTTCGACGCGTAGACGGTCAGAGCATCTGTGCCGCGATCGGCGAGGCGGCCTATCCGCAGGGGGAAGCTGCGGCTAGGACGCGCGTCGTTTCATGACGCCCCGGGAGCTCTAGTTTTCGAGGAACGCCTTGAGTCCGTTGTTGCGCGAAGGATGCCCGAGCTTGCGTAGGGCCTGGGCCTCGATCTGCCGGATCCGCTCACGGGTCACCGCGAATACCAGACCCACCTCTTCCAGTGTGTGGTCGGATTTCTCGCCGATGCCGAAGCGCATGCGCAGCACCTTCTCCTCGCGCGGCGTCAGCGTCCCCAGCACCTTCCGGGTCTGCTCGGCCAGGTTCATCGAGATGACCGCGTCGGCGGGCGAGAGCAGGCTCTTGTCCTCGATGAAGTCACCGAGGTGGGCGTCGTCGTCCTCGCCAACGGGCGTGTCCAGCGAGAGGGGCTCTTTCGCGAGTTTCAGGACCTTCCGGACCGTGTCCAGAGGGAGCTCCATCTTCGCGGCGATCTCGTCGGGCGTCGGTTCGCGTCCCAATTCCTTGGTCAAATCACCGCTGGTACGCCTGACCTTGTTCATCGTCTCGATCATGTGGACCGGAATGCGGATCGTGCGGGCCAGGTCAGCGATGGCCCGCGAGATGGCCTGGCGGATCCACCAGGTCGCGTACGTAGAAAACTTGTAGCCACGCTTGTAGTCGAACTTGTCGACGGCCTTCATCAGGCCGATGTTGCCTTCCTGGATGAGGTCGAGGAACGGCAAGCCGCGATTCGTGTACTTCTTCCCGATCGACACCACCAAACGCAGGTTGGCCTCGATGAGCTTCACCTTGGCCGTCTCGGCCATGCGCTCGCCGTCCTGGATCTCGTGCACGATCTTGCGAAGGACGCTTTCTGCCAGCTTGGACTCTTCCTCGACCTTCTTCTTCTTCTTCTTCGCGGCGGCGATGACTCGAGACATCTCCTCCAGGTCGTCGGGGCGGAGCCCGAGTTTCTTGGCGACGGCCCTCTGTCGCAACGACGACGAGCGAATCTCCCGGAGGGTCTTACCGAACTCCTTCAGCGAGAGCCCCGACCGCTGCTCGCAGTCGATGAGTTCTCGATTTGCCCGATCGATGCGCTCGACGAACTCCTTGAGCTTGAGGACGATCTTGTCGATCAGCTTCTTCTTGAATCGCATCTCCTGGAGGGCGTCCACGATCCCATTTGTCGAATCGCCGACCTTCTCGTGCCCTTTCCAGAGCCGTCGGACCTTGTCGAGGACCTTGCAGACACGCTCGATGTACCACTGCTCGTCGAACCCGGCGTCCTCCTCGTCGGCGTCCTTGACGACCTCTTTCACGCGAATCTCTTGCGCGCGCAGCTTGTCACCGAGGGCGAGGAGCTCCTCGATCGCGACCGAGGAGCTCAGCACCACCTGGAGCACGCGTCGTTCGCCCTCCTCGATGCGCTTGGCGATCTCGACCTCGCCTTCGCGCGAGAGGAGCGAGACCGAACCCATCTTGCGCAGGTAGAGGCGCACCGGATCGACGGAGGTGGAATAGCGGTCGGCGTCGTCTCCCTCCTTGTCTTCTTGGGGCGCGGCCTCCGCGGCGCTCTTCCCGACGATCTCGATGCCCTCTGCCGCGAACGCCGACAGCCAGTCGTCCATGACCGCGGACGACCCGATGCCGTCCGGCAGCTGCTCGCTCACCTCGTCGTCGGTCAGGAAGCCCTTGGCCCTCCCCAGCGTGATGAGCTCGCGCTTCTTGCGCTCACCCTCATCTGGGGCGGTCGTCCCCTTCCCGGCGGGAGCGCCCTTCTTGACCGCGCCGTTCTTGGCCGCGCCGTTCTTGGTCGCGCCGTTTTTGGCCGCGCCCGCCTTGGTCGCATGCTTGACCGCGTTCTTGGCCGCGTTCTTCACGGCCTCGTCGCGCGGAGCTCGTGGGTCTGCCGCTTCGTCGTTGTCGGAGCCGTTGTCGAAGATGTCGTCCACCCTTACTGTTTTTCGAGGTCTCCCTAGAGGCCTCTGTTTCGTCTTTTCGATCACCGTGCTCCTGGTCTTGGTGGCGATTCCGAAGCTTGCTCCGCCAGCCGTTTTTGGGCACACGCGTCGCACTGCATCTGGTGTCCGTTGATCGGGTGCCAGGGGTTCATGCGCGATCCTGCGAGCGGGACGGTCAACTCCACACCACAGTCCATACAACGCATCTCTTGTGGCCGAGACCAATTCTCGGGAGTTTGATCGAACACGACCCGGTAGTTTTGGCCGCAAAAGCACTGGCCCTCACACTCGGTGCGGCCGAGATGGATCCAACGCTGGCAGCCGGGGCAGTGTTCCGAGAAGGTGACGTTCTGATCGTTCTGGAACGACCGCATGACCTCTACGTCACCGCCCGGAGCCCCTTTCCGTCTGAGCGCCTCCATTTGGTGTCGCGTGATCCTCAGCTGCACGGCTCCACTTTGGGCAAAGTATTTCTGGTCGCGTGAGAGGGCGTTGGGCTCGGCTGTGAGAATCTGCGGAGTCCCGTCTGCGCCGACGGCGAGCTTGCCTGTCTCAACTCCGAACGGGACGTCCACCTGTAGCTCTGCGAGCAGCTGAACGACGGTTCGGTCTTTGGGTCCCATGGGAAGCTCCTTTACCCGGTCTCACGGATGTGGGCTGGACACCTACCATACTGGACGGCGACCCGTTCGGGGTTCCGATCACGCCTCATCCAGCTGAATAGCGAGGGGAACGGTGACGGCTGCGGGGTAGCGGTGACGCTGTCGGGCGAGCCCCGTCGATCTCGTGATCGGATCGCTGAGGCACCGGCATTGGCGTGAGCGCGGGATCCATAGCCCCCCCGCGGGAGGTCCTATCAGCATGCGTCACGGTTCCCTCTTTTCCGTCGCGATCGTCTCCCTCTTCATGTCCGCTTGCGCCAGCTCGGCCGTGCAAACCGAGACCGGCTCGGGGGGCGGCGGCGCGCGCGAGGGTGCGGGAGGCGCCACGGGCAGCGGGGGCGCCACGGGCACCGGCGGGACCACCGGATCGGGGGGAACCAGCAGCGGCGGCACCACCGGTACCGGCGGCGCCACGGGCACGGGCGGCACCAGCAGCGGCGGAACCACCGGTACGGGCGGCGTCAAAGGGACCGGCGGTAGCGGGACCGGCGGCAACACCGGGACCGGCGGTACTACCGGGACCGGCGGCACCACTGGAGCGGGAGGCAAGGGCGGCGGGGCGGGGATGGGCGCCGCGGGAATGGGCGCGGGAGGGACCGGCACGGGTGGCAAGGGTGGCACCGGCGGAACCGGCACCGGCGGAACCGGCACCGGCGGAACCGGCACGGGAGGGAGCGGCACCGGCGGCTCCAGCTGCACGACCCCGCCTGCCGCGAGCGCGCTCGTGGGCTGGGCTTCGGTCTCCGGGAACGGCATCACGACCACGACCGGCGGTGGCAGCGCGACGCCGCAGACGGTCACCTCAGTCTCGGCGCTCAACTCGGCAGCGGGGGGGAGCAACGCGGCCGTCATCTACGTCAGCGGCGTTCTTCCGAACGGTTCGGTGACGATCGGCTCGAACAAGACCATCGTCGGCATCTGCGGCGCAGAAATCCACGGGCACGTCGACATGGTTGGCGCGTCGAACGTCATCGTCCGCAACATCAAGATAGTCGGCTACGCCGTCGGCAACTGCGCTCTCGACCCGAGCTACGATTCGTCGGTCGGCTGTTCTTCCGGCGACGACGCCATCACCGTCGAGAAGGGAACCCACATCTGGTTCGACCACGACGACATCTCTGACGGCACCGACGGCAACCTCGACATCACGGTCGCCGCCGACTACGTGACCGTCTCCTGGACCAAGTTCCACTACACGGCGCGCACCGACAACAGCGGCAGTGACTCGACCGGCGCGTCGGGCCATCGCTACAGCAACCTCGTCGGGGGCTCGGACAATTCCAGCGGTGACGTCGGCAAGCTGAACGTGACCTGGCACCACAACTGGTGGGCGGACAAAGTCGTGGAGCGGCAGCCGCGCGTCAGATACGGCAAGAACCACCTCTTCAATAACCTCTATACGGCGTCCGGGAACAACTACTGCATTCGGGCCGGGATGGACGCGCAAGTGCTCGTCGAGAACAACGCGTTCGTGGGGGTCGCGAGCCCGCAGGAGTTCAACAGCACGGCGGACCAGGGCACCTCCTACATCACGGCCCGCAACAACCTTTACAGTGGGACGTCCGGATCCCAGTCCACCGGTGGCAGCGGCACTCCGTTTACCAGCCCGCCTTACACCTACACGCTGGACACCGCATCGAACGTTCAGAGCGCGGTTCAATCCGGCGCGGGGCCGCACTAGCCTCCGTCGGGCCGACGGGGGGCGAGAGGCGCCGGCAGCGCCGGCTGGGTTACTGGGCCGTTACGTTTGCCGTCGGGAACTCGACGCTTCCAGAGCCTCCGCCTGCCTCTATCAGAATACTGGCCTCCAGCACCGCCCCCAGCGTCATCCCTGCGGTGTTCCAGGCTTTGAAGTGATCGGTAATGGATATTTGCCCGCAGGTGCGAGCCGTCTGCCGGACACTATAGAACTGCTGCCAACTCGTGACGGAGGATCCGCACCTGTTGCCACCGGTTCCGGTGGTGTTGCGCAACCAGAGGTTGTACGTGCCCCCATCAATGACGGCCGTCCCCTTGTTGGTGTCGTTGCCGGGATTGACCGGCATCTTGCTGTACGAGTCGTCTACGATGTACCACTCGACACACGGGTTGACCGACCATCCATAGATTCCGATATATGAGTAGCCGCCGGCGCTTCCCGATTTTGTCTCGGCGAACTGTGCCGTAACCGTTCCTAGTGATGTGTAGGCCTTGCCGCTCCCCCATTGCAGGCCGATACGGGCCAGGAAGTCCCCTGAATTGTTCCAGGCGGAGCTAAACGCAGGAACAGTAAAGGTGGTAATGCTTCCCCCGCTTCCATTCGACCAGAGTGACCAGCTGAGGCTGCCCGCGGTGCCCTGACTGTTCCCCGAGTGCACCGTACCGCCGCTCGGGAGGCTCCCCGTCGTGCAGGTGCCCGAGGAGCCGGCGCTGCCGGTCGACCCGCCGGTTCCGGTCGTGCCACCCGTGGCGCCGCCGGTTCCGGTCGTGCCACCCTTGGCGCCGCCGGTTCCGGTCGACCCGCCGGTGCCGGTCGTGCCACCCCGGGCGCCACCGGTGCCGGTCGCGCCGGCGGTCCCGGTCGTGCCACCCGTGGCGCCGCCAGTGCCCGTGACGCCGCCAGTGCCTGTGACGCCGCCGGTGCCGGTGACGCCACCGGTGCCTGTGACGCCACCGGTGCCTCTGACGCCGCCGGTGCCGGTGATGCCACCGGTAGCTGTGATGCCGCCGGTGCCGGTGAGCCCGCCAGTTCCGGTCGATCCCGTCGATCCGCCAGTGGCGCTGGTCCCGCCGGTGGCGCCTCCGCCGGTTCCGGGCGATCCACCGTTCCCGGTTGACGTCCCACCGCTCCCGCCTTCGCCACCGACGGACAAAGGGCTCGCGCAAGCCGCCAGGGCTACCGCGGCAAGACAGAAGGTGAAGACGCCAATCGAACGATGCGAACTAAAGGGGCGAAGGATCATGATATCGAGCATTCCCAGGTCGGCAGATAAGGATCACGCGGGCCAAACTTTCTTCGTCGGGCAGAGACTGGAGCAGGCCTACTTACGAGGCACTGTAGGAGCAGCACCGATGACTCCCTCCATGTACGTCTACCCTCGTCTGCAACCGCGGTGGTTCGTCGTTCCCGGAGTCCTCGATCGCCAACGACGCGACGAGCCCAAAACGCGCGCGGCCTGCTGTCTTGGCGCTTTTTTTGTGATCAAATTGCGCCGTTCGCGGCCTATGTATCTGTGTCAGGTTACCTGACAGACGTCGCGAGCGCGGTAGCGATGGTTGCACCGAGCTCCTCAGTAGCCCCAAAGGTCTTGGAGGTCGGTCGATGTGCCTTGGACGAGGACAGGTTCCGGGCTTCTTTGTTGCCTGTTTGGTTGCCAATTTCTTGGCCGGCTGCGGGTTCAAACTCGGCACGGCGGGATCGTCGTCCACCAGCGGCGCGGGCGGAATCGACGCCGGCACGAACGTTGGCAGCGGCGGAAGTGCCGGGAGCAAAGGGAGTGGGGGGCGCGTAGGGACCGGCGGAACGGTCGTCGTCGGGACGGGCGGGATCGGCCTTTCCGGCAGCGGAGGGGACGTCGGCCTGGGAGTCGACGCTGCACCCCCAAACTGCGGCCAGTCGAGCGTCTCGGTGATGCCGGTGCCGCCCGACATTCTGATCGTTCAGGACCGCTCGTTGTCGATGACGGATGATTCGAGCGGCAAGGCCTGCGCGGGGGGGACCACGAACGGAAACGGCAACTGCGGCGCCACCTCGAAGTGGGCGCAGGTGATTGCGGCCATCAACCAGGTCGTCGCACAGACGCAGACCAAGGTGAACTGGGGGCTCATCTTCCTCGGCGACGAGGTGGCACAGTGTGGCGCGGCGACGGCGCCGGTCGTCGACATCACGCCGGGCGACAGCGCTCAGCCGATCCAGGCGGCGTTGAACGGCGTGCAGTTCACTGGAGCCCCCGGCACGCCCACGACGGCGGTGATGAACAACGCCGTCCAGTACATGCACGGGCTCACCGATCCGAATCCGAAATACCTCCTGCTGGCCACCGACGGAGAACCAAACTGTGCCGCTGGAAACACCGGAAACATCGGGACGACCGACGCCGTCGGCGCCGAGAACGCGGTGGCCGCCGCCAACACCGCCGGGTTCCCGACTTTCGTCGTCGGGATCGCGACGACCTCCGACGCGGCAGCGACCAACGCGCTCAACACGATGGCGGTGAACGGCGGCGAGGCTCAGATCGGCGCGGCGACTCAGTATTATTCCGTCAACGACACGGCCGGTCTGGTGACTGTGCTCGGGCAGATCATCGGCAAGGCCGCCTCCTGCACCATCCCGCTGACCGGCGTGAGCGGCAACCTCGACAAGGTGGCCGTCTCCGCCAAGGACGCCTCCGGCAACACGATCGAGATCATGCAGGACGCCGTCAACGGCTGGTCGTACACCGATGCGAACAAGACAGCGATCATCCTCAACGGCGACTCCTGCAACAATCTGAAGAGCGTGACCTACACCGGTTTTCAGTTCATCTTCACCTGCGCGACCGGCATCATCACGATCGGCTGAAGCCCGCGACGCTCCGTCGCGGTTGGGGTGGAGAGGAGCGGTCATGACCATCCGCCACCGGAGACCGCGAGCGCTCGTTTGATTGTTCCTCGCGAAGGCGTAGCCTCGAGTTCTTATGCTTCGCTTAGTCAAGCCTGCGCGACGTGGGGCCGTCATCGCGGCGGCAATGATAGTCACCGGCGCGTTCTTGGTCGTCGAATCGTCGTCGGCGCGCGCGTGTAGTCCAGCTCAGGCCGCGCCGCTCACCGCCCTTCCAAAGATAGGCGCGACGGGGGTGTCGACCGCGACGTCAATCGTGGTCCTGTCACCGACTGAACCGTTTGGGTTGAGCCTGCTGGTCAATGGACAGAATGTGGCGGTGCCCCGGTGGACGGCGCTCGGAAGCGGCGTCGACCAGGGCGAGGGACCCACCTCCTTTTGGCAGCTTTGGATCGGAGCCACGCCCGGCCTGCTCGATGGGACAGCGGAGTACGTCTTGTCCCTGCCCGGGAACGACGGAGGCGCCACGGTCCTCACAGATTTCACGACCGCGGCCGGCTACGACAAATCCGCCGGTACCGCCCCGAACCTCCGCGAGTTTCACCTGTGGCGCGTCCGCTACCCCGTTGCCGATATCGCGTCCGGCAACTGCGTGTTCGCGGAGTATCAGACCTTCATCACCGTCGGTTACGACCCGGCGACGATCCCCAACACGGAACCATCTTCCGTGGTCCAGGCGTTTGCCCTAACCCCGCAAACGGGAGGCACTCAGCAGACGTTCGTCTACACGGGATCGGATCCCTTCACGGGCCTCGCCCCGGTCGGAGACTATCCACTTCCGCTCGGCGAGTGGCAGCCCGACCTCGACCCCACCCGGATGTATTGCCTGACCCTGAGCGCCTCCGGAGACGGCAACCTCGCCCGACTCTCGGCCCCGGGAAACCAACTCTGCGCCAACGTCACGCAGCTGTCCGCGGCCGGTGCGCCTCCTGCCCCGGAACAGAACGGCGGGCAGGGTGACGCGGGCTGCGGCTGCTCGACGGTGGGACCCGCGCCTCTCATTTCGCTGCCGTCTGTCGCCGGCATGATTCTGGTCGCGTCTACGCTCGCCGTCCGCCGTAGACGAAGAAGCGCCTGAGGCCACGGCGCCCGCGGCCTACTTCGCTCCCCCCGGGTGAAGGGACCGTCTTGTCGAGCCGGCGTGCAGGGCCCGCGGAAGCTGGTAAGGTCCTCCGCCATGAGCAAACGCAACCGACCCACCACCGCCGCCCAGGCCGCGCATCGCAGCCTCCGTCACGCCTACCGCAGCGCCTACAACTCGCCGGAAGGCAAAGCCGCGCGCGCCGCTGCTGGAAAGCCCGCGTCTGCCGCCAAGCCTGCCGCCGCAAAGCGGGCCGCGAAGCCCGCGGCGAAGACGACGACGCCGGGCTGAGCTTTCAAATCGCCAGGAGGCGATCGGCGATCGGGCGGAGAATGAAGGTTGGTCGCGCCGGTCTCCATGTAACAAGGGGGATTGTTTTGAGGCCCGCCTGGCGTCCTGCGTTGCCCGGAGTTCTGGTGTGCGCAGCTCTGTCCGCGTGCGGGTCCTCGACGCCTGGCGCAAGCTCGGCGCGGGGGCCGGACGGCGCCGCAGGGACAGGCGGGGCAGCTTCGCCGGGCACGGACGGGGCCGGGGCGCTCGACGATGCGCGGACTGTTTCCGGGGCTGATGCACGGACTGTTTCCGGGGCTGACGCGGCGGCCGGCTCACTTGCGACGCTGAACATCTTCTACCTGGACGTGACAGGCGGACGGGTGCTGACCGCCAACGCCCAGAATCCTGTGGCCCGCGTGTTGGTGGCGTCAGCGGGGCAGGGTCCGGACGGCGTCGCGGTCGACGTCGCCGGGGGGCACATCTACTGGACGGGGATGGGCGTTCCGTCGGCCAACGATGGATTCATCATGCGGTCCAATTTGGACGGGACGAACGTCAAGACGCTCGTCCCCGCCGGAGGGACCTACACCCCCAAGCAGATCAAGCTCGATCTCGCCGGCGGCGAGATGTACTGGTCCGATCGCGAAGGGATGCGGGTCATGCGGGCCAATCTCGACGGCTCGAGCGTCGAGGCGCTGGTGACGACGGGGCAGACCGACACAGATCGGATGAACAACGCCAACTGGTGCGTGGGGATCGCGCTCGACCTCGCCCGCGGGTTCTTCTACTGGTCGCAAAAGGGACCGGCCAACGGGCACGTCGGGACGCTGAGGCGCGCGCACATCGCGATGCCGGCCGGGGAGAATTCAATCACGCGCACCGACATCGAAGTCCTCTACGACCTTCTTCCCGAGCCAATCGACATCGATCTGGATCTCGCCGCGCGCTACATCTACTGGACCGATCGCGCTGACAACACCGTCAGCCGCGCCCCGATCGAGATCCCGGCGGGGTTCACCGCGGCGACGCGTACGGATCGAAAGATCCTGGTCCCCAACGTGGCGGTGGCGATCGGCGTCGCGCTCGATCTCGCTCGCAGCAAGGTCTACTACACCTCGGGTTCGAACGGTCCTCTCGGGCGGGTGAACCTCGACGGCACCCAGAACGAAAGCCTCATCCCCATGGCAGGGAACCTCACCGGGATCGCCCTCGGCGAGCTGCCCTGACCATCACTGCAGAACGACATCGGCGCGATCCACCCACGCGATCGGCAGATAGGCGAGCAGGGCGCCTAGAAGCGCGCCCACGACGGTGCCAATCTTGGCGAACCACGCCACCGGCTGAGCGCCGAGATCGAACGTCGCGTCCGGCGGCGCGGCGGCAAGCGCCTCTACGCTCCCTGCTGAAGTGGCGCGCCCGCTACCGCAGGGCCGCCAGCGCGTCGACTTCCCCGGCGCCGTAGAAGTTGTTGTAGAAAGCGGGCCCCTTGCAGGTCGCGGGCTGGCCCGTCTGGCCGGGATCGTAGGGGCTCGGCGGGCAGGCGAGCGGCGTCGCGGAGAGGCTCAGCTTCACGAGCAGCGCATCGGGTGACATCTTGCCGAAGCGGCTGATGAGCAGGGCGGCAACCCCGGCCACATGCGGGGCGGCCTCGGACGTCCCCTGGATGTACGCGTAGGTCGCGCAGGTTCCCGACGAGCAGTCCTGGACCTGCCCGTCCCAGTCGGCCGCGAACTGGTAGTAGAGGCTCGCCGCCGGGATGGTCGAAAGGATCTGACCGGAAGCGGTGGTGTCGGTGACCAGCGGGTCGGGAATCAGCCCGTCGCCACCGGGCGCAGTCAGGTCGACCCCGCCGAAGCCGTAGTTCGAGTAAAACGCCAGCTTCTGGGTGACGCCGACGGCGCTCACGCCGATGACCTTGGGGAGCTGCACCGGCAGGACCTTGCACTGGACGCCCGGTTTCGACCCCGGCAGGTTCGCCAGGTCGGCGAAGAAGTTTCCAGTCGCGGCCACGACCGTGAGCTTCTTGGCGGCAGCCTTCAGGATCGCGGTGCGCACGATCTGTACGATGGCGGCCCGGTCGGGTTGATCACTGCAGAAGATGTCGTCGATCGGGGCGGTGAACGGATCGATGGTGAGGCTGGCGTTGAGCACGTCGACGTTGTGCGCGATCGCCCAATCGATGCCGCAAACGACGGCGTCGGGGAAGACCAGCCCGAAGTTGGGATCGTTGACGTCGTCGACCGCGACCTTGACCATGCTCAGCTTGACGCCGGGGGCGACGCCCACCGTGCCGATGCCGTTCTTGGCGGCCGCGACAATCCCGGAGCTGAACGTGCCGTGGCCGATGATGTCGTTGGCCCAGATCGCGGGCGACGTGTTGACGACGCCGCCCACGCAGGAAGCGCTGGCGGACGCGTTGACCTGGCCGACGAGGTCAGGGTGGGTCACGTCGACGCCCGAGTCGAGGAAGCCGACGAGCACCGACTTCTTGCCCATCGAGATCGCGTGAGCCTGCGGGGCGTGGATCTGATCCATGTCCCACTGGCGAAACGACAGCGGATCCCCGGGACCGGGCGCGGGGTTGTGGGGCGGGCGGTGTCCGGTCTTGACCATCAGCGGGCTGAGCGCGCTGTGGACGGCGTTGACCGCGCCCACCGCGTCGATGCCGGACTTCCCCCGCAGCGAGGAGGCGAACGTGGCGCTCCCCGAGCGGGCGAGGACGGCGCCGACGTTGGCGTAGTGGGCGGCGATCGTCCCTCCCGCGCCGGCCACCAGCGCGTCGGCGCTGGCGGGAATGGCCCCACCCGAGAACAACACCAAGAAAGATTGGGTCGCGGAGGTCGCGGAAACTGCGCCCTGCGTCTGGGTGGTGGCGTCGTCCGTCGTGTCGACGCCGCAACCGGCGGTCGAGAACCAGGCCAAGGCGGCAGCTGCGAACAACGTACGGGTGGCGTTGGGCATGGGGGCTCTCCTCGCGGGTGGGGGGATCGACGGTACACCAAACCTCATCCGTGGCATTGATCAATCGACAAACCCAGTCGAAAACCCAGTCGAATTTTTCGAATACGACGGAATTGTTACCGGTTGCGTTGCGCCAAGATTGTGACGTTGCGGACGTTTGTTCTTCCTATGCTTCCAACCAGCCTCGCCGGAGCTATCGTTCGCCGATCGACATGATGGCCCCGGTCCCCGCTCCGCCGCCGCCAGCCCCGACGGCGCGCCTGCCAATCGCGCTGCTCGCGGCGATCACGCCGGTGCTGGTGCTGACCGCGATCTTTTGCCGGGCCGGGCGGCTCAACTGGCTCCTCGAGGTGGCGCCCGCGCTGCTCGGCTACGTCGCGCTCGCCGCCACTTACCGTCGAATGCGGCTCACGAACTTCTGCTACTTCTGCGTCTTTCTCCACACGCTGGTGTTGGTCTATGGCGGCTTTTACACCTACGCGGCGACGCCGCTCGGCAACTGGGCCCGGGACACGTTTCACCTCGCGCGCAATGACTACGACCGGGTCGGACACCTGGCCCTCGGCTTCTTTCCAGTGTTCATCATCCGGGAGACGCTGCTGCGCGTGACGCCTCTTCGCCGCGGCGGCTGGCTCACGTTCCTCGGGCTCAGTGTGGTGCTTGCGATCGCCGCCGCCTACGAGCTCGTCGAGTGGTGGTCGACGTACCTCGTGGCCCCCGACGTCGGCCAGGCCTTCCTCGGCGCGCAGGGCGATCCTTGGGACACACAGTGGGACATGTTCCTGGGCCTCGTCGGTGGCGCGCTCGGCCTCGCCATCTTCGGCCGGGCCCACGACCGGGCGATGGTCCGCCTCCTCGGCGCGCGCGGGGCCGGACTGCAGCAGTGAGGCGCAGGGCGCGCTCGCCAGGGGAGAGCTGAGGTCAGGCGACTCTGTTCGGGATCGCGGCGCCGCGCTCGAAGAGGGTGATGTTCTCCAAGGTGGTGGTCGCGATCTCCCGAAGCGCCTGTTCGGTGAAGAAGGCCTGGTGGCCGGTGATGAGGACGTTCGGGAGGGTGAGGAGGCGCGCGAAGGTGTCGTCCTGAACGATGTCCGCCGAATGATCCTCGAAGAAGAGCCGATCTTCTTCCTCGTAGACGTCGATCGCGAGCCCCCGGAGGCGTCCCGTCTTGAGCGCCTCCACTATGGCCGCGGTGTCGATGAGGGCGCCGCGGCTGGTGTTCACGACCAGGGCGTTGGGCCGCATCGTGGCGATGCGGCCGGCGTCGAGAAGGTGGCGCGTCTCGGGCACCAGCGGGCAGTGGAGTGTGACCACGTCGGAGGTGCGAAGAAGCTCTTCCAGCGAAACATAGCGGACGCCGAGCGCGACGCAGTCCGGGTTCTGGGCGACATCGGTGGCCAGCAAGGTGACGCCGAACCCGGAGAGGACGCGCGCCACCGTGGCGCCGATCTTTCCCGTTCCGACGATCCCGACAGTGCTGCCGTGAAGCTCGGTCCCGAGCAGCCCCTCGAGCGAGAAATTGCCTTCGCGAACCCGGTTGAGCGCTCTGTGGATCTTCCGTTCGAAGGTCAGGATCAGCGCCAGGGTGTGCTCAGCCACGGCGTACGGCGAGTACCCAGGGACACGTGCCACCGCGATCCCACACCGGCGCGCGGCCTCGACGTCGACGTTGTTGAAGCCGGCGGAGCGGAGGGCGACGAAACGCGTCCGGCCAGCGGCCAAGGTGGCCAGCACGTCTGCGTCGACCCGGTCGTTGACGAACGCGCACACGACCGGATAAGTCGCGCCGATCGAGGCGGTCTGCGGTGAAAGGCGTGCCTCCAGAAACACCAGCTCATGCGCCACCGGCGACCGAGCATTCGCTTCGAGCAACGACTCTCGATCGTAGCGCTTCGCGCTAAAGACCCCCACCCTCACGGGGGGAGCTTACCGCGCCGAGGTCGGCGTCGATCATGGATCTACCCATAGCTCCATCGGCCCTTGCCTGATTCGCATGGATGAGCAGATTCCCAGCATGAACAAAGATCAAGTCGGTGGCGCTGGACAGAAAATCAAGGGTGGCATCAAAGAGGTCGCCGGTATCGTCTCCGGCAACAAGAAGCTGGAGGCCGAGGGTATGGCGGATCGTGTCGTCGGGGCGGCGAAGTCTGCGGTCGGGGCGGCGAAGCACAGTGCCGCCAAGAAACTGGATCGCTAGTCGGCGGGACAGCCGCCGTCACATGGAGCGCACATGATCTCGAATTCGAATGTTCTGCCGCAACCGAGTAGTCGACGGATTGTGCTCCTCACGCGGATCAAGAGGACGACGCTGCGCCTGGGGTCGATGACCCAAGCGTTCTTCCGCAAAGGGGACCAGCTCGAGGCCACCGGATTCGAGAACCTACCCCATGACGATCCGACCCTCGTCCCCCCCAAATTGGGTTTCCGCACCTTCGACAGAGTTCCACGCAACCGCGCGCCCATGCTGATCGCCTCACTGGTGTTCGCGACGGCGGCCGTCATCGCGTTCGGGTGGCTCTCGGCTCGCGACCTTCCCCACGGATCGGCTCGCGTCGCGGCCTCGGTCCGGGCCAAGGCCTCGAGTGAGTGGGTTCGATTCAAGGCATTCGTCGCCTCCAGGCGCGCCGCGCCGTAGCTCCGAGCCGCTTCTAAGGCCGACGATCGGCCATCTGGCCACGCGGGGAAGCGCCGACCAGGGGGGGCTGCCTGGTTTTCCTGCCTTCAGGGTACCCAGACGGACGATGCCTCACTTTTCCATGAAGGTCGCCCTCGCCGCGCTGCTGCTCACCTCGGTCGTCGTTCCTGATGCCCGTGCCGGCGACGGTGGGAAATGCACTATCGCGACAAAAGGGGATACGGCGACCGCGCGCGCGTGTGCCAAGGGTGGACGGGCCGAAGCCAAGAGGGTCATGAAGGAAATGGTGAAGCAGGCCAAGGCCAGCGGCCAGAAGTTCACCTGTGAGGGTTGCCACAAAGATCTCGACAACTTCGAGCTGACCAAGAACGCGACAGAGGAATTCAAGAAGCTCGAAGCCGTCGCCAAGACGAAGTGACGCTCCCCTCCAGGCGTCACTTTTTTTGCGCTTCGTCCGGAAGGGGGTTCAACTCCTCCGATGGCATCAACGGGTTCATCGCTGGAGCCGGCGCTTCGCGGTCGCCTCGAGCAGTTCGGCCTGGCGACGGTCCTGACCTTCCTCGATCTCGAGCGAAGCTCGGGTGAGCTGCTCGTCGTCGCCGAGGAGCGTAACAACCCAAGCCACAAAGTCGGGCGGCTCTGGCTGCGTCACGGAAGGGTGCTGCGCGCCCGCGTCGAGGGATCGCGCCGCCTGAACAAATCGGCGATCTACGACCTCATGGGCCACCCGCGCGGCCAATTCAGCTTCACGCAGATGGACCTCGACGGGCTTGCCGACGAGATCGGTGCTCCGACGACGCTGCTGCTCATGGAAGCCGCGCGTCGGGCGGACGAAGCGGCCGCCACGGCGACCCCCTAGCTGCCCCGCACACCCGCGTATTCTCCGCCGTCACTCGGTGGCCGCAGGCGAGTCGTCGACAAATCGCCGGGACAAATCACGGCGAAGTCTGGTAAATCCCTGGTCATGAGCACCGGGAAGAAGCTGTTCGTCGAAGACCTGAACACGGCTGGCAAGCGCGTCATCGTGCGCGTCGACTTCAACGTCCCCCTCAAGGACGGCAAGGTGGAGAGCGACAAGCGCATCAAGGAGTCGCTGCCGACCATCAATTACCTGAGAAAGCAGGGGGCGAAGGTGATCCTGATGTCGCACCTCGGGCGCCCCGACGGAAAGCGCGTCCCCGACATGAGCCTCCGCCCGGTGGCCGATGCGCTGTCGGCCCTGCTGGGCGCGCCGGTCGCCTTCGCCGACGACTGCGTCGGCCCGGCGGCGGAGCAGGCCGTGGCGGCGCTGGCGTCCGGCGGCGTGCTGCTGCTGGAGAACCTGCGCTTTCACGCCGAGGAAGAAGAGAATGATCCCGCGTTCGCCAAGAAGCTGGCGGCGCTGGCCGACGTTTACGTGAACGACGCCTTCGGCAGCGCCCATCGCGCGCACGCCTCGACGGAGGGGATCACGCGCTTCGTGCCGCAGGCGGCGGCCGGCTATCTCATGAAGAAGGAGCTCGACTACTTGGGCGAGGCGCTCGCGAACCCGAAGCGGCCGTTCGTCGCGGTGCTCGGCGGTTCCAAGGTGTCGAGCAAGATCGACGTCATCAAGAGCCTCCTCCCCCGCGTCGATCGGCTGCTGATCGGCGGCGGGATGACCTACACCTTCCTCAAGGCTCAGGGGCTGGAGGTTGGCAAGTCGATCGTCGAGAACGACAAGCTCGATCTGGCCCGCAGCCTCATGGCCGAGGCCGGCGGCAAGCTGGAGCTGGGAACCGACTACGTGGTGACCGACAAGCTCGACTTCAAGGCCCGCACCGTCGGTGCGCTCAAGACCGTCGCCAGGGACGCCATCCCTGCCGACTGGGAGGCGGTCGATATCGGGCCGGCCACCGTCGCCTCCTTCACCCAGGTGCTGCTCGCCGCCAAGACCATCATCTGGAACGGCCCCGTCGGCGTGTTCGAGATCGACGCCACCGCCAAGGGGACGATGGCCATCGCCGAGGCGCTGGCCAAGGCGACCGCCGGCGGCGCCACCACCATCATCGGCGGCGGTGACTCCGCCTCCGCGGTGAAGAAGGCCGGCGTCGCCGGCAAGGTCTCGCACGTGTCGACCGGTGGCGGCGCCTCGCTCGAGTTCCTCGAGGGCAAGGTGCTGCCGGGCGTCGCCGCGCTGACGGAGAAGTGACTCCGGGCGGGGCCGACCGGCGCGCGTTTTCGGTCGCGGTCTTCTGCCGGCACGACGGAGAGATTCTGCTGGTTCGTCACAAGCGCCTCGACCTTTGGCTCCCCGTCGGAGGCGAGGTCGAGGCGGGTGAGACCCCACTCGAGGCCGCCCGTCGTGAGCTGCGGGAAGAGACCGGACTCGTCGGGGTCTTTCCGTCAGGCCTGGGCGTCGACGGAACGCCCGCTGGCCTCATCGGCTACGAAGAGCACCCCGCCGGCAGCAAGGGCCTGCACCTGAACTTCGCGTTCGTGGCCGACGTCCCCACCCGCGACCTCGCCGCCTGCGACGAATACACCGCCGTCCGCTGGGTCGGCGATCCGGTCCCGGTCGAGTGCCCGCTGAACGTCCGCCAGCTCGTGCGCCTGGCGCTGGCCGCCACCAG
>Ga0209890_10000082_pt1 | contig 42783 bp, 40 predicted proteins | sample OrgsoiDNA2013049_FD_185799 | JGI IMG/M metagenome (GOLD analysis project Ga0209890, IMG submission 185799) | Permafrost soil microbial communities from the Arctic, to analyse light accelerated degradation of dissolved organic matter (DOM) -... | ecosystem: Environmental > Terrestrial > Soil >... | reverse complement strand
ATCCTCGGCATCCGTACGCGACCGCCGAACACCAAGTGCTCTTCTTGGCGATCGGGTTGATGCTCGCGGTTGCTGCGTCACTCGCCGACTATCGGTCCATCCGCGCGCTCGCTCCGGTGATCTACGGCCTGGCCTTGCTCGGCCTCGCCGCGACGTTCGTGATCGGCACTGATGTTCATGGCGCGAAGGCCTGGATCAGAATCGGCGGCGGGCTCGAAATTCAGCCGTCCGAGTTCACCAAGCTGGCGATGATCGTGCTGGTCGGCATGTTGTTCAACGTGCGGCGCGACGATCGCTACGAAGTGCGCGACATCGACGTTGTGCGCGCGCTTGTGCTCATGGCCATTCCGATGGGCATCGTGTTGTTGCAAAACGACCTCGGCACATGCCTGGTGATGCTGGCCATCATGTTCGGCATGGTGGCGGTCGGCGGCGCACCCACGCGATGGGTAGCGGGGCTGGCGGTGGGCTTCGCCGGTGTGGCCGTATTCGCCGTGAAGCTGCACATCTTGCACTCCTACCAAGTGGGCCGATTGACCTCGTTCTTGCATCCTGATTCGGCCGCCTGCCTGCAAAAGGATTGCTACAACGCGCACCAGGCCGTGCTCGCGATCGGGTCGGGTGGGTTCTCCGGTACCGGCTTGTTCCGCGGGCCGCAAATCAACGGTGGCCACGTGCCCGCAGCTAGCACCGACTTCATCTTCGCGACCGCGGGTGAAGAGCTGGGCTTCGTCGGCGCGACGCTGATCGTCGTCCTCGTGACAATCGTGCTCTGGCGCGGCCTGCGCATCGCGACGCACGCCCCCGACATGTTTGGGCGCATCGTGGCCACCGGGGTCGTCTGCTGGCTTGCGTTCGAGTCGTTCGAGAACATCGGCATGAACATCGGCATCATGCCGGTCACCGGCATCCCGCTGCAGTTCGTCTCCTACGGCGGGTCGTCGCTCTTCGCCAGCATGCTGGCCATTGGCCTGTTGCAAAACGTGCATATGCAAACCCAGGCAGCGCAGAATTCGGGCGGCGGCCTTTAGCGGCTACGCTGACGACGTGGTAAGCCTGAACGCCGAATCCGTCTTTCCCCGACTTGAGCCTTTGCTCATGAGCGTCAGCAAGCCGGTGCAATACGTCGGTGGCGAACTCAACTCCGTCGTCAAAGACTGGGCCAGCTGCGACGTGCGGTGGTGCCTCATGTATCCCGACGCGTACGAGGTCGGGCTGCCGAACCAGGGTGTCCAGATCTTGTACGAGGTGCTGGGCGAGCTCGACGGCGTGCTCGTCGAGCGCACCTATTCGGTCTGGCCCGACCTTGAAGCGCTGATGCGCACGCATCACATCCCGCAGTTCACTGTCGACGCGCATCGCCCGGTCGGGGCGTTCGACATCTTTGGCATTTCGTTTTCGACGGAACTCGGCTACACGAACATGCTCAATGCGCTCGATCTCGCCGGCATCCCGATCGAGGCGGCCGATCGAACCGATGACGATCCGATCGTGATCGCCGGTGGCCACGCGGCGTTCAACCCCGAGCCGATTGCCGACTTCATCGACGCGGCCGTGCTCGGCGACGGCGAACAAGCCGTCATCGCGATCACCGCCATCGTGCGCGAATGGAAGGCGGCCGGGCGGCCGGGTGGCCGGGTGGAGTTGCTGCACAGATTGGCCCGCACCGGCAATATCTACGTGCCGCGCTTTTACGACGTGACCTACAAGCCCGACGGCCATCTCGAGTCGGTGCGGCCCAATCGCGACGACATACCGGCGCGGGTGTCCAAACACACGCTGATGGATCTCGACGCGTGGCCGTACCCCAAGAAACCTTTGGTACCGCTGGCCGAAACCGTGCACGAACGATTCAGCGTCGAGATCTTTCGCGGGTGCACCCGCGGGTGCCGGTTCTGCCAAGCCGGCATGATCACCCGGCCCGTGCGCGAACGCTCGGTCGACACCATTGGCGCGATGGTCGACGCCGGCCTGAAGGCGAGTGGATTTCAAGAGGTCGGCCTGTTGTCGCTCAGCAGTGCCGATCACTCCGAGATCGGCCCGTTGGCCAAGCAACTGGCCGATCGCTACGAAGGCTCCAACACCTCGTTGTCGTTGCCCTCGACCCGCGTTGACGCATTCAACGTCGATCTGGCCAACGAATTCTCCCGCAACGGCAGGCGTTCTGGGCTGACGTTCGCACCCGAAGGCGGCAGCGAGCGCATGCGCAAGGTCATCAACAAGATGGTGACCGAAGCAGATCTCATTCGCACGGTGACGACGGCCTACGCGCAAGGTTGGCGCCGGGTGAAGCTCTACTTCATGTGCGGCCTGCCGACCGAGACCGACGACGACGTCGTGCAAATCGCTGACCTCGCCCGCAAAGTGATTCAAGCCGGGCGGACGGCGAGCGGCAGCCGCGACATCGGCTGCACGGTGTCGATCGGTGGCTTCGTGCCAAAACCACACACCCCGTTTCAGTGGGCCGCACAACTTGACCACGCGACCACAGATTCGCGGTTGCTGAAGCTGCGCGACACGATTCGCGGCGACCGCCAGTACGGCAAGGCCATCGGATTTCGCTATCACGACGGCAAGCCCGGCATCGTCGAAGGCTTGTTGTCGCGCGGTGACCGCCGGGTCGGCCGCATCATCAAGCAGGTGTGGCAAGACGGCGGTCGCTTCGACGGTTGGAGCGAGCACTTCTCGTTCGATCGCTGGATGTCGGCCGCTGACACTGCTTTGCGTGACGAACCCGTCGACGTCGACTGGTACACCACCCGCGAACGCGACCGCGCCGAGGTGCTGCCCTGGGATCACCTGGATTCCGGGCTCGACAAAGACTGGCTCTGGCAAGACTGGCAAGACTCGCTGTCTGACATCGAGGTCGAAGACTGCCGCTGGACCCCGTGCTTCGACTGTGGCGTGTGCGACACGATGGGCACCGACATCCAGGTCGGCCCGACCGGCCGCACGCTGCTTCCGCTGACCGTGGTGACCTGAGCACCGATGGCCCGCCAGCCTGACGCACGCGAGGTCGCACCCGCCGTCCAACGATTGCGAGTGCATTTCGCCAAGCGCGGGCGACTGCGGTTCACCAGTCATCGCGACTTTCAGCGCGTGTTCGAACGAGCGATCCGGCGGGCCGGCGTGCCGATCGCGTACAGCGCCGGGTTTTCGCCGCATCCGAAGATTTCCTACGTCGGCGCGGCTTCGACCGGCGCGGCTAGCGAAGCCGAGTACCTGGAAATCGCGGTGACCCAGACGTGCGACCCGGTCGCCGTGCGCGACGCACTTGACGCGGCGCTTCCCACCGGCTTCGACATCATCGAGGTGGTCGAGGCCCGCAGCGGCTCGCTGCCCGACCGCATCGACACATCCCGGTGGCAGGTCACCCTCAACGGAGTGACGCTCGCAGAGGCCGAGAACGCGGTTCAGCGCTTTCTTCAGACCGAGTCGATAAGCGTCGAGAGAGTGCTCAAGGATGGGCGCCGCACGCTGGACGCCCGCCTGCCGGTCGTCAGCCTCGGCGTGGTCGAGGAGCCCGATCTGCCCGGCTGTGTGATACTTGAGATGGTCGTCCGGCACCTCACACCTGCCGTTCGACCCGACGACGTTCTCGCCGGACTTCGCCAGGTGAGCGACCTGGCGCCGCCGCTTCCGCCTTTGGTGAAGCGGCTGGCGCAGGGGCACCTCGACGAATTCGACAAGCTCGCCGACCCGCTGGCGCCCGACAGGGACGCTGCCGCCGGAGTCGATTCGGTGGCAGAGATCTCCGCGACGCGATAGGTCCGGCCCGCTCGAGCGCCGCTCGGTCCCACCGTTCGCCCAGACTTTTGCCAGACTTCTCCACCTGATTTTTTCCACCGGACTTCCGCCGCAGCTCTCGATTGCAGGGCAGCGGCAACCGATCACACGCTTGCTCCTGTGCGGTGCCGCCCCTCGAAAAGGTGGCGCCCGGGAGCCCGACGAAAGACTTTTCGCATGCTCGAGAACGAGCCCACGCATACCTCCGATCAACCCACCCCTGCGGATCGACCAACAACAGAGTCATCCACTGGCCCCTCGGGCGCGCCCGCAGCCCGTCGCCGCGCACCGGCGAAGAAGGCGGCCGCCACCGATGGCACGCCGGCCGGCGCTCGCCGCCGGCCGGCCAAGAAGACCGCAGCCGCCCCCGAGATGACCGCCGCGGCGCCGTCCGAGGCGACCTCAACCGCTACGACGTCTGCCGTTAGGGCAGTCAAAGCTGCCAAAACGGCGAAGCCAGCCAAGATGGCGAAGGCCGCGAAGACCGCCAAGGCGCCGAAGAAGCCCAAGGCTGGCGACAGCCATGACCAGGCATCGTCGGAGCCGACCGCACAACGCACCGGAATTCCGACCGTGCTGTTCCAGCCGCCGAGCGCCGAGAATGCGGTTGCGGCTCGCCCCGCCCGCACCCGGCGGCCAGCGGGTTCGGCTGCCGGCACCGACTCCATCGATGGTGCGGCCACCGCCGCCGAACCATCGGCACGTTCAGATAGCAGTGGCGACGAGGCCGACGGCACAGGCGCTCCGCGCCGTAGGCGCAGAGGCGGTCGCGGTCGGCGCGGCGGGCAAGGGGGCCAAGGCGGCCAGGGCGCGCACGGGCACGGTCATGGCCACCATGGCGGCGCCGAAGGCGAGCACGGCGGCGACGCAGCCGCCGGCGGCGGCCATGATGCACATGAGAGCGGGGCGGACGACGGCCAGCAGCACGACTCCGACCACCCCGACCACGAGTCAGACGACCACGAGCACGACGGCGAGGGCTCGGCGTCGAGTCGTCGGCGCCGCCGCCGCCGCAGTCGGTCGACCACCGACGGCGATGTGCGGTCACCTGACGATCCGCCGAACACCGTGGTGCGCATTCGCGAACCCCGCGAGCACGACGACAGCGGCGTTCAGGGCGTCAAGGGTTCGACCCGGCTTGAGGCCAAGAAGCAGCGACGCCGCGAAGGCCGCGAGCAAGGCAGGTCACGCGGCGGGCGCCGCGGCCTGGTCATCACCGAATCCGAGTTCTTGGCACGACGCGAATCCGTTGACCGCGTGATGGCCGTGCGTCAGCGCGGCGACCGCACCCAGATCGGTGTGCTCGAAGACGGCATCCTGGTCGAGCACTTCGTCACTACGGCATCGACGACGCGCATGGTCGGCAACGTCTATCTCGGCCGTGTACAAAACGTGTTGTCGGGCATGGAGGCTGCCTTCGTCGACATCGGCAAGGGCCGTAACGCGGTCTTGTACGCGGGCGAAGTCAACTTCGACACGTCCGGTCTCGAAGGCGGGCCGCGTCGCATCGAGTCAGCGTTGAAACCTGGCCAGGCGGTCGTCGTCCAAATCACGAAAGACCCGATCGGACAGAAGGGCGCGCGGCTGACCAGTCAGATCAGCTTGCCTGGGCGCTACCTCGTCTACGTGCCCGAGGGTTCAATGATGGGCATCAGCCGCAAACTGCCGGACGTCGAGCGGTCGAGGCTCAAGGCGATTCTCAAGAAGGTCACCCCCGAAGGTGCCGGCGTCATCGTGCGCACGGCGGCCGAGGGTGCGTCGGAAGAAGACTTGACGCGTGACGTCGCGCGACTGGCCGCGCAATGGGAAGACATTAAGACGAAGGCGGAAACGGCGGAGGCGCCGGCCCAGCTTTATAGCGAGCCCGATCTCACGATTCGCGTCATCCGCGATGTGTTCAACGAAGACTTCAACTCACTCGTCGTGCAAGCAGACACCGATTGGGACACCGTCGAGGCGTACGTCGCGCACGTCGCGCCTGACTTGGTGCCACGGCTGTCGCGATGGACGTCGGAGGAAGACATCTTCTTGCAGTACCACGTCGACGAGCAGATCGCGAAGGCGCTCGATCGCAAGGTCTGGTTGCCCAGCGGCGGATATCTCGTGATCGATCGCACCGAGGCGATGATCGTCATCGACGTCAACACGGGCCGCTTCGTCGGCAAGGGCGGCAACCTCGAAGAGACGGTCACGAAGAACAACCTCGAGGCGGCCGAAGAAATCGTGCGCCAGCTGCGGTTGCGCGACATCGGCGGCATCATCGTGATCGACTTCATCGACATGGTGCTCGAAGCCAACCGTGACCTCGTGCTTCGTCGGCTGGTCGAATGTCTCGGCCGTGACCGCACCAAGCATCAGGTAGCCGAGGTCACCTCGCTCGGTCTCGTGCAGATGACCCGCAAGCGGGTGGGCAACGGTTTGCTCGAAGCGTTCTCCGAGACCTGCGAAGCCTGCAACGGTCGCGGCGTCATCGTGCACACCGACCTGGTCGAGCACAGCCACGCGACGCGACCGCAGACACCCAAGCCCGGCCCGGCCCGTACGGCCGCGAGTGGTGGCACGGCGAAGACGCCCAGCACGCGAGGCAAGGGGTCGAAGGCGCGCGCTGACGCTGCTGCTGCGGCGAGCGTCGACGGTGCGTCGGCAGATGTCACCAGCTCGGACGACGGCGGACAGTCGAGCGAGGGGTCGTCCGAGTCGACTGGGGTTGAGGATTCGGGTCACGACGCGAACGCCGACAACGTCGATGGCGGGACGCCGTCCGCCGGATCGCCGACCGCACCGCGAGCCGGTGGTGCGTCGCGATCTCGTCGCGGTGGCCGCCGTCGTGGTGGCGCCAAGGTGCCGGCCGGCGCCGGTTCGAGCGCAAGTTCCGGGGGCGGTGCGGACTCACCCGCGCCCGACCACGTGTCCGCCAACTCTTAGCTGGCGCCGTCGCGGAACACCATGATCGAGCCGGTGTAGCAGGCGACCCAGACCCGATGGGTATCGGCGTCGTAGGTGATGCCGATCGGATTCGGGTTCGTCGGCACGGTCTGTACGACGCGCATGTCGGCCGTGCGCACTTCGCTCATCGTGTTCGACAAGTAGTTCACGACGAACAGCTTGGTGCCGTCGGGCGAGATCGTCATGCTGCGGGGCGCGTCGCCGGTAGCAACTCGGCGAACCACCGAGCGCGTGCTGAGATCGATTTTGGCGACCAACCCGTCGCCGTTCAAGGTCGCATAAAGCCAGTGGTCGTCGGGACTGATGACGAGGTGGCGAGGTGCCGACCCGACATTGCTGAGCCAGGTCACTGCGAACGTGTTCAAATCCATCGCGGCGATGCGGGTGCTGCCCATGATGGCGATGTACGCAGTGCTGCTCGTGCTGTCGACCGCGATGCCCCGCGGGTACGCGCCCATGGTGATGGTCGCCGCGACGGCGCCGGTGGCGGCATCGATCACGCTTTCGGTGTATGAGCACCAGTTCGACACCAGCACGTACTTGCCGTTTGGCGTGACCGCCACGAACTTCGGCACTGCCCCGACCTGAGTGACCTGGTCGATGGCCAGCGTCGCGAGGTTGATGCGATAGACGAAGCTGTTCGGAAACTTGCTGGTCGGCGAACAGACGTCGGTGCCTTCGCGAGTGAACGGTGCCGCGCCGTACATCGAATAGTTCGTCACGTAGCCGAACTTGTGGTCGGGGCTGAAGGCCGCCTCGACCGGTGCACCTTTGTAGGTGCCGGGATATTGGGGGTATCCGAAACTCGCCAGGTTCACGGCGTCCGGAATTATCTTCACGAGCTTGTAGCTGCGGTCGTACACGTTGATCGTGTGCAGATACATCATGTTCTGCGCGAGCACCAAGCCGTTGCCCGATGCCGCGACCGACTTCTCGTTGAGATGTCCGGCGATGACCTTCTCGAGCTTCAGCGCGCCGGGCGAACCAACAATCGAGGTGGACGACGACGGGCGGGCGCCGTTGCGGCGCTGCCGCGCGGACGACCTCGCGGGCGGCAAACTGGCCGACGAGGATGCGCTCGGGGGAGCGGTCGGCGAGGCGGCCGGCGGACTCACCGCCGAGGAGGCGGCTGGCGGTGGCGAACTCGTGACTGCAGCCGACGGTGGAGGTGCGGTCGAGGAGGCCGCGGGTGACCCAGGCGTCGTCGTCGACTGGGCCAGCGGCGCCGGTTGCGCGGTGCACGCTGACGCCAGCACCGCCATCAGCGCGGCCACGGCCGCCAGTGGTCGTCGCATGGCCCCTATCCTGGCGGACAAAGTTCTCGGCACGCCGCCGATCGGCACCCGCACGGCGGACCGGTTTGACCCCTCGGGGCGGTGGTCCGTACTCTTGGGAGCGGCGCGCTCGTGTGCGCCCACTTCCGCGCGTCCCTCGCACCCGTTCCGGGTGCTGAGCTGTTGCGGTGAGACCAGTTCGACCACACGCTTCACGGCAGGCAGGAGTTCGCGGTGTACGCGATCGTTCGCAGCGGCGGCAGGCAGCACAAGGTAGCTGTCGGCGACGTCGTCGAAGTCGACCGCGTGGCGGGTGAGCCGGGCTCGACTCTGACGCTGGCGGCAGTGCTCGTCGTCGACGGCGACTCGGTGACCAGCGACGCAAAGGCGTTGGGCAACGTGACGGTGACGGCCGAGGTCGTCGACCACACCAAAGGCCCGAAGATCCATATCTTGAAGTACAAGAACAAGACCGGCTACCGCAAGCGGCAGGGCCATCGCCAGCGCCACAGCGTGGTCAAGGTCACCGGCATCGAGACCGGAAAGTAGGGTCACGACATGGCACACAAGAAGGGCGCGTCGTCGAGCCGCAACGGCCGTGATTCGAACGCTCAGTTCCTCGGCGTCAAGCGCTACGGCGGCCAGCTGGTCAACGCCGGTGAGATCCTGATTCGCCAGCGCGGCACCCACCACCACCCTGGCTTGAACGTGGGTCGCGGCAAAGACGACACCTTGTTCGCGCTCTCAGCAGGCCGGGTCGAGTTCGGCACGGCGCGTGGTCGGCGTGTCGTCAACATCGTTCCGGGGACGTAGCCTCGGTCTTCTGCATAGGTTGACGAACACGAGGGCGAACCGATTGCGGTCCGCCCTCGTGTCATCTCCGGAGCACAGCACGCCGATTCACCAGGCGCCGAGCAGGTAGAGCAGGAGGAGACCGATGCCGACATTCGTCGACCGGGTCATCCTCCACGCCAGCGCGGGCAATGGCGGCAATGGCTGCGCCTCGGTCCATCGCGAGAAGTACAAGCCGCTGGGCGGCCCGGACGGCGGGCAGGGCGGTCGCGGCGGCAACGTGGCGCTCGTCGTCGACTCGAACACGACGACCTTGCTGGCGTTTCACCATGCGCCGCACCGGCGGGCAACATCGGGCAAGCCCGGTCAGGGTAGTAACCGAGACGGCGCTGACGGCGAAGACATGATCCTGCCGGTGCCTGACGGCACGGTCGTGAAAGCCGACGACGGCACCGTGCTCGCCGACCTGATCGGCGAGGGCTCCACCTACATCGTGGCGCAAGGCGGTCGCGGCGGCCTTGGCAATGCCGCGCTGGCCTCACCTCGCCGCAAGGCGCCGGGCTTTGCGTTGCTGGGCGAACCCGGTGCGGTGCGCGACGTCGTCCTCGAATTGAAGACCGTCGCCGACGTGGCCCTTGTCGGCTATCCCAACGCGGGTAAGTCGTCGCTGGTTGCGGCGATGTCGGCGGCGAAGCCGAAGATCGCTGACTATCCGTTTACGACGTTGGTGCCCAACCTCGGGGTGGTACAGGCGGGCGAATCGCGGTTCACCGTCGCCGACGTTCCTGGGCTCGTGCGCGGTGCCAGCGAAGGCCGCGGGCTGGGCCTGGAGTTCTTGCGGCACGTCGAGCGCTGCACTGTGCTGGTGCACGTCATCGACTGCGCCACGATGGAGCCCGACCGCGATCCGGTCAGCGACCTCGAGGCGATCGAAGACGAGTTGGCCGCCTACGACGAGACCGACCTTGGTGGCATTCCGCTGCACGAGCGGCCGCGCATCGTCGCGTTGAACAAAGCCGACGTGCCCGATGCGCGCGAGCTCGCCGAGATGGTGCGGGCCGAGATCGAGGCTCGCGGCGTCAAGGTGTTGATCGTGTCGGCGGCCACCCGCGAGGGGCTGCGCGAGTTGCAATTCGCGATGGCCGAATTGGTCGAGCAGGCGCGCGCAGCGAAACCGGTCGACGAGGCAACTCGCATCGTGCTGCGCCCACGCGCGGTCGACGACGCGGGCTTCACCGTGACGAAAGTCGGTACGCAGTTCATCGTGCGCGGCGACCGGCCGGAACGCTGGATCAAGCAGACCGACTTCACCAACGACGAAGCGGTTGGCTACCTCGCCGATCGGCTGAACCGGCTCGGTGTCGAGGTCAAGCTGGCCGAAGCCGGCGCCGAACCTGGCGACGAGGTTGTGATCGGCGATGTGTCGTTCGACTGGGAGCCCGGCATGTTGTCGGGCGCCGAGCATCGCATTGGGCCGCGCGGAACTGACGCGCGCCTCGACGGCCGGTGAGCCAGCAATGACGACCACGGCGCGCGACGTCGTGACGGCTGCCCGCAAGGTCGTGGTCAAGATCGGATCGTCGTCGTTGACCCGGCCCGAAGGCGGGCTCGATCAAAACAACATCGATGCCCTTGCTACCGCGTTGGTAGCGCGCGTGCGTACCGGGACGTCGTGCGTGCTGGTGTCGTCGGGTGCGATCGCCGCCGGGCTCAAGCCCCTGGGGCTCTCGGCCCGGCCGCGTGATCTCGCGACCCAGCAGGCCGCGGCAAGTGTCGGACAGGGCCTGCTGGTCGAGTCGTATGCCAGGGCCTTCGGCGCCCACGGTGTGCGCGTCGGGCAGGTCTTGCTCACCTCCGACGACATGGTCAGGCGCACCCACTACCTCAACGCCGAGCGCACGCTCAGCCGGCTGATCGAACTCGGCGTCGTACCGGTCGTGAACGAAAACGACACCGTGGTCACCGAAGAGATCCGCCTCGGCGACAACGACCGGCTGGCCGCGCTCGTCGCGCACCTCATTCGGGCCGACCTGCTGGTGTTGCTCTCTGACGTCGACGCGCTCTACACCGCGCCGCCGTCGCGCCCGGGTTCGCGCCGGCTCGACAACGTGCACGGCGAGCACGATCTTGCCGAGGTCGACCTGGGTGGCGCCGGCCGCCCCGGCATCGGTTCCGGCGGCATGATCACCAAGGTCGATGCGGCCAGGTTGGCGACCGCCGCCGGCATTCCGGTGGTGTTGACGTCGGCCGGTTCGGTCGCGGCTGCACTCGCCGGCGAGCACGTCGGCACGCTCTTTCATGCGACCGGAGTCCGCTCAGCCAGCCGGTTGCTGTGGCTCGCCCACGCCACCGCGCCGCGCGGTCGGCTGGTGCTCGACCCAGGTGCGGTCGCCGCGGTCGTCCAGCGCCGGCTTTCGCTGCTGCCGGCCGGAATTGTTGCCGTCGACGGCGAATTCGCGGCCGGTGATCCGGTTGACCTCGTCGACGAAGCCGGCCTCGTGGTTGCCCGAGGTTTGGTGAACTACGACGCCGGTGAACTGCCCGGCCTGCTCGGTCGATCGACCAGGGCGCTGGCCGCCGAACTCGGCTCGGCGTACGAACGTGAGGTCGTGCATCGCGACGACTTGGTGCTGCTCGCTACTCGCTGATCGCGCATCGCAGATCGCGGGTGGTTGTGCCGTTTACCACGAGGCGCGACTGCTTTGACGAGTTCATCGAAACTGCTCCCTGCGCGCACGACTCCTGGTGCACTATTCACCAGACGTGCCAGCTGGAACAGAACGCAAACGACCGAAGGAACGGCGAAAGTGAACGCGCTGCAGGCGAAGTTGTGGCACGTCACTGTCACCGTCGGCGGCGATCCGATGGAAGCGTCGTTGATCCGCGCCGCCCTCGAGCGACTCTCGGGTGAGCAACCGTTCTTGTTGTCGGGCCGCTACGCGAGCGACCGGGCCGAAGTGCGCTATTGGGAAGAAGCGCCCGAGTGTGCCGACGCGGCCGCTCTTGCGTTGCGGCTTTGGGGCGAGCACCGGACGACGGCCGGCTTGCCCGCGTGGCATGTGCTGGGCATCGAGGTCGTCGACCGCCAGATATTCCAACGTCGTGGCGGCGAGTCGGGCGTCTCCCTAGTCGCTCCCGGCGGCGGCTGGCGACCCTTCTAAACCGTAGATGTGGTCGAGCGGCCTATTCTTGAGTGTTGGCATCGCCGCCACCGACTCTGCGCAAGGGAGGCCCCGTGACTGACACCTCGTCGGGCGACGTCGCTGCCGATGTGCTGGCGACGGCGCGTCGCGCCAGAGTCGCGTCGACGTTCCTGGCCACGGCATCGCGCGCCACCAAAGATGCTGCGCTTCAAGCCATTGCGGCAGCGTTGGCCGATCGCTGCGACGACGTACTCATTGCAAACAAGCTGGACGTCGACGCCGCGGCAACTTCCGGCGCGACCGAGTCGTACCTTGACCGGTTACGCCTGACCGCCGCCCGAGTCGAGGCGATCGCCGCCGATGTCGTGAAGACCGCTGGGCTGGCCGACCCGGTTGGCGAAATCGTCCGCGGTGGCGTCTTGGCCAACGGCCTCGAGTTGCGCCAAGTGCGGGTACCACTCGGTGTCGTCGGCATCATCTACGAGGGCCGCCCCAACGTCACCGTCGATGCGGCAGCGCTTTGTTTGAAGAGCGGCAACGCGGTGTTGCTGCGCGGGTCGTCGTCCGCCTTGTCATCGAATGAAGCGTTAGTGGCGATCGTGCGCGACGCCGTCGCGTCGGTTGGGTTGCCGGCCGATGTCGTGCAACTGGTGCCTGGTGCAGGCCATGAGGCGGCCAAGCATCTGATGCGGGCTCGCGGTCTGGTCGACGTCTTGATCCCGCGCGGTGGCGCGAACCTCATTCGCAGCGTCGTTGAAGAGTCGACCGTGCCGGTGATCGAGACCGGTGTTGGCAACTGCCATATCTACGTCGACGCCGACGCAGATCTGGCGATGGCGCTGGCGATCGTGGTGAACGCGAAGACGTCGCGGCCGAGCACCTGCAACACTGCCGAGACCATGCTGGTGCATGCCGACATCGCCGATGCGTTCCTGCCATTGGCGATTTCCGCACTGCAGCAGGCCGGTGTGACCATTCACGGCGATGCGCGGGTCGCAGCAGTCGACCCGTCGGTGGTCGCCGCGACCGACGCCGATTGGGATACCGAGTACCTGTCTCTCGATATCGCGGCCGCCGTCGTGCCAAGCCTCGACGCCGCGATTGCGCACATCCGCGCGCACGGCACCGCGCACAGTGAGGCAATCGTGACCCGGTCGCACGACAGCGCGCGCACGTTCATCGCCCAGATCGACGCCGCCGCGGTCTTGGTGAACGCGTCGACGCGCTTTGTCGACGGCGGCGAGTTCGGGTTCGGCGCCGAGATCGGCATCTCGACCCAGAAGCTGCATGCGCGCGGGCCGATGGGGCTGGCCGAGCTCACGTCGACGAAATATGTCGTAGTCGGCGACGGTCACGTCCGCTGACCGGCCCCTGACGTCGGCCGATCGGGCGCGGCGGATCGGAGTCATGGGCGGCACCTTCGATCCGATCCACCATGGCCACCTGGTCGCGGCCAGTGAAGTCGCCAGCGAGTTCGAGCTTGACGACGTGATCTTCGTTCCGACCGGCGACCCCTGGCAGAAGTCCGAGCGCGCGGTGTCACCGGCCGAAGATCGCTACCTGATGACCGTGATCGCGACCGCGTCGAACCCGCGGTTCTCGGTCAGCCGGGTCGACATCGATCGGCCGGGGCCGACGTACACGAGCGACACCTTGAGCCAGCTTCGGGCTGAGCTGACGACGGCGCGCGGCGTCGAGCCCGACCTGTTCTTCATCACTGGTGCAGACGCGTTGGGTCAGATCATGAGCTGGAACAATGCGGACAAACTGCTCGCTCAGGCGCATTTCATCGGAGTCACCCGCCCGGGCCATCCGTTGCTGCAGCCGGTCGACCTGCCAGCCGGGAGCGTCAGCCTGCTAGAAATTCCGGCGCTGGCAATATCTTCCACCCAATGTCGCGAAAGGGTTAGCCACAATCAGCCGATCTGGTACCTCGTGCCAGAAGGAATTGTTCAGTACATCGCCAAGCGTGGTCTCTACCGGAGTAAGCCGTGAGCGGGAAGCACGGTCGCCCTAGGCCAGGCCGTTCCAGCGAGCCCGGAAATGTCACGATCGCGCCCAACCACCCCGAGCCCACCCCCCCGGCTGCACCCGCCGCACCCGGTGCGCCAATCGCGCGCGAGGTGTACCTCCCGCCGGAGGTGCGAGCAGCCCCGCTGCCTCCGTCGCTGCCGCCGATTCGCTCTACGCCGTTGCCCGGGTTCACCATTCCCGAGTTCGCCACGCCGGAGCTCGCCACGCCTGAGCTCGCCACGCCCGATCTGAGCGTGACGGTGGTTGAAACCGAAGAACTTCCGCCCGCCCCGATCGCGCCCGCCGTCTACGAGACGCCGCCGCCCCCCGTCGTCCATGCACCGCCGCCGCCCCCCGCCGTCCCGGCGTCCGTGCCGGCCCCTATCGTCCACACAACGCCGCCGAACTCCGTCGGCATCTTGCCGATGGTCTTGCCCGGGCCGGCCGATCCGATCCTGCCTTCTGACCGGCCAACTGCGCGCGAGGAGGCACACGGCGAACGGGCACGTCGCCGTCGCTTCGTGCTGATGATTGTGGCCGGGGTAGCGCTGCTCGGCCTGCTCGGTTACTGGGTGATGTCCCCCTCTGGTTCGACGACCGCCACGAAAGCGCCTCCGGTTCAGACCGGGCGTTCGCAGGAGACCATGCTGATTCAGTTCAGCGGCAGCCTCGGCAGCGCGGTCGGCAGCGCACTCGTCGCCCACGACACGGTCGCGCACGACGGTGTTGTGGTGCTCGTGCCCTCTGACGTGATCGCCCAGGTGCCCGGCTTTGGGTCGATGCCATTCGGGCAGGCACTCACGGTCGGCGATCCCACCGCGCCGCGCACCGCGCTGTCTGATCTCATCGGCGTCAGCGTCGATTCGTCCTGGACTCTCACGCCCACTGCCTTTGCTGCCCTCATCGACAAAGTCGGCGGCGTTACCCTGGTCGTCAACCGCGATGTGACCAAGACCGCCGCTGGCGTGACCAGCATCATCGTTCCTGCCGGTCAGCAGAAACTCGCCGGCACCGCGGCGGTTGCGTATGCGAGCTTCCTGGCCCCAGGCGAAACCGAACAGGCCCGCTTGGCCAGGTTCGATTCGGTTTTCCGCCAGGTGCTTACGGCGCTGCCGCACGATCAAGGCACCCTGTCAACGCAGCTCGCGTCGCTTGGCAAGGGCTCGGCGTCGTCGCTCACTGTGACCAATCTCGCCGCGTTCCTGCACAACCTGGCGGGCGACAGCGCGCAGAAGTCATTGAGTGACCAGCTGCTCCCCGTCATCGACTTGCAAGCCGGCGGTGACCAGCCTGCGTACACCCTCGACACAGCGAACGCGGCCGCATTGGTGAAGGCTCAGTTGGCGTCGTCTGTGCCGGCCAACCGCAAAGTCACCGGCAACCGGGTCTACGTGCAGAACCAGGTCGGCACGCCCGGCCTCGGCGAGTCGACCCGAGCCAAGCTCCAGCGAGCCGGCTACCTCTACATCCACGGCGAGAACACCCAGGACATGCCGAACGCGCAGTCGCAGTCGGCGGTGGTGATCTTCGGCCAGACCGCGGCGCAGATCGCCGAAGGCCAAGCAGTGGCCACGGCGCTGGGCCTCCCGGCGTCCGACGTGAAGATCAGCTCGGAGGGCTTCACCGTGGCCGATGTGGTCGTGAAACTCGGGGTCGACTACAAGCAGTGAGACAATAGTCGGGAGGACGCCATTGAGACGATAGTCGGTAGACGTCGTGTGGCGGCCAGCCGACAGGAGTTCACCGACGTATGGCCTCGACTGTGCATGAACGACCGCTTGGCCTCAGGGCATGACCGCGACCCCTCGAGCAATCGAGCTGGCGATCGCCGCCGCCGAGGCGGCTGCCGAGAAGCTCGCCCACCACGTGCAGGCGTTCGACGTCAGCGATCGGCTGGCGATCACCGACATCTTTGTGCTCGCGGCCGCGCCCAATGACCGGCAGGTGAAGTCGATCGTCGACGCCGTCGAAGACCGGCTGCGCGACCTTGGTGCCAAGCCACTTCGGCGCGAAGGCCAGCGCGAAGGTCGGTGGGTGCTGCTCGACTACTCCGACATCGTGGTGCACGTGCAGCACACCGAGGAGCACACGTTCTACGCCCTCGAACGGTTGTGGAAAGACTGTCCACAGGTGCCGCTGCCGGCGCATGTCACGGCCGGTTTGCACCAGCCCGACGCCGAGAGCTTCGACGCGCGCGGCTCCGCAGCAGCTGGCCACGCCTGAGTGGCTGACCGCAGAGTTGTGGTGTGGCGACACGGCCGCACCGCCTGGAACGCCGAACGCCGATTTCAAGGCCAGCTCGATGTCGAGCTCGACGCCGTCGGTCTAGCGCAAGCAGCGGCGGCAGCTCCCGCACTCGCCAGCCTCGCGCCGTCCGCCATTGTGTCGTCGGACTTGGTCCGTGCGCGCGCGACCGCACAAGCCCTCGCCGTTCTCGTCGACCTGCCCGTGCGCACTGACGCGCGGCTGCGCGAAATCGACGTCGGCACGTGGCAGGGGCTGACCTTCGACGAGGTGTCGGCACGACACCCGGCCGACGCGGCGGCTTGGCGTGACGGCGGCAGCGGACGTCGCGGCGGCGGCGAGACGCTGGTCGAGGTGGGCGAGCGGGCGACGGCAGCAGTACGAGAAGCCTTGGCGGACGTCGACGATGGCGGTGTTCTGATCGTGGCCACCCATGGCGCATCGGGCCGGGCGATCGTGGCGTCGATGATCGGGTTGCCGACGACGTCGTGGCGCGCCCTGGGGTCGCTGGCGAACTGTTGCTGGTCGGTGATGGGGGAGGGCGACGCGGGGTGGCGGCTGTTCGACCACAACGCCGGGTCGCTGCCCGAGGTTGCACTGGGCGACGATCGGTAGTCGTGGGGTCCGCTAGACTTCGCCACGCCCGCGAGGGCAGTTCGGGGCTTTAGCTCAGCTGGTAGAGCACTTGCCTGGCAGGCAAGGGGTCAGGGGTTCGAGTCCCCTAAGCTCCACCCAAATCTCGGTAGGTCGAATGGGGCGCACGTCCTTTCCGCCGACGCCGTTGTTTGCGGCTGGCTAGTCGGCCTCGAAGCCGATAAGCCAGTGCAGGCCATAGGGGTCGATGACTTGGCCGTCCGAAGCTCCCCAAGGTCTTGTCTGTAGGTCGGACACGACCTGCCCACCTTCGGCGAGGCGGGCGAACCAGGTGCGCAAGACGGACGGCGACGCCGTGCCAAGCAGGGAGAACATCAAGCCTTCGGTCCGAAACGGCAGCTCGTCACCCGATGCGTCGGCGGCAAATAGCGAGACCGGGCCGTCGGTCAGATAGCCGTGCGCGATGGCGTCTTTCGGACCGTCGGTTCTGTTGAAGTCTGCCAACGTGTGCAACTGGACCGCGCAACCGAATACGTCGGCGTAGAAGGTCAAGGCTTGCCGGGCTGTCCCGGGAAAACGAATGTATGGCGCCGGATTTGACATGCCCCGATGCTACGCACGGGCACGGAGCCGTAGTCGCATTGCGGGCATGGGCCGGTCATGCGTCGCCGACGAACGGTACCGACGGACCTAAGCTAGAAGCGATGCATACCTACGTCGTCTTGCTGCGCGGCATCAATGTTGGCGGCAAGAACATCGTTCCCATGGCCGGTCTGCGCAGCTGCCTGGAAAAGCTGGGCTTCGCCAACGTCACGACGTTCATTGCCAGCGGCAACGTGATCTTGGCATCTGACCAGCCTGCTGCTGCGATCAAGGCACGGATTGAAGGCGCGCTGACGAAGAACCTCAAGCTGCACAGTGAACTCATCAAGGTGTTGGTGTTGACACGCAAGCAGATGCAAACCGTTGTCGACAAGAAGCCTGCAGGCTTCGGCGACCAGCCAGCGAAGTACAACAGCGATGTCATCTTTCTGATCGGCATTGATGCTGCCAAGGCCGTGCTCGTGTTTGATCCGCGCGAGGGTGTCGACACGGTGTGGCCAGGCGGCGGTGTGATCTATTCGCAGCGTCTTAGCGCCGAGCGCACCAAGAGCCGATTGAACAAAATCATGGCGACCCCGCAATACAAATCAATGACGATCCGGAACTGGAACACGACAGTAAAGCTCCTGGATCTGCTCAAAGCTACCGACCCTCGGGGCGGTTGAGGCATAGCCGCGCTGGAGCTACAGGCCGGCGCCGCGAAACGTCAACTGCTGCTCGACCGGCCGCCACCACGCGACCCACGCGGTGATCCAAATTGTCCCGGCGATTGCGAACGAAATGACCCCATGCTTCACATGGTGGTCCGTCGAGCCGGAGTTGCGGCCCGGAAACATTGGCGGCAGGCCACCGGCCTCGTAGGCGACGTAAATGATGCCAATCGCGAGGAACGCGAGGCCGACGGCGACCAGGACGACCATGAGCGTTTTGGGCAGCCAGCGAGCCTCACGGGCACTGGCTGCCGTGCCCGATCGCTGTTGGCGAGGAGTGTGCGCGGTCGTGGTCACGACGTGGACGCCTCTCATCCAGGACTCTGACTCTGACGTCGTCGGCCGGCGGCCGAGCGATCCTTAGGAATATCGGCACCCGATATAAGCATGATCTTGACATTCAGCCGGTTGGCCCAGGTTGCTCGGTCTCGGATTGGCACCTCCCACACGCAGTGCCATGGGCCGGCATCCACGGGGAAGGCAGGCCGAAGGAGGCACTGCCGACCCGCCATCGACGGCACGGGTGGGCGGCCATTGGCGTCCGATCCCCATCAAACCGGCCTGCACGCGCAGACCCCGCGTTCTGCTCGCCGCGTTCGCCGGGGCACCGCATCTTCGCCGACGTTGGGGTTATCGCGTGGACGATGGCACATCAGTAAGCGTGCGGCTTGGCACGCGCTCGACTTTCATCCGGCAGCCGCGGTAGCCCAGCCGCGCGGCGAAGTACTTGTGTCCGGCTGGGGCCCCAAGAATTGATTCGACGACGAGGTGCCGCACACCCTGCTCGATGAGATCGTGCACCAGCATCGTGTGCAGGAGATAGCGCGTTTGATGGGCGACGGCGAGGTCTGGCGGGCCGGCAAGTAGAAGCAGGACGGCGGTCCGCTCGTCGACGACGACGACCGCGCGGCCTAGCACGGTGTTGCTCGTGTCGAACACCGCCCATGACTGCACGAAGCTTTGATCGTGAGCGCCGTAGTCGACCTGGCTGATGAGATCGTTGAATGGTTCTGACGAAAGACCTTCCTCGATCCACTTCCAATCTGGGTCTACTCGCCGGCAGACCAGATTCAGCGCCGCGGCGCGATGCAGGTTCGTGCGGACGGCTTGCCGACTGCGCCCACGCAGGTATCGCTGCTGGGTTGACGGCATCGTCAGCACGGCGTGTGACGCTGCCCGGCGCCACGACTGGGTGCGCCACCGCTCGTAGAGCAGCTTCCCTGCTGGCATTGCCGTGAGCTGCAGAAGCACGACCGGCAGCCGTCGTAACAGCTGCACGTAGTTCGGAATCAGATGTGGATGCGCAAGCGCAAACACGACGCGGCGCAGCGGGCTGCCGACGCTCCACCCGCGGGTGGCCAGCCGGGCCGCCGCGTAGTACCGCGCATTGTCGAGTGCTGCCCACTCTTCGGCCGGATGGTGCGTCGCCAGCATCACCCGCCTATGACATCACAGGGTTCAGGGTGAGCCGGCCGATGCGCGCCAGAGGGTTGCGGCTAGCGCTTGCCGAGTATGGATTCTGCCGGCATCGCGGGCGCGCCGCATGGCTCGCACAAAATCGATCGGGCACAGTGAATCCGCGCGGCGACGAGTGTCATTTGTCCCCCCGGGTGACAGGAGTCGACGCGAAGTGGCGGTCCGGCTCGCGTATCCCCCACGCGAAGCCGGACCGCCGCGCCCCCGGATGGTCAGCCACACCCCCCACGTTGTGGCCTTCCGAGTCAAAGTGTCGCCGAACGCGGGAGCTGTCGGAACCGGCCGTCCGGTCAATGCTCGTCGCGCGGTTGCTTGGTGACCGTGGCGTTCGGCGCAGCCCGCTCGTGATCAAGCTGCCCGCGCGGCTGCCGTAAAGTGCGCGGGGGGTTTTTGCATGAACGCAACCAGTTGCATGATCGAGTACGGATGAGGAATCGATGAGCGAGAGCTACGACTTCGCCACCATCCAGCAGCGGTGGTTGCCGGTCTGGGCTGCCCTCGACTCGTTTCGGGCCGGTCGGCCGAGCACCGACGGTCTGCCGCGCGAGCGCCGCTACGTGCTCGACATGTTTCCCTACCCGTCGGGTGACCTGCACATGGGCCATGCCGAGGCCTACGCGTTCGGCGACGTCATCGCCCGGTACTGGCAACAGCGCGGGTACGACGTGCTGCACCCGATCGGCTGGGATTCGTTCGGGCTCCCGGCCGAGAATGCGGCGATCAAACGCAACCAACACCCAGCCGATTACACCTACGCGAACATCGAGACCCAGGCCGCCTCGTTTCGGCGGTACGCCATCTCGTTCGACTGGTCGCGCCGACTGCACACCAGCGACCCCGAGTACTACCGCTGGACGCAATGGTTGTTCGTGCGCTTCTTCGAGCGAGGCCTGGCGTATCGCAAGGCGTCGGCGGTCAACTGGTGCCCGAACGACCAGACCGTGCTGGCTAACGAGCAAGTCGTCGGCGGCGCGTGCGAGCGTTGTGGCACGGCGGTTACGAAGAAGACATTGACGCAGTGGTACTTCAAGATCACCGAGTACGCCGATCGGTTGATCGACGACATGCGCGCACTCGAAGGCTCATGGCCCGACCGCGTGCTGACCATGCAACGCAACTGGATCGGGCGATCGCTGGGTGCGCACGTCAGCTTTGCGATCGAGGATCGCGACGAACCCATCACCGTATTCACCACCCGGCCCGACACGTTGTATGGCGCGACCTTCTTCGTCATCGCCGCCGATTCACCGCTGGCAGCTGAGTTGTGCGCACCCGAGCAACGCGACGCGTTCGACGCATACGTCGCGCAAGTGCGGCGGCTCACCGAGATCGATCGCATGTCGACCGAACGGCAGAAGACCGGCGTTTTTCTCGGCAGGTATGCGATTAACCCGGTGAACGGCGAGCGAATCGCGGTGTGGGCCGCCGACTATGTGCTGGCCGACTATGGCACTGGCGCGGTGATGGCCGTGCCGGCGCATGACCAACGCGACCTCGATTTCGCCCGCACGTTCGGCCTGCCGGTGCGCGTCGTCGTTTCCACCGATGAGCCCGATCCGGCCGAGAGTGGCGTCGCGACGTCCGGCGACGGCGTCCATATCAATTCTGGTTCGCTCGACGGTACCGACAAGACCGAGGGCATCGCGCGCATCGTGGCTGAGCTCGAAGCAGCCGGCACCGGCAGCGGTGCGGTCAACTACCGGTTGCGCGATTGGTTGCTGTCACGGCAGCGATTTTGGGGCACGCCGATCCCGATCGTGCATTGCCCGGTGGACGGCGAAGTACCGGTGCCGGACGACGAGTTGCCGGTGCGGTTGCCAGACCTCCGCGGCGCCGACCTGAAGCCCAAGGGCGTCTCGCCGTTGGCTGCGGCGACTGACTGGGTGAACACCACCTGCCCGAAGTGCGGCGGCGCGGCAATGCGCGACACCGACACGATGGACACGTTCGTCGACTCGTCGTGGTACTTCTTGCGCTACTGCTCGCCCGATCGCGCCGACGTCGCGTTCGACCCGGCCGACGTCAAGACGTGGATGCCGGTCGACCAGTACGTCGGTGGTGTCGAGCACGCGATCTTGCACTTGCTCTACAGCAGATTCTTCACCAAGGTGCTGCACGACATGGGCCTGATCGATTTCGACGAGCCGTTCAAGGCGTTGCTCAACCAAGGGCAGGTCGTCAACCAAGGCAAGGCCATGAGCAAGTCGCTCGGCAACGGCGTTGACCTCGGTGAGCAACTCGCGCAGTTCGGCGTCGACGCCGTCCGGTTGACGATGGTGTTCGCCGGCCCGCCGGAAGAAGACATCGACTGGGCCGACATGAACGTCGCGGCCGTCGGCAAATTCTTGGCGCGGGCGTGGCGGCTGGCCGGTGAGGTGACAAGTGCCGTCGGCGTCGACGTAACTACCGGCGATGTGGCGTTGCGCCGCATCACGCATCACACGGTGCACGAGGTGACCAATCTGCTCGACCACTTCAGGTTCAACGTCGCCGTTGCGCGCACGATGGAATTGGTGAACGCGATTCGCAAGACAGTCGACGTCGGCCCTGGGGCTGGCGACCCAGCCGTGCGCGAAGCCGTCGAAGCGGTGGCCATCATGTTGTCGGTGTTCGCGCCCTACACAGCCGAAGATGCGTGGGCTCGTCTTGGTCATCAACCGACGGTTGCCCAAGTCGGCTGGCCGACGGTTGACCCGGTGTTGTTGGTCGAGGAGTCGGTCACCTGCGTCGTCCAGATCAACGGGAAGGTGCGCGACCGGCTCGACGTGCCGCCGACGATCGGCGACGAAGACTTGCGTGCGCTGGCGTTGGCCGCACCTGCCGTAGTCGCCGCGATCGGCGACCGCGACATCCGAACGGTCATCGTGCGCGCTCCCAAACTCGTCAACGTCGTCGTCTGAGCGCGGCCGCATGACACGTTCACGCAAAGGCCCGCCGTCGGTGGCGATTGTGACCGACTCGACGGCCTACTTGCCGGCCGGGTCAGCGGAGCTGCTCGGCCTTCGGGTCGTGCCACTACAGGTCATCGTCGGTGGCATTGTGCGGGCCGAGGGCGAAGAGATCGGGCCGGCCGAGATCGCCGCCGTGCTGCACCGGGGTCACACCGTCAGTACATCGCGGCCGTCACCGAGTCTGTTCGCCGCCGCCTACCATCAAGCGCTTTCCGGCGGTGCGACCTCGATAGTGTCGGTGCACTTGTCCGGCGCCATGTCGGGCACTGTCGATGCGGCCCGGCTCGCTGCCGGCGATGTCGGTGGCGAGATCACCGTGATCGATTCGCGGTCGGTCGCGATGGGCATGGGGTTTGCGGTCATGGCTGCGGCCGAAGCGGCGACGGCCGGTGCGGCTCACGACGCGGTGGTCGACACCGTCAACCGCACCCTCGCCAATACCGAGGCCATCTTCTACGTCGACACGCTTGAGTTCCTGCGTCGCGGCGGCCGCATCGGTGCGGCCCGGGCGATGGTTGGGTCGGCGTTGGCGGTGAAACCGCTGCTGTCGATTCGCGAGGGTCGCATCGAACCGCTCGAGCGGGTGCGCACGTCGTCGCGCGCAATCGCCCGGCTCGTAGATCTCGCCGCCTCGATCGCCGGCGACGCGACCGTTAGTGTCGCGGTGCATCATCTCGACGCGCTCGCGCGGGCCGGCCAGGTGGCCGAAGCACTCGACAATCGGCTGCCGCACATCGACGACATCATGACGAGCGAACTTGGCGCGGTGGTGGGGGCGCACACCGGGCCCGGCATGCTTGCAGTGGTGATTTGCCGCCGCTGAGCGCGGTCTTCCACAGCTTCGAGTAGCCGCCCGCACAGCGCTCTGACATGCAGCAGTCGATGGGTCGTGGCGCACATAGCGTGCGACGATGCCTCTCCTGCGTCGGCGGTCTGATCCGCGCGAACTCACTGAGGTGCTGCGGCGGCTTGAGCGGCTCCAGATGCCGTCGTCGTCCACGCCGTCGCCGATCTCCGGGTGGGTGCCGCACAATGCCGACTCTCGACCCGATGAACAGCCAACCGCCGATCAACAGCCAGCCGAAGCCGCCGCGCCGCCGTCGCTAAGCGCGCGCCTGTCCGGCGTCCGGCTTCATGCTTTTGACCCTGGACGTCGAGGTGTGGCCGTTCTGGTTGTCGTGGCCGCGCTCGGTGCTGGCGGGGGTGGCTGGTACTTCGTGCACGCCGCACCTCGAAGCGCGCGAGACCAGCCGTCGGCCGTCGATGCAACGTCGTCGGCCGCTTCGTCGTCGTCGCCGTTGCCATCGGCACCGGCCGCGTGGCCAACTCCTGCAGCCACGAGTTCGGCAGCGTCGTCGAGCCGTGCCGATTCGAGCTTGGTCGTCGACGTCGTTGGCAAAGTGATGCATGCGGGCGTGTTTACGTTGCCGGCTGGCGCGCGCGTTGTTGACGCAATCGCCGCCGCTGGTGGTGCGCTCCCGAACACCGATCTGACCGGGCTCGATCTGGCCGGCCGTCTGCTTGATGGTGCTGAGGTTTTCGTCGGCATCCCGCCGCCGTCGGGGGCCGCAGCGCAGGCCGCTGGCGGTGTGATCGGCGGTGCAGTGGGTGCGCCGGGGGAGGGTGCGTCGAACTCGGGCGGCGGTGTCACCTCACCTGCGGTCGTCAACCTCAACACCGCGACGCAAGCCGAGCTCGAAACGCTGCCTGGCGTTGGTGCGGTGACGGCCGAACGGATCCTCGCGTGGCGCACGCAACATCAACGGTTCACCAGCGTCGTTCAGTTGCAGCAGGTGTCGGGTATCGGGCCGGCGAAATACGCCGCACTCGTCGGGCACGTGACGGTGTGAGTCGCGGATCGCGCGGTCGAGCGCGCGGTCAATCGCAACCGCGATCCGCACCCGCATTCATGCAGGGCGAACCCGCCGAATTGCGATTGCTGGTGCCGGCGAGCAGCGGCTGGCTGGCGGCCGCGCTTTCGGTGTCGTGTTCGGCCGTCGTCGGACTCGTGGCCGCGGGCTTGCTCGCGCCCGTCGGAGCCGGTGCGATCTGGGTGAGTCGGCGACGCGATCGCGTGGGTCTGCGGGTGTTCGGCATTGCCCTCGTGTGTGCGGCCGGCGCGGCCAGCGCAGCCGGCTGGCGGGTCGCCGCGGTGCATCGCGGTCCGCTACCCGCGCTGGCCCGCGTGCATACGGCGGTCACGCTCGTCGTTGTGGTGACAAGTGATCCGCACCTGTCGGCGTCATCGGTGCGCCGAGCCGCGACGCCCGGAGCGTCACCGTTCGCGCAGCGACCGATCGTCGTTCTGAATGCGCGGGCGACGCATGTCACCGGCGCGAGCGTTGCGGCCTCGATCAGGTCGCCGATCGTGATTCTTGCGACGTCGCTTGATTGGTTGTCGTTGCAGCCAAGCCAACAGGTGACGGCGATCGGCCGGCTGGCTGCACCACAACCTGGCGAGTTGGTGGCGGCGATCTTCGACGCCCGTGGGCCACCCACCCAGGTCGGCAGCGCGTCGATGGTGCAGCGCGCGGCCGGACATTTGCGTGCGGGGTTGCGCGCGGCCGCCGCTCCGCTTTCGCCAGGCCCACGAGGTCTACTGCCGGGGCTCGTCGACGGTGACACCTCACAACTGTCGCCGGGTCTCGCCGACGCGTTTCGCACCACCGGTCTTACTCACATCGTGGCCGTCTCCGGCGCGAACGTGGCAATCGTCCTTGGTGCCGTGCTCGTGCTTGCCCGCTGGTGCCGGGCCGGGCTGCGCATGCAGGCGTGGGTCGGCGCAGTCGCGATCATCGCCTTTGTGATCGTGGCCCGACCGCAGGCCAGTGTGCTGCGCGCCGCCGCGATGGGGCTCGTCGCCGTGCTTGCACTTGCCACCGGACGCCGTCGGCGCGCCTTGCCCGCGTTGTGCGCCGCAGCGTTGTGCCTGATCTTTATTGATCCTGCGCTGGCGATGAGTGCCGGCTTCGCGTTGTCGGTGGTGGCGACGGCGTCACTGCTCGTCGTTGCTCCCCCGCTTCGCCGCCGGATGGCACGTCGCCTGCCCGGGTGGCTGGCCGATGCGCTGGCAGTGCCGACCGCGGCGACTCTCGCATGTGCACCGCTGATCGCCGCGATTTCCGGCCGGGTCAGCTTGTCGTCCATTCCGGCGAACTTGCTGGCCGAGCCCGCCGTCGCCCCGGCGACGATCCTTGGCGTGATCACGGCTTGTATTGCACCGCTGTCGACTGCGGCCGCGCAGTGGGGTGCGCGCGCGGCCGGGGTGCCGTGTTCGTGGCTGGTCTTCGTCGCCCGCAGTTTTGCCGGCGTTCCGGGGTCGGCCGTGACCTGGCCTGACGGATGGCGCGGCGCGGCCGCGTTGGTGTTTGTCGCCGGCGTCGTCTTGCTTGCCGGTGTGGCGTATCGGCGGCGGGTCGCGCTGTCGACGCGTGCGCGGGCGCTCGCGTTCGCAACGGCCGCCGTGGTGGCCTCAGGTGGTGTTGTCGCGGCGCGCGTCTCCGTCATTCGGTGGCCACCGGCTGACTGGCAACTCGCGGTATGCGACGTCGGCGTCGGCGTTGCGGTGGTCGTGCGCACTGCGCCGCAGGCTGGTCTGCTTGTCGATGCCGGCCCAAGTCCGGCGGCGATCGATCGATGTCTGGTCGCGCTCGACGTCCGCGAACTCCCGTTGATTGTGCTGAGCAGCGCGGCCCCGTCGGTCATCGGCGGGCTGCCAGGGGCAATGCACGGTCGCGTCGTGGGCGGCGTTAGCACGGGCAGCACGTTCGTCGATGACGGTGCCGCTCGCATCCAAGGCTGGACGACGGCGGCGCACGTCGCGCTCTCGATTGGCGCACCTGGTCGGCCGGCGTCGGTCGGCTCGGTTAGCTGGTCGGTCGGCCCTGAAGTCGCCGCGGCGCGGGAGGTTCGCCTCTCGCTGCCAGGTGTGACGGCCGTCATCGGCGGCACCGACAGCGGCAAGAGCAACGCTGCGCGGCAGCCGACGGTTGTCATGAACGGGCAGCTCGTCGCGGCTGAAAATCGGGCCGGTCGTGGCGACGTTGCACTGTCGGTTGGGGGCAGTCGGGTCCGGGCGTCGACGCGCCAGGGCTCGCATCTGTTGCGACCGCCCGCGGCCGAGTCGGCTCAGCCGTGCAACAGCGGCGCGCCGACGTCGTCCGGCGTGGCATGCTGCCCTTCGTGCCCAGCGCCTCCGCCAGCTTCGTTACCGCGATCGTCGGCGACGATGAGTTTCTCGTCGAACGCGCGGTCACCGCCGTCGTCGCACATGCCCGCACGCTCGACCCCGACACCGACGTACGCGAGTTGGCGGCGGCCGAGTTCGAGGCCGGCCAGCTGGCTGAACTCACCAGTCCGTCGCTGTTCGGCGAGCGACGCGTCTTGGTGATACGTGATCTCGATCTGTTGCCGAAAGAACGCCTCGACGACGTCGTCGGCGCGATGCATGTTGCGGCCGACGACATGGTGATTGTGGTGACACACAAGGGCGGCGTGCGCGGCAAGGCCATGCTCGACGCGGCACTTGCGGCCGGCGCGACGCGGGTCGACTGCGCCCGAATCACCCGGCCCGGTGAGCGGGTCGATTTCGTGCGGGCCGAATTTCGGCGGGCCGGTCGACCGGTTGCCGACGATGGTGCCCGCGCACTGATCGAGGCGGTGGGCAACGACCTACGCGAACTCTCGGCCGCCTGCGCCCAATTGGCCACCGATACCGACGGCCGCATCGACGGCGAATCGATCGCGCGCTACTACCGCGGCCGGCCCGAGGCGAACGGCTTCGCGGTCTCCGACCGAGCGCTCGAAGGCCGCGTCGGCGACGCGCTCGAGCAGTTGCGATGGGCGCTAGCCGTGGGCACCGCGCCTGTCCTCATCACTAGTGCGCTGGCCCAAGGCGTGCGGGCGTTGGCGAAGGTAGCCAGCGCACCGAGGGGCATGGGCGGCGCCGAACTCGCCCGCGAGTTGGCGATGCCGCCGTGGAAGATCGATCGGGTGCGTGGCCAACTGCGGGGCTGGACGCCGTCCGGTGTATCTGCGGCCGTCACCGCCATCGCGCAGGCCGATGAGCAGGTGAAGGGTGGGGGCACCGACGCGGGCTACGCCCTGGAGAAAGCGGTGTTAGCGATCGTCGCCGCTCGCCACGACCAATGAGCGCTAAGAGGCGTTAGAGAGACGCGACGCGCTTGGCCAGCGCCGACTTGCGGTTCGCGGCCTGGTTGGCGTGGATGACGCCCTTGCTGGCGGCCTTGTCGAGCTGACGGTTGGCCGTGCGAAGCAGCTCAAGCGTGTCGGGCGACCCGGCGTCCGCTGCCTCGCGGAAGCGCCGCACGTGGGTCTTGAGCGAGGACTTCACGGCCTTGTTGCGCAGCCGCGCCTTCTCGTTCGTACCGATGCGCTTGATCTGGGACTTGATATTTGCCACGCGGGAAGCCTCTGATGTCGACGGAGTGGTGTTGGTGCCGGGGGTGGTGCGGCCCGCCTAGCCGAAACGGGCCGGGCACAAGCGATCAGAGTACCGGCCCGGCGCGCTCAGCGTCCAACCGGTGAGTTGCTCGTCGACGGTGAACGCATCGCAATCCCCCTTTAGGCGGTCGGCACGCTGCCAGCGGAGCCGATTGAGCCGAAGTCGACGGTGACGGGTGCCCGTACGGCGGGGTCGTCGGTCTGGAAGTAGTCGGCCTTCGCAAAGTGGCCGACACCCGCGACGATCGAGGACGGGAAGGCCTCGATGCGGGTGTTGAGCGCGCGCACGTTGCCGTTGTAGAACCGTCGGCCGGCGGCGATCCGGTCCTCGGTTTCGCCGAGTTGCTGCTGGAGCGCCAAAAAGTTGGAGTCGGCCTTCAGCGTCGGGTAGTTCTCGGCGACGGCGAAGAGGCCGCCGAGGCTGCGCACGAGCGCATTCTCGGCCTGAGCTTGGCCGGCCGGACCGGCTCCGCCGGTGGTCGCGGCCTGGGCCTGAGTGCGGGCTTCGGTGACTGCTTCGAGCACCGTGCGCTCATGGGCGGCGTACCCCTTGACGGTCTCCACGAGGTTCGGGATCAGGTCGTGGCGGCGGGTGAGCTCGACGTCGACCTGGCGCCACGACTCTTGCACCAGGTTGCGCTGGCGGACGAAGCGGTTGTACGAGACGACGAAGCCAAGGGCGATAAGAACCGCCAGGCCGAGCACGATCCACAACGGTGTCATGCGGTTCCTCCGGGCAGGTTGGTTAGAAAGCCTTGCCGGGCAGGATGTTCTGCGCGGCCAAGATGGTCTGGGTGGGCAACACGGGTAGACCTGGCGCCGCAGCCGCAGCCGCAGCCGCAGCCGCAGCCGCAGCCGCAGCCGGGGCAGGAGCGGGGGCCGGCGCAGGGGTCGGGGCAGGCGTCACTGCTTCGACGGGGGCCGGGTAGGTGACCAGCGCATCCGCTGGGGCGGTGACTCCTCGGTCGTGCCAGACGAAGGTGGGAATCGAATCCACCACCCCTGACAATGCCGTGGCCCACGGCTGAATCGCCTCCGGCTTGAGAACCCCTTGGCTCCAGGAGACCAGGCTGGCTCCGTCGGTCCGCCAGTGGTAGGGCGGCAGACTCAGGAGCGTCTGCGCGAGTCGCGGCGATAGAACGTCGGAGGCGAACTTCCGATCGTCGGAGTGAACCCTGAACTTGCGGTTGAACTCCTCGCTCTCGATCTCGATGTCGTGGACGCCGACGACATTGCCGAGCCGCGAGAGCACCGACTCAGGACCAACCTCGAGATAAGGCAACGGGGTGGGCAAGGCCAGCGCACAGACGGCGAAGCGGTACGTCGTCGATGAGGTGTTGCCCTTGCTGTCGGTGGTTTGTTCTTTGTAGCTGTAGTCGAACGCCTCGACCTGATGGCCGGCGAACGTGCCAAGAAGGACGTCGGTGGCGCGATGGTCGTAGCCCTGATTGAAGGGCGGCCGCTGCCATTGAAACGCCCGCTGGTCGTCGCGCGCGATGTATTGCCACCCGACGGACGCCGCGAATTGCGCCAGCGCGGACATGCGCTTCCTGTTGCGCTTGACTCCCCAAACAGCCAGGCCCGCGAAGACGGCCGCGCTCACCACGAAGCCCAAGATGCCGCCGCTACCCGATGAGTGCACGGTAGTGGTGACGGCGTCGATCGAGCCGCGGAGGATTTCCATGCCGATTGTCTCGGTGGGTCAGCTCGAGGCCTGAAGAGCCAAACCGCCCTGAACTGGCCGGCCACAGCCGCCGGAGGCGGTCGCCTGAGCGGGCCTCATGCGACCATTGGAGGGCATCCCCAGTGCCACCGGGGCGTAGCCCCCTACAGCTATCGGGGCGTAGCCCCTATCGGGGCGTAGCCCCTAACCCGAGAGAAGCGCGTGCCGCCCAGACGTACCGACCCGGCGACGATCCGCAATTTCTGCATCATCGCCCACATCGATCACGGCAAGTCGACGCTGGCCGACCGCATGCTCCAACTCACCGGCGTGGTCGACGAGCGGTCGATGCGCGCCCAATACCTCGACCGCATGGACATCGAGCGCGAGCGCGGGATCACGATCAAGAGCCAGGCGGTGCGGCTGCCGTGGCGAGTCGAGGGCAACGACTACGTGCTCAACATGATCGACACCCCCGGCCACGTTGACTTCACCTACGAGGTGTCGCGGTCGCTGGCTGCGTGCGAGGGCGCCGTCCTGCTTGTCGATGCGGCTCAGGGCATCGAGGCGCAGACGCTGGCCAACCTCTATCTCGCGATTCAAAGCGACCTGCACATCATTCCGGTGCTCAACAAGATCGACCTGCCGGCCGCGCAGCCGGAGAAGTACGCGGACGAACTGGCCCACATCATCGGCTGCGACGCCGCCGACGTGTTGCGCGTGAGTGCGAAAACTGGGGACGGCGTGCGCGAACTGCTCGACCACGTCGTGCGCACGGTGCCTTCACCCACCGGCGTGGTGGAGGCGCCCCCGCGGGCGCTCATCTTCGACTCGGTTTATGACGTCTATCGGGGCGTGGTCACCTATGTGCGGGTGGTCGACGGCCACCTGTCGAGTCGCGAGCGCATCAAGATGTTGTCGAACGGCACGACCCACGAGCTGCTCGAGGTCGGCGTCATCTCGCCCGATCCGATCCCGACCGAGGGTCTCGGTGTCGGCGAAGTCGGCTATCTGATCACCGGCGTGAAGGACGTGCGCCAGTCGCGCGTCGGTGACACCGTGACCGTTGTCGGCCGGGCCGCTACCGAACCGCTCGCCGAATACACCTTGCCGAAGCCGATGGTGTACTCCGGCCTGTATCCGATCGACGGCAGCGAGTATCCGCTGCTGCGCGACGCGCTCGACCGGCTGCAACTGAACGACGCGGCACTTGCCTACGAGCCGGAGACCAGCGCAGCACTCGGCTTCGGCTTCAGGTGCGGCTTTCTCGGCCTCTTGCACCTTGAGATCGTGCGCGAGCGACTCGAGCGCGAGTTCAATCTCGCGCTGATCTCGACTGCACCGAACGTGGTTTACCGGGTTGTGCGCGAAGACGGTCGGGAGATCACCGTCACCAACCCGAGCGAGTACCCCGAAGGCAAGATCGCCGAGGTGTTCGAACCCGTCGTGCGGGCCACAGTGCTGTCGCCGAGCGACTACGTCGGCACGATCATGGAGTTGTGTCAGAGTCGGCGCGGCAGCCTGCTCGGCATGGACTATCTGTCTGCCGACCGCGTTGAGCTGCGCTACACGATGCCGATGGCCGAGATCGCGTTCGACTTCTTCGATCAACTGAAGTCGCGCACCCGTGGCTATGGGAGCCTCGACTACGAACCCACTGGCGAGCAGGCGAACGACCTTGTGAAGGTCGACATCTTGCTCCAGGGCGAAGCGGTCGACGCGTTCAGCGCAATCGTGCACAAGGACAAGGCGTATACCTACGGCGTCGAGATGACGAAAAAGCTGCGCGAACTGATCCCACGCCAGCAGTTCGAGGTGCCGATTCAAGCTGCCATCGGCTCGCGCATCATTGCCCGCGAGAGCATCCGGGCGATCCGCAAGGACGTGCTGGCGAAATGCTATGGCGGTGACATCACCCGCAAGCGCAAACTGCTGGAGAAGCAAAAAGAAGGAAAGAAGCGCATGAAGATGGTCGGCCGCGTCGAGGTGCCGCAAGAAGCGTTCATCGCCGCCTTGTCGACGACGCCGACGACGGGCAAGGAGTAACAGTGACCCAGCCGACGGTTGTCTCCGTCAACGTCGGCACAGCGAAACCGTTGGCCGGCAAGTCAGGTGTAAGTGCGATCGACAAGCGCGGTGTGCTCGGTCGAGTTGCGGTGGGCTTTCTGGGTGTTCACGGTGACGAGCAGTCAGACAAACAGAGTCACGGCGGTGTCGAACAAGCCGTGTACGCGTACGCCACCGAAGACCTCGCCGACTGGGCCGCGAATCTCGGTCGCGACCTTGCGCCAGGGCACTTCGGTGAGAACCTCTCGACCCGCGGCGTTGACGTCACCGGTGCTCTGATCGGCGAGAAATGGCGCATCGGGACGACGGTGCTACAGGTCTCACGGCCGCGAATCCCGTGCGTGGTATTTCAGAACTGGATGACCGAACCGCAGTGGGTGAAGACTTTCACGCACGCAGGCAAGCCGGGCGCCTATCTGCGGGTGCTCACTGAAGGCGAGCTCGGCGTAGGTGATGAGGTCGTGGTGCATGATCGCCCCGCGCACAACGTCACCATCGGGTTGGTGTTTCGCGCGCTGACTACCGATCGCGATCTCATGTCACAGCTGGTCGATGTCGACGATTTGCCGCGCGACATTCGCGAGCTCGCCAGCCGCAGTGTGGGTTAGTCGTAGCGGTTGGCGCGCGTTGGCGCACCTAGTTCGCGGCGACCAGAATCGCGACGATCGGCACCACGACGAATACCAAGACCACGAAGACGAGGCCGAGCATCACTCGGCGCACCGGCCGCCGGCGCAAGTCGGGGCGGGCGACCCCTCGTATTACCCGCAGCACGCCGTCGAGCTGCTTGTCCCACAGGTACGGGCTACGACCATCAGCCCAGCCACCGGTCGGATCACGGTCATCGGGTGCCACGGGCTCAGTATGGGCGTTTCGTAAAGCGCGCGTCAGTACCCTGGTCGCGGATCCGTTTTCGGACGTCCGAGGTGCCGCTCGGTCGGCGCGCTAGCCTGCGCGACGTGGAGTTGATCGAAGCAGCGGCGGTGGAGTTCGAACGGGTCGTGCGTCAACTTCCGGCGGACTCGTGGGAGCGGCCGACGCCGTCCGATATCTCGGTACGCGAGCTGATCGAGCACGTCGTCGTGGGAAACCGGTTCACCGCGCTGCTCCTGGAAGGCGTTCGTCGCGATGAGGCTCGGACCATGCTCAGCAGTGATCAGCTTGGGGACGATCCGGTTGGTGCCGTGGTCGAGTCGGCACGACGCCAATCGCGAGTGTTCGCCGCAACGCCGCTCGACCAGCTCGTAGCGGGTCCGACGGGCAACGTTCTCGCCGCTGCCTATTTGCGGTTCCGTCTCGTCGACCTCGTGGTGCACGCCTGGGACCTTCTGCGTGGCGCGCGACTGGACGAGACCCTTGATCCACGAATCGTTGTCGACGTTTTGAACGCCGTTGAGCCGCACTTGGACGACATGCTCGCCTTCGGAGCGTATGGCGCTGGCCCGAGCGGCACGCTGGCTCCTGACGCGTCGCCGCAGAGTCGGCTTCTCGACTGGTTCGGACGCCGACCATGACCGACATCACGGATTAGCCGCGGTGACGGAGACCACGTCCGTTCAGTTCGGTGCGCCGCCAGCCGATGGATCGTCTGGGCAAGTTCGCCAGGATCGAGGTTGGGGCGCGCGGTCAATCGAGAGGGCAACGATGAGACGCGGAGCTGTCTTGCTGCTCCTTTCGGTGTGCGTGGTCGGCCCGTGCTCCGTCGCATGCACCGGCAACGGTTCGTCGCCCCGACCCGCGCCGATTCCGAGCGGATCTGTTCCGACTGCCCAGCAACTCGTCGGTGCGTATGCGTCGACGATTGCCCACGAGCGTTTCCGGTTTGACTCGAAGACAGGCGATGCCGAATCCATCGGGACGCTTGACCTCGCCCACGATGGCCTCGACATCACCACCCCAGGCACGGGCCAGCTGGAGCTTCGTTTCCTCGGGTCGCACGAATGGGTACGGAATGCGGTCGCAACCTCCGACTCGGATCTAGAGTCGCTGCTGAACGCAGCTAGCCCATTGAGTAGCGCACTTCCGAGCTTCGCCGCAGCCGCGAGTAACGCCGTCGAGAGCCCGCAGGACTCACCGACCTGGCTGATCTATCCGAGCTCCCATGGGCATATCGAAAGCCAGCTTGGGCTGCAGGTTCCGTCCGCCGCAGTGTTGACCGGCCTGGATCGAAGCGGCGCCTCTCCGGTGCAAGAGCTCGGCGCCGCCGTCGTGAAAGGCACGTTTACCGTCGGCTACCAATGGAGCGTCACGCTGCCGGCAGCGGTAGACAAGGTGGCCAAGATCGCTGCTGGCAGCGGCGTACGGATACAGATGCGCCTCGACAGCCGCGGGCGCGTGGCTCAGCTGCGACTGATCCCGGTTCCGGTCGCTCCTTCCTCGGCTTCCGCACGAGCTCGGAGCGCGACGCCCCCGCCCACGTTCGTCTCGCTCGACATGACGTTGACGCTCTACGACTTTGAGACCACTCCACCCATCACATCGCCTCCGAACCCGATCACCATGGACCGACTCAACGCGCAGCAATAACTCGCGACGCATATCCCCTCAACCGGCCACCTTCAGCGACGCGCACATTGCCGCGACCGGTTCAGCGGTCGGCTTCGCGCCGGCGTCCGCGCAACACCAGGCCGGCATCTTCGAGTGCTGCTTGCATGCGCAGGCGCTCGAACTCACGATCGAGTCCTTCAGTGCCGTCGAGTGCCTCGGGTACTTCGAGTGCATGGCAGGCATCGGCGAGCACTCGGTCGTATGCCGTAGCGGCCGCCGTCACCTTTGTTGCCTTACCAGGGATCGGCCGCGGATCCGCGTAGGCATCGAGCCAGTATTGAATGCGGCGCAGACTTGCCGCGATGTCTTCGATCGGGCGGCCGATCGGCTGTGGTTGCGGCGGCCTGATCCGGCGCCAGCGTCGCGAGATCGTGTCGCTGAGTCGGGTGTGGAGCGGGCGGCCCGCGGCCGGTAGCGCGGCCAGTACGCACACCACCACGGTCATCGCGAGCCAGAGCGCGAACCACACCACCGGACTGCCGCCTCCTCAGGCGGATCAATTGTCCTCCTAGATCGGCCAAGCCGCACATCCTTTCTCGGGCCAAAATTCGAGCGCGGCCACTCAAGCGCCGTCCGATCGCTAGCGGCATCCCGCAGACTGTCTGCGTGCCATCAACACTGCCGGACGGCGACCCGGCGCCCCCTGACGGCGCGTTGCCGGGTGACGTCCGGGCGCAGGTCGGGCGGACGCCGTTCAGCGTCTACGTGCATGTGCCCTATTGCGCGACCCGGTGTGGCTATTGCGATTTCAACACCTACACAGCGGCCGAACTGGGCGGCGGCGCGAGTCAAGCGTCGTACGCTCGCGACGCGATCGCCGAGATTGCGCTCGCGCGCCGTGTGCTCGGCGACGGAGAATTGCCTGTGCAGACGGTGTTTTTCGGCGGCGGCACTCCGACGCTCTTGCCAGTGGGCGATCTTTCGTCGATGTTGGCCGCGATCGACGACGCGTTCGGCCTCGCCGTCCATGCCGAAGTCACGATCGAGGCGAACCCTGAATCCGTCGACGCGCAGGCGCTAATCGCTCTACGGGCAGCGGGGTTCACCCGCATCAGTTTCGGCATGCAGTCGGCGCAGCCGCACGTGTTGGCGGTGCTCGATCGACAGCACACTCCGGGTGCGCCGACGCAGCGCGTCGCGGAGGCCAAGGCGGCGGGCTTCGACCACGTCAGTCTCGACCTCATCTACGGCACGCCCGGCGAATCCGACGACGATTGGCGGGCGTCGCTCGCCGCCGCCATCGACGCCGCACCCGACCACATCAGCGCGTATTCGCTCATCGTCGAAGACGGCACCCGGCTGGCCGCGCGCATCGGCCGCGGCGAGCTGCCACGCCCTGACGACGACGTGCTGGCCGACCGGTACGTGATCGCCGACGAGGCGTTGAGCGGTGCCGGCTACACCTGGTACGAGGTTTCGAATTGGGCCAAGCCGGGTGGGGAGTGTCAGCACAATCTGGCCTATTGGCGCAGTGCCGATTGGTGGGGCATCGGCCCCGGTGCGCACAGTCATGTCGGCGGCGTGCGCTGGTGGAACGTGAAGCATCCGACCGCCTACGCCCAACGCATCGCCGACCACATCAGCCCGGGGGCGGCCCGCGAATACCTCGACCCGCAGATGCAGCGCGTCGAACGGGTGCTGCTTGAGCTGCGCCTGCGCTCAGGTCTCGACATCGACAATCTTGACGACGGCGGACGCCGACAGCTGGCCGCCGAAATTGACGCGGGCCTGGTCGAGCCCGGCGTCACGGAGAGCGGCGCCGCCGTGTTGACCCGTGCGGGCCGGTTGTTGGCCGACGGCGTGGTGCGACGGCTGCTCAGCTAGGCCGCGCGCTGCACGGGAACGGCGGCGCTTGCATGCGTCGCGGCCGGCTGGCAGGGTTCAGCGCACGATGAGCCTCGCCCATTCGTTTCACTTGCTGCCCGCGGGCACCAATCAATTCGATGCGCTCGTCGACTGGATTGGCAGCGTTGCGCCTGCAAAGGCAACGGTGCTTGACATCGGCGCCGGCGACGGCGACATGGACTATCCGATTAGGATCAGGCCGTACGCGTCACGCATCGTCGGCGTCGATCCGTCGCCCGGCATTCACGACAACCACCTCGTCGATGAACGCCACGAGTCGACCCTCGAGGAGATCGCCGATCAGTTCGTGGCGACCTTTGACGTTGCGGTCGCCGCATATGTCGTCGAGCACGTTGCCGAACCCGAAGGTTTCTTGCGCGCGGTGGCCACCGTGTTGAAGCCGGGCGGCTCGTGCTTTCTGCTGACCCCTCATGCCGGTCATTACTTTGGCGCGATCGCGCTCGCGACCGAGCGCATCGGCGTCGAAGAGTGGCTGCTTCATCGAATCCGTAGCCACGACCTTCTGCATGATCACCACTTCCCGCTGGCGTATCGGCTGAACACGCGCAAGAAGCTGATGCGTCATGCCGCATCGGCCGGGTTTGTCTCGGTCGAAGTCCGCATGATCGAAGACCCCGGCATCTTCCAGGGGTACTTCCCGGCAGCGCTGCACGGGCTGCCGCGGGCATATTCGCGGCTGGTGCATCGCCTCGGCCGACCCGGTCTCGCCGGTACGATGCTCTGCCGCCTCCAACGCGCCTGAGCGCCGCGGCTATATAGGATGCGGCGCCCCACCGGGCGCGCGAAGATTGCCGCGCCCGGCCACCTGCCTGTCGCACGGAGGAACACCGCCATCGACGTCACCGAGTCCGCAGGCCCGCAGGTTCGCCTGACCTCGGGCAGTGTGCGCGGGCGGACTGAGGAAGGCCTGGCCGTCTTCCGTGGCATGCCGTTCGCACGCCCGCCGGTCGGCGAGCTGCGCCTGGCCGCGCCGATGCCCGTCGAACCGTGGGAGGGCGTGCGCGAGGCGGTCGCCTTCGGCCCGCCGCCGCCGCAGTCCAGTGCGATGGGCGCACCCTCCGCGCGTGACGCCGACGACGACTGGCTGACCATCAACGTGTGGTCGCCGGACCGCGGCGCTGCGCGGCTGCCGGTCATGGTGTGGGTCCAGGGCGGAGGCTACGTTTACGGCTGGTCCGGTGATCCCCTCTTCGACGGCGCCACCCTGGCCCGTGACGGTGTCGTCGTCGTGACGTTCAACTACCGGCTGTCCGCCGAGGGCTTCGGGCAGTTTCCGGGAGCGCCGGCCAACCGCGGGCTGTTGGATCAGGTCGCCGCGCTTCGCTGGGTGCGGGAGAACATCGCCGCCTTCGGGGGAGACCCCGGCCGGGTCACGGTCTTTGGCGAGTCCGCGGGAGCCGGCTGCATTGCCGCGCTGATGGCCATGCCCAGCGCTTCCGGCTTGTTCCATCGGGCGATCGCGCAGAGCGTTCCCGGCCTGTACTTCACCGAGGCGCTCGCCACCGACATCGGCGCGGCCATCACCGGTTACCTGGGCCTGCCTCCCTCCGCCGGCGACTTGGCCCGCCTCGCCCCCTCCCGGTTGAACGATGCCGCGGACGCGGTGGCCGGCACGATGGCGGCCAACCCGCGATGGGGCCAGGCCGCGCACCTGCAGGCGCCCTTCGCGCCCGTCGTCGACGGCGAGGTGCTGCCGGCCGTGCCCTGGCAGGCCCTTGCCGGCGGGGCCGCGTCCGGCGTCGAGCTGATCGTCGGCCACACCCGCGACGAGTACCGGCTCTTCATGGCCATCAAGGGCGAGCTGGGGAAGATCACGCCCGAACAGACCAATGCCGCCCTGCGCGTGCTGGCACCCGACCCCGACGCTTACCGCGCCGCTCATCCCTCGGCCAGCCTGGAAAAGCTCTACGAGCTTCTGCACTCCGACTGGCTATTCCGCATGCCCTCGCTGCGTCTGGCCGAGGCCCACCACCCGCACGGGCGAACGCACTTGTACGAACTCGCCTGGAACGCCCCTGGCATGGGGGGCGAGACCCTCGGCGCGTGCCACGGGCTGGGCCTGCCTCTGACCTTCGGCAATCTGACCGCCGGAGCCGCGGCGTTCTTGATCGGGGATCCGCCGCCCCCGGAGGCAGCGGGGCTGACGACCCGCGTGCGCGCCGCTTGGACGGCCTTCGCCGCGACCGGCGACCCCGGATGGCCCGCCTACAACTTGAGCGAGCGGCTGACGTGGATCATCGACACCGAACCGACCGTGCGGCCATACCCGGAGGAGACCTCCCGGCAGCTGTGGGCCGACTATCCCTTCGCCGTTGTCGACCTCGCCGTCTCGGCAGCCGGCTAGCCGCCTTCAGTGCGCCTGAACGCCGCGGCCACGGATACACTGGCACTCGACGGCTTTGAGTGCCAGAGTGCTGGCTGCGACGGCTGAAGTGAGGTGATCGCGTGCTCGACGACCGCAAGCTCGACGTACTGCGTGCGATCGTCCAAGACTTCGTCTCGACCAATGAGCCGGTTGGGTCGAAGGCCCTGGTCGAGCGGCACCACCTCGGTGTCTCATCGGCGACCGTGCGCAACGACATGGCGGCGCTCGAAGAAGAGGGGTACATCGCCCAACCGCACACCAGTGCCGGCCGGGTGCCGACCGACAAGGGCTACCGCCTGTTCGTCGATCGGCTGTCGAACGTCAAGCCGCTGAGCGCGGCCGAGCGTCGTGCCATTGAGCAGTTTCTCGACGGCGCGCTCGACCTCGATGATGTGGTGTCGCGCACCGTGAGATTGCTCGCGCAACTCACGCGGCAGGTGGCGGTGGTGCAGTACCCGATCCTCGACCGCGCGTCGGTGCGCCATCTCGAGCTCATCAAACTGAGCGACACCCGGCTGATGCTGGTGCTCATCACCGATACCGGTCGAGTCGAACAGCGCCAAGTCGATCTGCCGGGCTTGACCGACGAGAAGACGGTCAGCGACCTGCGCAGCCGACTGAATATGCGTATTGCCGGCAAGCCGATGCGTGACGTGCCGAACGAACTCGGCGACCTCGCCGAAAACGAACCACCGGCGACCCGCGGCGTTGCCTCGGCCGTCGTCGCCGTCTTGCTCGCGTCGCTCGTCGACCGTCGCGAAGAGCGGGTAGTCGTCGGCGGCGCGTCGAACCTGACGAGGTTGTCCCTCGATTTCCCCGACTCGGTACACCCGGTGCTCGAAGCACTCGAAGAACAAGTCGTGCTGATCAGGTTGCTGGGTGAGGTAAGCCGCCCGACCGAAGTTACTGTGCGCATCGGCGACGAGAACCTGCACGAGGGCCTGCGCACGACCTCGGTCGTCAGTGCGACGTACGGATCGGGCACTCGGGCACTTGCCAGCCTCGGTGTCCTCGGCCCGATGCGCATGGACTACCCCGGCACCATGGCGGCAGTCGGTGCCGTCGCCCGCTACGTCGGCCGCATTCTCGCCGAGTCCTGACGCGTCGAACGGAGTTTGGGTTGACCCGCGATCACTACGCGACCCTTGGCGTGCGCAAAGATGCCGCACCCGAGGACATCAAGCGCGCGTACCGGCGGCTAGCCCGGCAACTGCATCCCGACGTCAATCCCGATGCCGTCACGCAGGAGCGATTCAAGGAGATCACCTCTGCATATGAGGTGTTGTCCGACCCGAGCAAGCGACAGCTGTACGACATGGGCGGCGACCCACTGTCGGCGTCCGGTGGAGGGTTTGGTGGTGCGGCCGGCTTCAGCGGCCTCGGCGACATTATGGATGCGTTCTTCGGTGGCGGCGCGAGTCGTGGCCCCCGCACCCGAACGCGGCAGGGTAACGATGCACTGATCCATGTCGAGATCGATTTGCACGATGTGGTGTTCGGAGCCAAGCGCGACCTCACTATCGAGACAGCGATTGTCTGCGCGACCTGTACGGGCGCAGGCACCGCGCCGGGCACGCACCCCGACACCTGCGAAGTGTGCAAGGGCCGCGGCGAAATCAGCCAGGTGACGCGATCGTTCCTCGGCCAGGTGATGACGTCGAGGCCGTGCCCGCGATGCGCGGGCGTCGGCACGGTCATCCGGCATCCGTGTCCGGAGTGCGCTGGCGACGGCCGGGTGCGCGCGCGCCGCACTCTTGAGGTGGCGATCCCTGCCGGCGTCGAGCACGGCATGCGCATCCGGCTTACCGGCGAAGGCGAAGTTGGCCCCGGCGGTGGCCCCGCTGGCGACCTCTACGTCGAGATCGAAGAACGCAAGCACCCGACGTTCGAACGGCACGGTACCGACCTGCATGCGGCCGTGCATGTCCCGATGACGGCTGCAATTCTCGGCACATCGTTGACCCTCGACACCCTTGATGGTCCGGTCGATGTCGACGTCAAACCTGGCACGCAGCCGGGCACGGTGATCCCGCTCAAGGGTCGCGGTGTGCCGCGGTTGCGGTCGAACGGCCGTGGTGACCTGCACGTGCATCTCGATGTCGAGACACCGACGAAACTCGATGCTGAGCAAGAAGAACTCGTGCGCAAACTCGCCAGTTTGCGTGGCGAGGAGTTCCCGCAGGCCGTCTTCAAAGCAGACGCGCCAGGTCTATTCGGCCGCATCCGCGACGCGTTCAACGGTCGCTGACCCGTCCGTGACCGTCCCGCTGTTCTTCGCGGACGCCGACCGGTTGCGCGCGTGCGCGGTCGGTGACGTCGTCGATCTCGACGGCCCCGAAGGCCGTCACGCCGCGACCGTACGCCGGCTGACCGTCGGCGAAAGACTCGACTTGGCGGACGGCGACGGGTTGCTGTGTTCGGCCGAAGTGACCGCCGTTGTGGATCGCGCGCTTCGCGCGCGGGTACTCGTGCGCAACCAGCTCGACCGACCGCAGCCGCGGGTCACCGTGGTGCAGGCATTGGCGAAAGGCGACCGCGACGAACGCGCGGTCGAGGCGCTGACCGAGGTCGGCGTCGACGCGGTCGTTCCATGGCAGGCCAGTCGCTCGATTGCCCGCTGGGATCCGTTGCGGGCCGAAAAGGGGGTTGTTTCCTGGCGGACGACCGCCCGTGAAGCCGCTAAGCAAACCCGCCGACCCTGGCTGGTCGACGTCCACGCCCTTGAAACAACGGCTGCTGTCGCCAATCGGCTGGCCGCGATCGTCGGGGGAGGCGGGCAGGCGATCGTGTTGCACGAGACGTCGACCCGCCCGCTCATCGACCTTGCCGTCAACAACGTCGGCGACGTTGCGCTCGTCATCGGCCCCGAAGGCGGCATCGCCGACGACGAGCTCGCAACCTTCGAGGCGGCCGGCGCGGTCGTGTGCCGACTCGGCCAAACCGTGTTGCGCACTTCGACTGCGAGCACCGTCGCACTGACGCTGGTGCTCGCCCAATCGGGCCGCTGGAGCTAACCGCGGACCGTTAGTTGACCGTGAACGCCTTGTCGTCGACGTGGGTGATCGAGCCGTCTTTCGCCGACACCTCGTACGCGCGCACCGTGTAGGGGCCAGGTGCGAGGCCCGACACGGTCACGCTCCAGGTACCGCGATCGGGCGCGCCGATGGTCGCGTTCGTAGAGCCGTGCTTCAGAACGCCACCGTTGCGCAGGATCTGGTAGCTCACGGTCGCTTCGAACACGCTCGCCTCACCGCTGATGGTCACCGACGAGGCCACCGTTTCGTCCTGCTGCGGCGAGGTGATCCAGACGTGACCCAACACCTGCCACGGCGGTTGTGGCGCGACGGTGGCGGCCAACGGGCTGCCCCACAGTGATGTGACAGGTGTGCCGTTGATGCGCAACTGCAAGCCGTCGATCTTCGGCGCGCTCGCGATGATCGTGTACAGCAACTGCTCTGCACTGATGGCGCCCTTGCCGGCTGGTCCGTTAGCCGCCTGCGCCGACAGGTCGACGACTGCCGTCGTCTCGCCGGTGATGTTCACCGCATTCACGGTCGTGCCGGCCGGCCAGTAGCTGGTGTAGTCAGGGTCGTGAGCCGGCGTCGACAGCATCGCGGTCACCGCGTCCTTGACGAACGTGTGTTGTGGCGACGTAGGCGCGACGGTCTGCTCGCGAAACAGCAGCTGTTCGGGGTCCTTGCGCTTGTCGACGTAGTACACCGAGACGGCGTACGTCGAGGGTGCCGACGACACCGGAGCGACTGGCTCGACCATCGGCGCAGGAGTGGGGGTAGCAGTGGGCGTCGACGTGACGGTAGGCGAGGCGACCGCCACCGCGTGATGGTCGGCCGCGGGCGCATGATGACGCACGGCCACCCCGACGATGACGGCAATCGCCGCCACCGCTACCGTGCCGAGGCCAGCTGCACCCACCTGCAGCACGCGCCGCCACGCGTACCGCCGATTGCCGCGGTCTTGCGCGCGAATCTTCTGCCTGATCGTGGTCAACGCGTCGGCAGACGGCGTGATCGCTTGGCCTTGCGACGACAGCAGTTCGCGCAGCCGGCGGGCCACCTCGTCGTCGGCGTTGTCGGGGTCGAACGGACCCATACGGTCGCTCATGTGCTCGTCTCCAGGAGGGTGCGAAGGGCAGCCAACCCGCGGGACGCGTGGCTCTTGACGGCGCCCTGGCTGATGCCGAGGGTGTCGGCGATCTGGGCTTCGGACATGTCGGAGTAGTACCGCAGCAGCACCGTCTCGCGCTGCCGCCGGGGCAGTCG
>Ga0209890_10000081_pt1 | contig 43164 bp, 39 predicted proteins | sample OrgsoiDNA2013049_FD_185799 | JGI IMG/M metagenome (GOLD analysis project Ga0209890, IMG submission 185799) | Permafrost soil microbial communities from the Arctic, to analyse light accelerated degradation of dissolved organic matter (DOM) -... | ecosystem: Environmental > Terrestrial > Soil >... | reverse complement strand
GCGGCGATGTCGATCCACTGCATCAGGATGCCGCCGAAGATCGTGCCGTGGACGTTGGTTAGCCCGGGTAATACGAGCTGCGCCGTCTCGACGCGCGAGCCCCGTGGCGTGCGACGGCCGAGGGGCGATTTCAAGCGGGCGGGGCGTCCGGGCATGGCCAAGCCGCTATCACCGCCCGTGCTCTAGGTCAAACCACAGCCGACGGTGCTCCTGTATAGTGGGAGGCCTATGATCGTTCGGTCTCTCCTCGGGCCTGCGCTGCTCGTCGCGCTCGTCGTCTCGCCAGCCTCTGCCAAGAAGTTCACACTCGTCGAGCTGATCCAGATGTCGCGCGCGAATCCCGGGCTGCACGCCGACGCGGCGGCCACCGAGGCGATGCGGGCGCAGGTGCTGGAGGCGAAGCTCAACTGGCTGCCGCAAGGGAGCATTCTGTCGCTGCTGGCGCCGTCCCCGAAAGAGGAGTGCTTCAATGTCTGGGGCGTCCGGAGCGAGAGCCAGTGTGTCAGCACCAGCTCGCCGGAGGTCAACCTCAGCAGCCTCTCCTGGAACCGCGTCTTCACGCACACCGAGATCCAGCTGATTCAACCGGTGTGGGACTTCGGAAAGATCTCCGCCGGCGTCGCCGCCGCCAAGGCCGGGGTGGGACTCTCGCAGCAGAAGGAGGCCGGCTCGCGGGCCGATCTCGATCTCAACATCCGCAAGGCCTACTTCGGGCTGAAGCTGGCTCGCGAGGTGCTCGACACCCTCGACGAGGGGGGGGGCTACATCGACGACGCGCAAAAGAAGATCGAAAAAGATCTCGCCAAGGGGTCGGGCAGCTCGACCGTGACGGATAAGCTCCGGATGCGAACGGTACACGCCGACATCGACGGGCGCACTCTCGAGACCAAGCGACTGCAGGGCCTCGCTGTCAGCAGTCTGCGCGCGCTCATCGGCCCGGATTCGCCCGCCGACATCGATATCGACGACGATCCCTTCGAACCGCCCGATGTCGTCGATCGGCCGGTGACCTACTACGAAGACCTGGCGCGCGCGGAGCGCCCGGAAGTGAAGATGCTCGACTACGCGGTCAAGGCCAAGCACGCTCTGGCCGATCTCGAGCGCCGCAAAGAGTATCCGGACCTCATCCTCATCGGGGGCGCGGTGTTCGCGCGCGCCCAAGGGGTCGACAACCCCACCAACGCATTCTTCAGCCACTACTACAACAGTACGGCGGCCGGGGTCGCCGCTGGGCTGCGCATCCCACTCGATCTCGGGCCGAAGATCGCCCGCAGCAGGCGACTGGCCGCCGAGGCGGAGCAGACCGGTTTTCAGCAGAGCGCGGCGATGGGCGGCATCATGCTCGAGGTGCGCAAGGCCTACGGAGAGGTCAGCGAAGCGCGGCAGCGCGTCGCCAGCATGGAGAAGGGGGAGAAGGCTGGGAAGGCCTGGATCTCGGCGGTGGCGCAGAACTTTGCGGTCGGTCTGGCTGAGACGCGCGACTTCTCGGACGCGCTGGTGGCCTTCTTCGGGATGCGGACCCGCTACCTGCAGGCGGTCTACGACCTCGACATTGCACTCTCCGCGCTCGCGCGCGCGACCGGCGTCCCCGACTTTCGCAGCCTCTGATCTCGCGTGCTCTTGCCCCGGAGGTCGGGAGCCTTAGCTTTCGGAGGTGATGACGAGAAGAATCTGAACGGTGCGGCTCGCCTTTCTCGCTGCGGGGTTTGGGGTTTGGTGATGGGAACAGTGGGAAATTTCGACCCGACAGAAAGGTGCTCGAAACAATAGGACGAAGTCGAAACCGTCAGTCACGTCACACGCACGGGGGGCCGAGAGCCCCCCGTTTCTATTTGGTTCGGTCGACCCAGAGCATGTATGCCCAACATCGCCAGGTCGTTCAAATGCGGCGAGCGCAGCGTGGCTTTGCCACGCGAAGCGAGCCGGGGGCGCGGGGGGCCAAAGGGCGCGAAGCGCCCGACGCCCCCCGACAAGATTGACGGATGAGCTTCAGTTGCTAAGGTTCGGCCAAACCAGGGCAAGACAAAGGAGCCGAACATGCGGAGCAGCTGGAAGATTGGGATGTTGGCGTTGGTGACGGTGGCGGGCGTGGCGGCTTATTTGACGCCAACGAAGATGGTCGAGGCGGCGGCGTTCACGCTGACGAGCGCGGCGTTCAAGAGCAACGCGGCGATTCCGGAGAAGTATTCGTTCAACGCGATGGGGTGCACGGGCGAAAACATCTCGCCGCCGCTCGAGTGGAAGAACCCGCCGGCGGGGACCAAGAGCTTCGCGCTCATGGCGCACGATCCGGACGCGCCGACCGGCTCGGGCTGGTGGCACTGGGTCGTCTACAACATCCCGGCCGACGCGACGTCGCTGCCCGAGGGCGCCGGCGGCGCCGCCAGCACGACGCTCCCCAAGGGCGCTGTGCAGGGAAACACCGACTTCGGCAAGGCCGGTTGGGGCGGTCCCTGTCCGCCGCCCGGCAGCGGCAAGCACCACTACAACTTCACGCTGTTCGCGCTGAAGGTAGACAAGATCGAGGTGCCGCCGGGCGCGTCGCCGGCGATGGTCGGCTTCAACGCCAACGCCAACGCGATCGGCAAGGCCAAGTTGACCGGGCTGTTCTCGCGCGCGAAGTAGCCGACCTCGAGGTGCAGCGGCTTAACGCGTGGACGAAGCGGGGCTCTGCCCGGCGAAGGCCGTCGCGGGGGCCACGGGACCCTCTTAGGGTCCCGCTTTGATCGTCCCGAAGCTCTTCACGAACGCTGCGTATTCGTCCTTGAGCTTGGGGTAGCTGGCGACGGTGGCATTCAAGACGAGGAAATAGATGACGCCGTGTTGTTGCACGGTGGTCACCTCGCCCAGATGGCTCGCGCCCTGGGCGCGCTCGCGGAACTGCTCGCGGGTGCTGCCGGGGACGAGCGGCGGGAGCAACTTCAGCTTGGCGGTCGGGAAGATGTTGCGCGCCCCTTTGTGCGCCAGTGCGCCGGCGGCGCCACTGCCGGCGGGGCGCTGGACCAGCACGACGGCGGCGGCGCGCTCGGCCTCGCCGTCGTCGCGCAGGACGCGGCCGGTGGCGAAGTCGATCAGCAGGCCGGTTTCGGGCGACGACGACATGTTGTCGACCCGCCAGCTGATCGGCCAGCTGATGCTGAAGTCGTAGGCGTTGCTCGCCAGGGCGGCGCGCTCCTCGGTCGCCGAAAATCGTGGTCGCGTGGCGTCGTCTCCAGCCGTCGGTGGCGGAACGAGCGCGACCGGCTTTCCGGCGCGCGCCTCCTCGGCGAGGCGCGCGGCGAGCGCGTCGAACGGATGGGCCTCGCGGTAGCGCCGCAGCTCGGCGAGTCCGTCGGCCTGCTTCCCCTCGGCCAAGAGCGCGCGCCCGAGGAGGTAGTGGACGCGCGGCGGGACGTCGGGGATCGCCTTCGCCGCCTCGGTCAGCGTGACCGCCTTTTCGGCGTCGCCGGCCAGCAGGTAGACGGCCGCGCGCGCCAGGATCGCGTCGCCGCGCAGCGGCGTCTTTCGCAGGACGCCGTCGAGCATGGCGGCCGCCTCCTCGGCGGCGGCCGGCCAATCGAGCGCCGCCGCCAGCGCCAGCGCCCGTCCGGTGAGCGCGCGTCGCTCCTCGCCGAACACTGGATCAGCCCCCAGCGACCAGGCCTCATCGACGAGGTCGTGCACCTTCTCGTCGACGACGCCGGCCCCTTTCTTGGCGACGAGGGGGGGGCGCTCCGAGATCGTTCGTTCGAGGTGGCCGAGATCGCGTTCGAGCTCGCGGACATGACCGAGCGAGCTGTCCTTCTTCACACGGCTGCGGTACGCGGCCACCTCCGGCCGCAACGCCTTGCCGTCGAAGAAGATCGGGTCGTTGGGGCGCGTGGCCGGCGTGTCACCGTCGCCCGCCGCCACCGTCACCCAGCCGTCGTCGAGCGTCCCGGCGATCATCGTCATCTTGCCGCAGGGGCCGGCGCCGCGCGTGCGGACGAGGAGGTCGCCCTTCTTCAGATCGCCGGGCGGGACCGATTCGTAGAGGCCGCGTGGGTTCTTCGTCTCGGCCTCGAGGAGGGCGGCCGAGCGCAGCGGGCTCGGGTAGCGCCACCAGGCGGGCGGAGCGTGGGAGGGGTCCTCGTTGATGTCGGGGACGATGCCGCCGTTCGCTTCGATCTCCGTCCAGGTCGCCTCGGGGGAACGCTCCCAGCCGGCGTAGCCGACGGGGGTGGGGACCGGATCATCTTGGACACATGCTCCGCTCGGCGGCGCCGCCAGGCCCGACCGCGCCGTCAGCGCGAGCGCGACCAGCACCACCGCGATCCCGAGCCGCTTGCGCACGTCAGACGCCCAAGTCAGACACCGATGAACAGACGATGACCGAAGTTCGGTTCGAGGTCCGAACCGAAGATCTTCTCCGCCGAGGTCTTCACGTCGTACTCCACGCGGCGGAACTCGAAGAGGCGCTTCTCGGTGTCGTAGAGGACGTAGCTGGCGCGCGGGTCGTAGTCGCGCGGCTGGCCGACCGATCCGACGCTGACGATGTACTTCCAGCCGGGGCGCAGCTCGAACTTGTCGGCCACCACCTCATGCACGCCGTCGGGCGAGAGCGCGAACGACTTGCAGAGGTGCGAGTGACCGATCAGCGTCAGCGGCGAGAGGTCGTCCCAGATCTCCAGGCACTGCGCCGCCTGATCGCGCGCGAAGATGTAGTCGAACTCCTCGATGTTGAGCGGCGAGCCGTGGCAGTAGTGCACGTCCCCCTTGCGGACCTCGTAGGGGAGGTTCTTCAGCCACTGCATGTTCTCGGGCGTGAGCAGCCGGGAGTGCATGTCGAGCGCGTGGCGGGCCGCGTGGTAGTAGTACGAGTAGTCCATTCGCCCGGCGACGGCGGCGTCGTGGTTGCCGAGGATGGTGTGCGCCGTGCGCGACCGGATGAGCGCGCAGCACTCGTTCGGGCTGGCGCCGTAGCCGACCGTGTCCCCCAAGCAGACCCGCTCGTCGACCGCCTCGTCATCGAGCGCCCCGAGAACCACCTCGAGCGCTTCGATGTTGGCGTGTGTATCCGAGAAGATCCCGATCCGCATCCGGAGAACCGAACAGGTACCTTAACACCTCTACCCCGCTACTGCAGCTCAGCGGCAGCGCGGGGCTGGATCTGGATGACCACCCCACCCAGCGTCGACGACAGCTCGACGAGGGCGGTGCGGGCGTGGGGCAGGGGGCGGCGGCCGAGGTACTCCGCGCGCAGCCACTCCCCGTCGCGGCGGGAACCATGAAGTGGGACGGCGCTGGCCAGCGCCGTGGCCGAGCGGACCCGCAGCTGGAAGGGGGCCGGCTCGCCCGTCGGCTGGAACCGCACGTCGCCAGCGTAGCTGCGCAGGTCGTAGTGGGCGGCCGGGCGGATCACGCCGATGAGAACGATCTGTCCGGTAGTCGTGACCAGGCGAACGAAGTCGTCGCGGATCTCTTCGGCGTGGATGTTGCCGTCGACCACCCGCGCGTCGACGCGCCCGCCGCCGAGGTCCTTGAGGTCCATGTCCCCCTCCACGCCGTCGAGATCGACGTCCCCCTCGACCTCCGCCACCTTCTGGCCACCGCGCAGCTGATGGGTGACTACGCCGCCGCGCACGTCGGAGACGCCGATGCGCCCGCCGGTGGTCTCCAGCTTGGCCCCGGCGCGCAGCCCCGAGGCCGAGACGTCACCGCCGAAGGTCTTGGCCTCGACCGCCACGTCCGGTGGGACCTCCAGCCAGAGGTCGATGCCGCTGCCGGCGAGCGGCAGCGAGCGCTCGCGCCCCCCCAGCTCGACGCGCGTGTCGATCTGGATCTCGCCGCTCTCGAACGCTGTGTAATGGACGCGCAGCCGCCCCAGCGTTTCGGCGCTGGCGGCGCGCTTCTCGGCGACGACGTGGATCTCGCCCGGGCGCGCCGTGCCGCGGATCCCGACCCGTCCCAGCAGGTTGTCGATCCGCACCAGCTCGGCGCCCCGCGCCGGGACGACGATCTCGCGGCGATCGATGAACGGCGCCTCCGGGGTTGGGCCTTGAGCGCGCGCCCGGCCGGCCGTCGCCAGCACGAGCCCGAGGACGATTCCCGCCCCCGCTGCGACCAGCTCGCCGCGCTTCCCACTGCGCTTCCCACTGCGCTTCATCGCGGCGGCTCGCCTTCGCCGAAGGTCCCACCGCGATGGACGGCCTCCGCCAGGAAGGTGATCTTCTGCTGGTAGGCGGCGAACAGCTGCTCATTCCCAACGGTGTCGCCCGGGCTGCGGTGCGCGAGCTCTCGCGAGGTCGCGATCGCGTCGTCGAGCTGGGCCAGCCGCTCCGTGCAGCGCGCGCGCTCGACCGGGCTCCAGCGTGGCTCCTCACGCGCCAAGAGGCCCCGCAGCTTCTCAATCGATCTTTCGTAGGCGGCGGCGGCGCTGGCGAACTCCGCCTCGGCTTCGTTGAGCAGCGGGTCGGCGGACGCCACCATCGCGACGGGCGCCACGACGACCGCCGTCGCCCGATGTGTCCGCCAGGAGGCGAGCCCCAGCGCCACGACCGAGACCGCGACCGCTCCGGCCAGCGCGCCGCTGCCGAACAGGCGAAGCGATAGCCACCAGGGGCGTTCGTGGCGGGCCATCGCTCCTTCGACCGCGGGCCAGAGCGACGGTGGCGGCTCCGGGCGCTCGAGCCCCCGCGCCGCCGTCACCATGGCTGTCAGCTGGGCGATCGACACCGTGCACTGCGGGCAGGCCGCCAGGTGCGCGCGCACCGCCTGCGCTTCGGACGTGGGCAGGTCGCCGTCGACGAACGCCGACAGCGTCTCTGGTTGCGTGCAGGTCTTTGAACTTCCGATCGGCATGTCCGTGGTCCGTATCGCTATCCGTTTTGCAGCGCCTCGGCCGTGATGCCGTCGGCCGCCAGAATCTCGCGCAGGCGGGCCCGAGCCTTGTGAAGCTGCGACTTCGAGGTCCCGACGTGGCACCTCAGGATCGAGGCGATCTCTTCGTGCTCGAGCCCCTCGACGTCGTGCAGCACGATCACCGTGCGGTATCCGGTCGGCAGCTGCACCAGCGCTCGCTCGAGCCGCGCGCGCAAGACCGCGTCGCCCCGCACCGGCTCGGCGGCAGGCAGGGCTTCGATCACCTTTTCGATCTGGCCGTCGAGCTGGCCGTCGTTGTGCCCCTGATGCGTCAGCAGCCGCGCGCCCGCCCGCCGGCTGCGGTGCGAAAGCGCGGCGTTCACCGCCAGCCGGTAGATCCAGGTGGAGAGCGCGGCGTCGCCCCGAAACTTCGGCAGCCCGCGAAAGATGCGGATGAAGGCCTCCTGGGCCACCTCTTCCGCGTCGACCGGGCCGACGATGCGCAGCGCCAGGCCGTAGACCCGCTTCTTGTAGCGATGGTAGAGCGCCTCGCGGCTCCCGGGATCGCTGCGCTTGATGGCGGCGATGAGCTCCGCATCGTCGAGCTCGGCCCGAGATGCTCCTCCCGGGACCAGCAGACCCTCGATTGCTCTCACCGCCGTGACACCGAACATCGCTTGAGGTGGTTTGACTGCCATGGCCCGCGTCCGGTTGCCCCCAAATAAAGTCGACGCCGTCCCTGGGGTCAACCACGCCGGTCACACCGGTGGTAGATTCCGCGACCCATGCGGGTCGTGGTTTTGGCCTGTTTCTTCCTCTCCGGGGCGTCGGGGCTGATCCTCGAGATGCTCTGGACCCGAATGCTGACGCTGGTCTTCGGGTCGACGACGCTTGCCGTCTCCACGGTCTTGACGGCGTTCATGGGGGGCCTAGGGCTGGGGTCCTACCTGGCCGGGCGCTACGCCGATCGCCTCAAGAGCCCCGTGCGCGCCTATGCCATCGCCGAGGCGGGGATCGGCGTTTACGCGTTGCTCGTCCCGCTGGTGATGACGCTCTATCCCGGGCTCAATCGCGCGCTCTGGAGCGCGTTCGGTGACAGGTACGCTCTCCTCTCGGTGCTGCGCTTCATCGCGTCGGCAGGGCTCCTGCTGGCGCCGACCACCTTGATGGGGGCGACGCTGCCGTTCTTGGCGCGGCACTTCGTGACGCGGCCCTGGGAGCTGCGGCGCATCGGCCTTCGGATCGGCACGCTCTACTCGGTGAACCTTTTCGGAGCGGTGGCCGGGGCCTTCTTCGCCGGCTTCGTCTTTCTGCCGACCATCGGGCTCCGCTGGACGAACGTGACCGCCGCGTCATTCGATCTGGTGCTGGCAGGCGCGATTCTCCTGGCGCATCGCTACCTCCCCAAAAACGCAGAGGAGGGGGTGTCGATCGACGAGCGGCTGGACGTCGCGGCCGCGGAGGCGAACTTGGAGGGTCCTGTCTTACCGACGCCCCCCGCCATCGACGACCGCTCGCGGCGGGCGGCGCTGGTGGCGTTTGCGGTCTCCGGCGCGACGGCCATGACGTTGCAAGTGCTCTGGACGCGCGCGCTGGCGGTCCTGCTCGGGTCGTCCATCTTCTCGTTCACGCTGATTCTGTTGGCGTTCTTGATCGGCCTCGGCCTGGGGGCGGCGCTATTCGGACGCGCCAGTCAGCGCACTCTGCATCCGGTCCGCTGGCTGGCGATGCTGCACATCGGGACGGCTATGGCGGTTGGCGCGACCTACCTCTTTACCGACAAGATGCCGTTCGTCTTTACCTGGCTCCTGCAGTCGTCGAGCTTCGCGGTCGACACCATCCTGATCTGCCAGTTCGTCATGGCCTGCATGACCGTCCTGCCGGCGACGATCTTGATGGGGGGCGTCTTTCCGCTGACGATGCGGATCGCGGCGGGCGGTCTCGACTCCGTCGGGCGCGACGTCGGACGCGCCTACGCCCTCAACACCGTCGGCGCGATCGTCGGATCGTTCTTCTCGGGGTTCGTGGTGCTGCCGAAGCTGGGGCTGCAGCGCGGGATCTACGCGGCGGTGTTGGGCGATCTGGTCCTGGCCGGCGTGCTCTTCTGGGTGTCGCCCGGCCTCGCAATTAAGCGCCGGCGCGCGGGCGTAGCGGCGGCCGTCGCGCTGGCGCTCATCGGCCTCGTGCTGCCGCGCTGGAACCTGGTCACCTTCTCGTCGGGGTTCTTCCGGATGTCGGTGGCCCGCGAGTACATCAGCCGCAAGCTGCGCAAGCACGTCTGGAAGGATCCCAAGCTGGTGTTCTACGAAGACGGCACCGCCACCACCGTCAGCGTCGATCAGTGGGACGCCAAGACCTATTCCCTCAAGAACAACGGAAAGGTCGACGCCTCGAACGACGCGGACATGCCGACACAGATCATGGTCGGACTCCTCCCGCTGCTGTTCTACAAGGGCGCCACGCCGCCCAAGGTGGCGCTGGTCGGCTTCGGCTCGGGCGTGACGGCCGGCGCAATCACGCAGTATCCGATCGCGTCGCTGGAGGTGGTCGAGCTGGAGGCGGCGATCTATCGCGCGTCGCGCTTCTTCGCCAACGACAACCACCGGCCGCTGGAGAACCCCAAGGTCACGGCGCGCGTCGGCGACGGGCGCAACTTCCTGACCCAGCGGAAAGACAAGTTCGACGTCATCGTCAGCGAGCCGTCGAACCCCTGGCTGACGGGCGTCTCGAATCTGTTTACGCGTGAGTACTTCCGCAGCGTGAAGACGCGCCTCGCGCCCGACGGGATCTTCTGCCAGTGGGCGCAGCTCTACGAGATGGCGCCCTGGAACATCAAGACCATCTACGGGACGGTGCGCGAGGAGTTCCCCTACGTCTACGTCTTCGCCGCCGAGGATCTCTCGTCGGACACCATCTTGGTGGGGAGCATGAAGCCCTTGCCGCTCGACATCGATCTGCTCGAGCGCGCGTTTCGTGATCCGTCGACGCGCGCCGAGGCGCGGCGGGGCGGCTTGAGCTCGCCGCACGACGTGCTGGCCTACCTGCTGCTCGGCCCCGAGGAGCTGGAGTCGTTCACGGCTGGCACGCCGCTCAACACCGACGACAACGCCCGGATCGAGTTCGCGGCGCCGCGGGACCTCCTCGGCTACGCCAAGTTCGACCCCTACTTGACCAAGGTCTACGGCCCGCTCTGGCCCTACGGACGCCTCACCGAGCTGGCGCGCGGGTACGACGGTCCGGAGCGGGGGACCCGCGCGGGGCTGCTCTCACGGAGCCTGCTGGCCCATGGCAAGGCGCGCGAATCGGAGCTCTGGGCACGGCGCGCCGAGGCCGCCGGCAACCCGGCCGAGGCGCAGCACGCGCGGCTCCTGCTGAATCTGGTCTCGACGCGGCTCGACCGCGATCCCGAGATCCCTCTGGCGGCGGGCGGCGAGCTAGAGCTCCCCGTCGTGCCGGCCAAGCTCGCCGCCGCGCATCCCGACCTCGCCGCGCAGGTGAAAGAGGAATACCCCGATGTGCTGGCCGCCTACCACGCCCGCCGCTTCGCCACCGGCTACAAGATTCTAGAGAAGTGGCCCGAGGAGGTCTGGACCGGTCTCGGCCAGGACTTCTCGCTCCTGACTGGCTTCCTCGACTACAAGGCCGAGTTCTACAGCGACGCCATCGACGAGCTGAAGCTGCTGGCCGACGACGCCACCTTCGCCGCCCGCCGTCCGGAGGCGCTCTACTATCTGGGCCGCGCCTACTACGCCAACGCGATGTACACCAAGGCCGTCGAGGCGCTCGAGCGCTACATCCGCTCGCAGACCGTGCTCGGCCGCCCGCTCCTGCCGGGCCCCTCGACGAAGCTATAGCGGCCCCACCCGGCAGGACGTCCTGGGACGTCCACCGAGCGGTGAACCAAGCCCGGCGTGACGAGCACGCCGGACGTGGGCTTCCGCGACTAGCGCTTGCTGAACTGGAAGCGGGCGCGGGCGCCGCGCTGACCGTACTTCTTGCGCTCTTTTTGGCGCGCGTCGCGGGTCAGGTAGCCGGCCTTCTTGAGGGCGGGCCGGTGCGCGGGCTCGATCTTGATGAGGCTGCGCGAGATACCATGGCGGATGGCGTCCGCCTGACCCGACAGGCCACCGCCGCGGACGTTGACGAACACGTCGAACTGTCCGGAGGTCTCGGTCAGCTCGAGCGCCTGGCGGAACACCATGCGCGAGGTCTCGCGCCCGAAGTACTCTTCGAGCGTGCGGTCGTTGATCGCGATCTTGCCGGAGCCCGGCTGCAACCAGACGCGCGCGATGGCGTGCTTGCGGCGACCAGTGGCGTAGGTAGCTTTGGAAACGTCGGGCATAGGGGCTTGCTCCTCTTACGCTTTCGCGGACTTGCTGGTTGCCGTCGCCGTCTTGCTGGCGAACTTGATGGGCTTGGGCTGCTGCGCCGCGTGCGGGTGTTCCGTGCCGGCGTAGACTTTCAGCTTCTTGTAGATCTGGCGGCCGAGCGGCCCCTTGGGGAGCATGCCCCAGACGGCGCGCTTGACGAGATCGGTCGGGTGGCGCTTGACCAGCTGCTCGGCCGTCTGCGTCCGCAGACCGCCCGGGAACAGCGAGTGGTCACGGTAAAGTTTGCCCGACCACTTCTTGCCGGTCAGCTTGACCTTCTCGGCGTTGACGACCACCACGAAATCGCCGGCGTCGGCGTGCGCGGTGAAGGTCGGCCGGTGCTTGCCGCGCAGGATGTCGGCGATCATCGTCGCCGCGCGTCCGAGCGTCTGGCCGTCGACGTCGGCGATGCGCCAACCGTGCGCGAACGGCTCTTTGATCTGGAAAGTCGAACGATGGTGCGTGGCTGCAGCGGGCATGGAGCGCGGTTTCTACTTGAGCGGCCCGGCTTTGTCAACGCGTCCGTCGGCAACTTCTGCCCACCGACCGAAAGCCGAGCATGATGCTGCGCGCAAAATGTACGGGAATCGATAGTTGATCACCTTTGGCGATCCATTTACTGTAGCCGGCGGAGGTCATCCATGGTGCGTGCGCTCTTGGTGTCTGTGTGTCTGTTAGCGGCGGTCGGTTGTGGAAGCGGTGCTACCAATGCGGCCCGGTCCGACTGCTACTATTACGTCGAGAACGAGCTCTGCCCGACGCTCATCCACTGCGGAGCGACCTACACATCGTTCAGCTCGTGCGTGAACCACTTCGAAAACTCGGGCAACACCGTGATCGACTGCGCAACGGTCAGCGTCGAGTACTCCGGGCTGTCCGTGTGCGAGGCTGACACCAACTACTCGTCTTGCAGCTACGTGGTCGATTCGGCCGGGTACGCAACGCTGCCGGCCTCCTGCCTCGGCGTATTCAACTAGGCCGCGAAGTCCATTCTCCCCCGGCGGGACGACGCGACAGTCCCGCCGGATGAGCGTGGGGCGTGGGACCCTCGAGGGGTCCTGCACTAGCGAGAGCTCCGGTCGGGCGAGGCGAAGGCGCCGCGCGCGGCGGCAGCATAGACCGAGAGCGCACCGTAAAGAGGCACCGAGAGCCAGAGGCTGCGCAGCGGAGAGGTCGGAAGCGGCCCGGCGGCGTAGTCCAAGGTCGCCTGGGGGACGGAGAGCAGCACGAGTCCGGCGGCCGCCAGCCAGCGGGCGGGGCCGTCGTCCCGCGCCGCCGCAGAGCGCGCCGCCAGGGCGATCGGGAGCAGCAACAGGATCGCGTAGTGCGTCCAGGCGAGAGGGTTCGCCACGACCACCAGCACGTACCAGAGGGCGAGCGCGCACCCTTCTTGTTCGCGGTCCCGGTCGCGGTCCTGGTCGCGGTCGCGGACACGCCTCGCCCGTCGGGCGGCGACCAGAGCGACGACGACCAGCAGGCCGAGGATGGCTGCCAGCAGCGCGCCCGCCAGCGCGGGGGCCGCCACGAGCGGCCGCGCGTACGGCCCACCCCAGAAGAGGCGCGCCAGGAGGCCGTTGACGGAGACGGTGTTGTGGCGCCAGGTCTGATAGGCGACGGCGTTGGGCCCGGCCACGGTGACGAACGTGCGCCATCCGTCGATCCCGGCGACCGGGAGCGATGCCGCGACGAGCGCAGCCAGCGCACCGACGAACCGGAGGGCGGCGCGGCGGCTGCGCAGGGCGACCGCGGGGAGGAGCGCCAGCGGGGTGAGCTTGAGCGCGGCTGCGACCCCCATCCAGGCGGCGCCACGCCCCTGCTCGCCGCGCTCCCAGGCGCGATGTCCCGCCGCGAGCGCGACCGCCAGGATCACCGACCATTGTCCGACCTGTAGATTGGCCAGCACCGGCGGCCAGAGCAGAAGCAGAAGAAACAGCCAGGGGGCGCGCAAGCGGACACCGGCCTCCGCCGCGAACGGCGCCAGCAGCCAGGCGAGCAGCGCGATGAGCGCCACCGTCAGCGCCTGCCAAACCAGCACCGCCGCTTGGTAGCCGAGCGCGGTGAGCGGAAGGAACAGCAGCAGCGCCGACGGGGGATGGATGTAGTAGGACCCGATCGGGGCGACGGGCGGCGCTCCCAGCGTGACGGCGTGGTCGTTTCCCGTGCGCACGTCGACGGCTGGGAGCCGCCCCCACCGCCCTTTTCGGATCCAGAGATCGGCGGTCACGTAGTCGTGCGTGAAGTCGTTGGGGACGCGGAGCTCTCGCAGCGCGGCGCGGACGGGAAACGAGCCGGCCGACGCCCAGCAGAGCCCCAGCGCGGCGACGAAGGTCGTGCGCAGCGCGATGTTCGGTCGAACGGGCGTGGTCAAGCGTCGGTCTCTTTCGACCGGATTGCCCCGCGCGCAGCCGAGGCGAACAGCAGCAGCGCGCCGAGAAGGTGCGCCGACAGCGCCAGGCCGCGAAGTGGAGACGCTGGAAGTGGCCCGGCGATCAGGAGCAGCGCCTCCTTGGGGATCGAGAGCAGCGCCAGGCCGCCCCCCGCGAGCGCGCGCGCAGGTTGATCGGCGTTCGCCCTGGCGGCGCGTGCGGCGAGCGCGGCCGGCAAGAGCAGCAGGATCGCGTAGTGCGGCCACCCGAGCGGGTTGAGCACCACCACGAGGATGTACCAGAGCGCCAGCACGCACCCCTCGTGATCGCGAGCGCGCTCCCTGTCGGTCGACGCGCCCGTCAGGCCGCGCGTGGCGAAGGCGGCGATCCCCAGCAGGCAGAGGGCCGACACGAGCACCAGTGCGCGCGCGACGCTCGGCGAGGCGACCAGCGGGTGCGCGAACTCGCCGCCCGCGAAGAGCCGAGACCAAAGTCCGTTGAGCGAGAGCGTGTTGTGCCAGTAGGTCTGCCAGGCGACTGTGTTCGGCCCCGACTCGCGCAGAAGGGCGACCCAGGCGGTCGGACCGCCGAGCGGAAGGGCCAGAAGGCAGAGGCCGGCGAAGACCAACACGAACCGCAGAGCCGCTCGCCGATCGCGGAGAAACAGAAAAGGGAGGAGAAGCAGCGGCGTCAGCTTGAGCGCGGCCGCGACACCCATCCACCCGGCGCCGCGGCGGTGGTCGCCCCGCTCCCAGGCGCGGTGCCCGGCGGCGAGCGCGACCGCCAGGATGATCGACCATTGTCCGAGCTGCAGGTTCGTCAGCACGGGCGGCCAGAACAGCAGCAGGAGGAACAGCAGCGGAGGCCGCAGCGGCAACCCGGCCTCGGCCGACAGCGGCCCGAGGAGAATCGCCAGCAGCGCCAGCAAGGCCAGCGACAGCGCCAGCCAGAGGACCACCGCTGTCGAATAGGAGAACGCGGCCAGCGGCAACACGATCAGGAGCGCGGGCGGCGGGTGAACGTAATACGGGCCGAGCAGCCTCACCCCGCGCGCGTGCAACGACTGCGCGTAGTCGTTGGCGGTGGCGCGATCGAGCACCGCCGGCCAGCCCTGCCAGGCCCGTCCCGTCCGAATCCAGGCCACCGCGGTCACGTAGTCGGGCGTGAAGTCGTTCGGCCAAAGCACCCTCGTCGCCGCGCCCTGTATTGGGGCCGCCCCCGCTGAAAGCCAGCAGAGGCTGACCCCGACGGCCAAGAGCGCTCCCCGGGCGAGCCCCGATCGTCCGGGCGCCATCACGCCGGCATCGGTTCCAGGCCACTGACCGCGCGCCGGTAACGGCGCCCGCAGCTGCAACGAAGCTTCGCGGGGAGGGTCTCGCCGCAAGCGCAGACGAAACCGATCCGGCGCGCGGGGACGCCGGCCACCAGGGCGTAGGGGGGGACATCCTTGGTCACCACCGCGCCGGCGGCGACCATCGCGTAGGCGCCGACGTCATGGCCGCAGACGACGGTGGCGTTGGCGCCGATGGTGGCGCCGCGCCCGATGCGGGTGGGGGCGAATGCGGAGGGCGGGCGCTTGAAGGGCCCCGAACGCGGGCGGAGATCGTTGGTGAAGACGGCGTGCGGGCCGACGAATGCCTCGTCGCCGACGGTCACGCCGTCGTAGAGCGCCACGCCGTTCTTCACAATCACGTCGTCGCCGATGACCACGCCGCTCTCGACAAAGACCCCCTCCCCCAGGTTGCAGCGGGCGCCGACGCGCGCCCCCTTCATGACGTGCGCGAAGGCCCAGACGCGCGTCTCTTTTCCGACGGTGGCGCTCTCCACCACGGCCAGCCGATGAAACCCCTTCCGCATCAGTCGCGCAGCCTCAGCCCCAGCAGCACGAGGGGCCGCAACATCGACCACCAGCCGGTGATCGGCTTCATCTTCGTGTAGCCGATCGCCTTGGGTGGGTAGATCTTGGTGACCGGCACTTCGGCGGTCCGGTAGCCGAGACGGATCGTCTTCCAGTACAGGTACGGCTCGAGCTCGTACTCGTCGAGCCAGCTCTGGTGGAGGCGGATGCGCGGATCGTCGAGCAGCGTCGTGCGGAAGGCGCGGAAGCCGTTGGTCGACTCGGAGACCCGCTTGCCGCTGGTCAGCGAGAAGAGGAGCGGGTGGAGGCGGGTGGCGACGTGGCGGTAGAGCGGCATTCCGCCGGTGCGTCCGCCGGCCAGGAAACGTGACCCCTGCACGAAGTCGGCGCCGGCGACGATCGGGTCGAGCAGGCGCGGGATCTCCTCGGGCGCGTCCTTGTTGTTCCCGGCGATGACGACGATGACGTCGAACCCTCGTTCCTTGGCCCAGACGAACCCGGCCCGCAGCGCCGCGCCGACACCGATGGTGGCGCCCATCGCCAGCACGGTGGCGCCGCCCGCGCGCGCCACCTCGGGCGAGCGATCCTTCGAGCCGTCGTCGACCACCAGCACCTCGTCGACGATTTCGCGGGGCGCGCGCCGGACCACCTCGCCGATCTTCACCTCCTCGTCGAGGACCGGGGCGATGAGGACGATCTTGAGGCCTTTGTACATGCGTGCCTCGTTCGGTCGCTAACCGAGCGCGCGCCGCAGCGACGCCACTACGCGCGCCTGCTGGTCGGCGGTGATCTCGGGGAACATCGGCAGCGACAGGATCTCCCGCGCCGCCTTCTCAGCGACCGGGAAGCTCCCTTCGCCGAGACCCAGGCCGCGAAAGGCCCCCTGAAGGTGAATGGGGATCGGGTAGTGGATCTGCGCGCCGATCCCCTCGGCGTTCAGCTTCTGGACGACCTCGTCGCGGTTCGGCACCCGCACCACGTACAGATGAAAGACATGCTCGTTGCCTGGCAGTGTGCGGGGCGGCGTCAGGGCCGGTAGCTCAGCCAGGAGGTCGTCGTAACGGCGGGCGGCCGCGCGGCGCGCGTCGTTCCAGGCCGACAGGCGCTTCAGCTTGGCGCTCAGCACGACGGCCTGCAGCGTGTCGAGGCGCGAATTGAAGCCGAGCTCCGGGTGGTGGTACTTCACCTCGCTGCCGTAGTTGCGCAGCGCCCGGATCTTGGTGGCCACCTCGTCGGAATCGGTGGTCACCGCGCCCGCGTCGCCGTAAGCGCCCAGATTCTTCCCCGGGTAAAAGCTGGTGCCGGCCGCCAGCCCGCAGGTGCCCGCGGCGCGTCCCTGCCGCCGCGCCCCTTGCGCCTGCGCCGCGTCCTCGATCACCGTCAGCCCGTGCGCCTGCGCGAGCGCGTCCACCTGTTCGATGGGCGCCATCTGGCCGTAGAGATGAACCGGCATCAGGAAGCGCGTCTTCTTGGTGACCCGCGCGGCCGCCTGCTCCACGTCGAGGAGGTAGAAATCGGGGTCGCAGTCGACGAGGACCGGCCGGGCGCCTGCCCGCAGAACCGCCAGCGCGGTCGCGATGAAGGTGTTGGCGGGGAGCAGGACCTCGGCGTCGGCGTCGGCGCCGGCCGCCCGCAGGGCCAGCTCCAGCGCGTCGGTCCCGTTGGCGACACCGACGCAGTGCTTGGCGCCGACGAACGCGGCGTAGGCGGCCTCGAATTCCTTGACCGCCGGCCCCAGGATGAACGCCGTCTTGTCGAAGACCGCCGAGAACCCCTGCGCGATCTCCTCGGCGATCGCCTGGTGTTGCAGGCGCAGATCGACGGGCGGCACCGCGCTCATGTCGCTCTCCGCACCGCCTGCTCGCGGCCGTGGTCGCGCATCGAGCGATCGATCGCCTCCAGCGCCCGCACGACGGCCGCCCCTTCGATCCCGCCGACGAGCGGCTTTTTTTCGCTCCGGATGCAGTCGAGGAAGTGATCGCACTCGTTCCGCAGCGGCTCGCCCGTCGAGACCTTGGGGATGGTGATGTCGCCGTCGCGGATGCTCGCGCGGAACGACGCGAAGGTGTCGACGACGGCGGGCTTGGTCGCCTGATCGGTCACCTGCTTGTCGTAGAGCCGGAGCGGCTCGAGCATGTTCATGTCGTCGAAGGTCAACATCCGCTTGTCGCCGGTGACGGTGACGTCGCGTGACTTGCGCGGGTTCAGCCAGGAGGCGTGCACATTCACCAGCACGTCGCCCGGGTAGCGGAGGGTCGCGAACACGGCGTCCTCGCGCCCGGCGTTGATCCAGGTCCCTCCGACCGCCGACGCCGTCTCGGGCTGGGCGTTGAGCCAGTAGTTCACGATCGAGATGTCGTGCGACATCAGGTCCCAGGCAGCGTTCACGTCGACGCGGATTGGGCCGAGGTTGGTGCGGACCATCGAGACGTAGTAGACGCGCCCCAGATCGCCGGCCGCGATGTAGCCGCGGACCCGCTGCACCGCCAAGTTGAAAAGGAAGACATGTCCGACGACGAGCACGCGCCCGCGCCGCTCGGCCAGCGCCACCAGCTCGTCGGCCTCGCCGCTGTGGGTGGTGATCGGCTTCTCCACCAGCACGTGCTTGCCCGCCTCGAGAGCGGCCTTCACCAGCGCGTAGTGGCTGCTGGTCGGCGTGGCGATGACGACCGCGTCGATCGTTGGATCGCCCATCACGACCGCCGCGTCCTCGGCGACCGCCACCCCCGGAAACCGCCGCTGCAGCTGCTTGAGCCGCTCGCCGTCACGATCGACGACCGTCTTCACGACGCTGGCCGGCGGGTTGTCGAAATTGCGGATCAGGTTTGGGCCCCAGTGTCCCGCTCCAATGACCGCCGTCCGAATCGGTTCGCCAGGGTCCAATCGACCCGAGATTTTACACTGTTTGTCGAAGATACGCGCCGATGGCGGCGCAGGCCTGGCGGGCGCGCTCATCGGTCTCGACCAGCGCGAAGCGGACGTAGCCTTCGCCACCGGGGCCGAAGCCGACGCCGGGAGATACGGCGACCCGGGCCTTTTCCAGCAGCTCGGCCGCGAAGGTAACCGAGCCCTGGCCCATCTTGACGGCGCGAGCGGGCAGCGGCGCCCAGACGAACATCGAGGCGGACGGGCGCGGCACCGGCCAGCCGGCCTCGGCGAGCCCGTCGCAGAGCAGCGCGGTGCGGTGCTTGTAGAGCGCGCGGTTGGCCGCCACGTCAGGGTCGCATACAGGCGAGAGCGCCGTGGCCGCCGCGAGCTGCACCGGGCCGAACATCCCGTAGTCGAGGTAGCCCTTGATCGTCCCCAGCGCGCCGACCAGCGTCCGGTTGCCGACGCAGAACCCGACGCGCCACCCCGGCATCGAGTAGCTCTTCGAGACGGTGAAGAACTCGACCGCCAGATCGCGCGCCCCCGGTACCGCGAAGATGCTGGGCGCCGGGCGTCCGTCGTGGACCAGATCGGCGTAGGCGAGATCGGAGATCACCCAGAGCGATTCGCGCTTGGCGAGCGCCACCACCTTCTCGAAGAACGCCGGCTCGACGACGGCGCTGGTCGGGTTGTGCGGGAAGTTGACGATGAGGCCCTTCGGCTTGCGCGGCGAGCGCGTGAGGGCCGCTTCGATCTCCTTGAATGGATCGAGCCCGGGGCGCGTGGCGACCGGGACCGGCTCGCCGCCCGCGATGATCACGCCGTAGCGGTGGATCGGGTAGCAGGGGTCGGGCGACAGAACGCAGTCGCCGGCGCCGACGATCGCCAGCAAGAGGTGCGCGAGCCCCTCCTTGGCGCCGAGCGTGACGACCGCTTCCGTCTCCGGATCGAACGACTGCCCGTAGCGGCGCTGATACCAGTCGCAGATCGCCTTCCTGACCTCGGGCATCCCGCGCGACGGCATGTAGCGCTGATTGCCGGGGCGCTGCGCCTCGGTCACCAGCCGCTCGATAGCGGCCTTCGGGCTCGGTCCGTCGGGGTTGCCGAGTCCGAAGTCGAAGACGTCGTGCCCTTCGGCACGCAGGCGCGACTTCAGCTCGTCGACAGCCGCCAGAATGTAAGGGGGGAGCGCGGCCAAGCGCGCGAACTGGTTCGCAGACTTATCGGGGGGGCCAGCCATGACAAAAGTCGCGAGACACTACTTGATCGACGGCGCGACGGCTAGGAGGGCGTTGCCGAAAGGCAACGGTGAGCGAAGCGAGCGCCGCGAATGGCCCGACGACGTGCCGCCCGGAGGCGGCCTAGGAGGGCGTTGCCGCCTTGACTGAACGGACGTTCAGACATAAGAGATCGAGGTGCGCCCGGTGCCGATCTCCAATCCGCCGAACCCCTGGGCGACCACGGAGGTGGAGTACCTCGAAGGGGCGCCCGAGATGCGGCTGGAGGTCTTCGTCGACGGCACGCGCAACATCCTGTCGAAGAACGACAGCCCCGACGTCGGCTTCACCTGGAGCGTGAATCCCTACCGCGGCTGCTTCCACGCCTGCGCTTACTGCTACGCGCGCCCGACGCACGAATACCTGAGCTTCGGCGCCGGGACCGACTTCGATCGCAAGATCGTCATCAAGCCGAACGCGCCGGCGCTGCTGCGCGCGGCGTTCGCCAAGAAGAGCTGGCGGCGCGAGATGGTCGTCTTCAGCGGCGTCACCGACTGTTATCAGCCGCTGGAGGCGTCTTATCGGCTGACGCGCGGCTGCCTCGAGGTCTGCGTCGAGCGTCGCAACCCGGCCGCCATCATCACCAAGTCGGCGCTGGTAGAACGCGACGTCGATGTTCTCGCCGAGCTCGGCCTCGTTGCCGCATCGCACGTGACGGTGAGCATTCCGTTCTGGGACGCCGAGAAGGCGCGCGCGATCGAGCCCTATGTTCCCACGCCGGCGCGGCGGCTGCGCGTCATCGAGACGCTGGCGCGCGCCGGGATCTCGGTCGGCGTGAACGTCGCGCCGATCATTCCTGGGCTCAACGACCAGGATATCCCGAAGATCCTGGCGGCTGCCCGCGACGCTGGCGCGCGGTCGGCGGGGCACGTCCTCCTGCGGCTCCCCGGGCCAGTGAAGGCCGTATTCGAGGAGCGGCTACGCGCCGCGCTTCCCCTGACGGCCGATCGCGTCCTTCACCGGGTACGTGAGACGCGCGGAGGGCAGCTCTACGATGGACGGTTCGGTGTGCGCGGGCGCGGCGAGGGGAGCTACGCCGACGCGATTCACGCGCTGTTCGACGCGGCGGCGACCCGCCACGGATTCCGGCGCGGCGCGATCCCCAGCGACGTCCAGGTCGACGCGGCCAGCGCCGAGGCACAGCCCCAGAAGAGCTGCATGTCGATGGCGATGCCGCCCGCGCTGGAAGCGCCGCCGCTGGCCCGGCCGGGGCAGCTCGAGCTCCCGCGCCTCAAGTGAAAGAATGGGAAGACGCGGCCAGCAGGGCCGCGCCGAGCATCGCCGCCGTCGTCACGACGATCGTCAACGGATGGCACCGACGCACAAGGTGATCGGCAGGCCGCCGTTGCGAAGGCGATGCTGCTCTGGCAGCTCGAGGCGCAGCGCACCGGCAGCGTCCTTCAGCTGTCCGGCGACGACGATGGCGGCGCGCCAGCCGCGGAAGTGTGCGCGCAGCACCCGGCCGAGCTCGCGGTAGGTCGCCACCGCGGCGCGCGGGTTGGCGAGCCGACGACCGTACGGCGGGTTGACGATCACCAGCCCCGGCGTCGGGCCTGGTGGGCGGGCGTCGGCGACATCGCGGCTGGCAAGCGTCACGTGCGCGTCGACCTCGGCGCGCGCGGCGTTGCGGCGCGCGCTGTCAATGGCGCGCGTGTCGTGGTCGGAGCCGGCGATGGCGGCCGGGGCGGTGGTGCGAATGCGCCCGCGCGCCTCCTCGCGCAGCGCTGCCGCGTCGGCCGCCGCGCCGCCCGACGAGAACAGCGGCCAGCCGTCGATGGCGAATCCTTCCCCGAACGCGCGGTCGATCCCGGGCGCGCGGTCGAGCGCTTGCGCCGCCGCCTCGATGAGGATCGTTCCTGCGCCACACATCGGATCGACGAGCGGGAGAGTCGGGTCCCAACCGGCCAGCGCCAGCAGGCCGGCGGCCAGTGTCTCGCGCAGTGGCGCCGCGCCGACCTCGACGCGCGCGCCGCGCCGGTGTAGCCGCTCGCCCGACGCGTCGATGCTGAAGGTGAAGTGGTCTTCGGCGCCGCGCACCAGGATCGACACGTCGGCTGTCTCGCCCTCCGCCGCGGGGCGGGTCCCCTTCACGGCGTCGCCGATGGCCAGCGCCGCGGTCTCGGTGATCGCGCCGGTGTGATAGAGGCGGCAGCGGCTGGTGCTGGCGCGCAGGGCGATCGACGCGCCCGGCGCGACGAAGGCGCTCCAATCGAGGCCGGCGGCGCGACGCCGGAGCTTGCCGAACTCGCGTGCCTCGACAGCGCCGATCCGAGCCAAGACGCGCGTGGCCAGCCGCAGCCAGAGGTTCGCGCGATAGCCTTCGACGGCCGGCGCGCTCCACTCGACGCCGCCGGTCTCGCGGATCAAACGTGAGACGTTGGGAAGCGCCTCGATCTCTCGCTCGGCCGCTTCTTCCAGCCCCGGCGCAACGACCGCGAACCAACGCAGCGATTCGGGCGCGGCTCTCCGCGCTTTACGTGGCGCTGGTTTCTTGTCCCGTCGCCGCTCGCCCGGCTCCGGGAGGGTCGCCGGCCGTCCCGAGAACGTGAGGTGCGCCAGGATCTCGATCGACCCCTCGCCGCCAGCCACGGGCGAATCGATCTCCCCCGCCAGCTCGAAGCCGAGCGCTTCGGCGCGGCCCCGAACTTTTTCCAGCGCCGCGCGGCGCAGATTCGGATCGTCGACGTGGCCCCCTTTGACCTGGCGGTCCGGGAGCTCGAACTGCGGCTTGACCAGCACGACGCCCTGCGCGCCCGGCCGTAAACGGAACGCCAAACCGCGCAGCATGTTGCGGGCGGCGACGAAGCTGACGTCGACGGTGAAGAAGTCGAACGGCCCCTCGGCCTCGTTGAGCGACAGCTTCCGCCAGTCGACCCCCTCTAGCGACGTCACGCGAGCGTCCGCGCCGAGCGTCGGATGCAGCTGGCCGTGCCCGACATCGACCGCCAGGACGCTGGCCGCGCCGTGGGCGAGCAGCGCCTCGGTGAATCCACCGGTCGACGCACCGACGTCGATTGCCCGCGCCCCGCGCACGGCTCCTGCGAGCCCGAACCGCGCGATCGCCGCTTCAAGTTTTCCGCCCGCGCGGCTGACCGCCATGGGCGCGGTTTATATCGCGTTCCCAACACTTGCGTCGGGAGAGCGGATCGCGTCGGGGGAGCGGGACCCTTTGAGGGTCCCGAAGTAGATTGTTCAGTCGGCCATGCGGCGGAGGACGTTGGGCGACGTGCGGCCGAAGCAGTCGGCGCAGAGCGGGATGCCGCCCGAGCGAGGATCGCGCCGGACCTTGTCGCGCGGGTCTTCGGCGCCACAGGCGCCACAGGTGAGCCGAGGCGTCAGGTCGGCATCGGACGCCGCGAGGCCCACCGTGGCCAGCGCAGCTCGTGTGATGATGCCGACCAGAAAAGCGCCGGTCACCACGGGCAAACAGGAGACCCCCTGCTCGCACATGATCTGCGCCGCCTCTTCTAGCGTGGTGTCGGGGCCGATGCAGAGCACCGGTGAGCTCATGCACTCACCCACGAACGCGTGCCGCTGCGCCGTCCGCAGATCCTCCCGGCAGACGATGCCGGTGAGGGTCCCGTTGTCGAGCACCAGCAGGTGATCGATTCCGTTGTCGAAGGCGAGCCGTCTCGCTGACGCGACCACGGTGTCCGGCGTCAACGTGTAGAGCTCAGTCCCCATTACCTCAGCCACGCAACAGGCACCCACTTCGGCCATGACATCCATGACGTGCCCTCCCAGGAGAAAGTCTAGCGGGCGTGCGCCCGCGGGCTACTTGCTGCAGGAGTTAAACAAACGCCGTGCCAAGTCGATCGGCCGCGCTGGGCTTGAATTTCCGCCACCTCGAGCGTGCGTCGCGTCACCAGGGCCGCGCGGGTGTTACCAAGCGGGTGTCGGCGGCCACCCGGCCCCCACACTCCGAGTTGCCGGATCTCGGTTCGGGGTTTGCAATAAGGCGATGCATGGATTCGACGCGAATTCTGCTGGTGGACGACGACGATGAGACGCGGGAGCTCCTGCGCGACTTCTTCGGGGATCGGGGCTACGCGGTCGAGACCGCGGGTGATGGGGCGAAGGCGCTGATGCGCTTGGCCACGTTCGCCGCCGACCTGGTGATCACCGATCTGGAGATGCCCGGGATGAGCGGGCTCGAGCTGATCCGATCCTTGCATGCGACGAGACAGCAGACTCCGGTCCTGCTGGTCACCGGGCGGGCGGAGCGCGAGCTGCCGCTGCGCCGGCTCGGGCGGCGCGCGGGGTTCGAGTGTTTGCGCAAGCCGCTCGATCTGGACGCGCTCGGAAAGATCGTCGAACGGATGACGGCGTCGCATGCACTTGCCGAGTCACACGCGGTTCATCAGAATGTCTGACGACGGTCATTCCGCCGAGCGCGACCTTAGTTAGATTGCGATCATGAACAAGCAACGGACCGGCGGGGAGTCACGCACGGACCATCGGTCCGGCGGGGAGGGGAGATCCGAGCGCGACGCCGCGCGCGGCGCGGTTCACAGCTTCGTGGAGGTGGCGGAGCTGCGACAGATCATGGGCCGCTTGACCGCCATCGAGATGCTGCGCTTGCTGCTTGGCGCAGACGCGCCGCCTCACGGCGCCTAAGAGCGTCTCAGCGCGAGAAGAAGGTGCTCTTCTTCGCAGGTGGCGGCGCCGGCTTCGGCGCGATGACCGCCGGCGCGGGTGCCTTCTTCGCCTCGGGGATCTTCTTGAGGCTCACCCGCAAAGTCTGCGGCCCGCGATCTTCGGGCTTGTAGTGTCGTGTGACCGGCGCGTATCCCGACCGGGTGAAGGTCAGGTCGTAGGAATTTCCCGGCCGCAACTTCAGCGTCAGCGGCGTCGTGCCGAACTGGTGGCGGCCCGTGGCGACGTGTGAGCCCTCGGGATCGCTCTTGATCACCACGGGGACCTGCGGCGCTTGTTCCGCCGCCTGTTGCTTCGGCGGGTGGCGCAACCCGCTCTCAGCCGCATGGTCGCCCGGCTGATCGGCGTCCCCGGGCGGCGGCATCTTTTCGTCCTCGGCGGCGGCCACGCCGGCACCGGTGGCTCCGGCCGTGCCCGCCGGCTCGGGCTTGGCCTGGGCCGCCGCGACCCCCGACGGTGAGGGCGACGGCGCGGCCTGCGCGTCGGTTGCAGCCGCGGTCGGAGGCGTCGCGGCCGCGGGCGCAGGAGCTGCCGCCGCCGGAGTCGGATTGGGGGTCGGCGTGGGAGCCGTCGGTGTCGGGGTGCCCGGGTTGGCCTCGGCGGCCGCGACCGTCGGCGGGGGCGCCACTGGCGCCGCATCTGTGGGGTGGTGGCCGCTCAGAACGCGCGCCGAGACCACGGCACCGAGGAGCAGCACGGCGCCGGCACCCGCGATTCGCACCGCCGGCTTCCGGTGCCAGGCGCGATCGGGGATGGCGAACTGCGGCGGATGCGTCATCACCTCGGTTGCAGACGAGGGCGGGGGCGGCGGTCGATCGGAGGCGCGCACCTCCTCCGCGTCGTCGAGTGTCAAAACCAGCCCCGACTCCTGGCCCGACCCGGCGCGCAGCGGGCCGACCGTGGAGCGCGACGCCGGCGGCTCGGGCGGCGCCTCTCGCGTCAGCGTCGGCACGCCGTCCTTGTTGCTCAGGTCTGCCAGCCAGCGCTGAAGCTCCGTCTGTCCGACCGGACGGAACGCGACGCGCATGACCTGCTCGACGTCGACCAGCATCTCCTCCGCCTTCTGGTACCGGACGTCGGCCGTCCTCCCCATCGCCTTGCGAATGACCCGATAGAGCTCGGGGTTCAGGCCGGGGCGCGCCGTCTCGGGCGGCAGGAAGTCGCCGTTCTTGACCAGCATCAGCGTCTCGTAGTCGGTCGGCGCGTCGAACGGATGGCGCCTGGTGATCATCGTGTAGAGCATCGTTCCCACGGAGAAGAGGTCGGAGCGCCCGTCGAGCTCGCCGCCGGCCGCCTGCTCCGGCGACATGAAGGCGACCTTGCCCTTGATGAGGTTGCCCAGGCTCTTTTCCGTCTTGTTTTGAGCCTTGGCGATCCCGAAGTCGGTCAGCTTGACCTCCCCTTCGGCGCTCATCATCACGTTGTGCGGACTGACGTCGCGGTGGACGATGCCGAGCGGCTTGCCGTCGCCGCGCTTCTTGGCGTGCGCATAGCCGAGCGCGCGACAGATCTCGGCGGTGATGTAGAGCGCGAGCGCCGGCGGGATCGGAACGCCGGCCGCCTTCGACCGCTTGAGGATCCGGTCGAGCGTCCAGCCGTCGACCAGCTCGAGCGCCAGGAAATAACGCCCCTCGGACTCACCGAGGTCGAGCACCTGCACGATGTTGCTGTGGTTGAGGGACATCGCCACGTGCGCCTCGTCCACCAGCATGTGGCGGAACTGCGGATCGGCGTAGAACGTGGTGAAGATCCGCTTCAGCACCACGGTCTTTTCGAACCCCTGCGCGCCGTGTTGTTTGGCCAGAAAGATCTCGGCTGTGCCGCCGTCGGTGATCTTTCGCAGGATGGTGTAGCGGGACTGGAGGCTCATCAGGGGCGGTCCGGGCCGCTCAAATTACCACGCCAGCCCCTCTTGATGCCGGAGATCCACTCGCCAGATTTTTACGATGGTGGTGGGATCATGAAAGATGCGGCGACGAAAACCGTGCTGCTGGTTGAGGACGACGCTGACATCCGGGACTCCCTGCAGGACATTCTGGAAGAGGAGGGGTTCGACGTGATTCCGGCGGCGAACGGCAAACAGGCGATCGATTTCCTGACGCTGAACGACCCGATGGGCGCCGACCTGGTGATTCTCGATCTGCTGATGCCGATGGTCTCCGGGTGGGAGGTGCTCGAGCGGATGACCGCCGACGAACGGCTGAGCGAGATTCCAGTTCTGGTGCTGAGCGCCGCCGCAGCGCCGAAGCCCGCGCGCGCGCAGGGCTTCGTGCGCAAGCCGTTCTCGCTCGAGGCATTCGTCTCCAAGGTGCACGGCGTCGTCGATCGGCCGATCCGCGCAGCGGACGAGCTGATCTGATGACGGTTGACGTTGGCGCTTCAAGTTGGCGTCGCGCCCGTCCTCGCGCGCGGTTCCAGGTGTTATGGTGGGGATCCGCATGGACCCCCAACGTCTGCGCGCGTTGATCGAGGCCGTCGTCGCGGGGCGTGCCACCGTCGAGGAGACGACACGCGCGCTCAGCGAGCTGCCCTTCCGCGAGCTCGAGTTCGCGCACGTCGACACCCACCGGCACCTGCGGACGGGCTTTCCCGAGGTCGTGCTCGGCGAAGGGAAGACGCCCGCGCAGATCGCGGCGATTCTCAACGTGCTTCGGGAGGGGCGGCACGGAGGGGGCACTCAAGTGCCCATCTTCGCCACCAGGGTCTCCGCGGAGGCGGCGCCGGCCGTCACAGCGGCGGTGCCGGGCGCACGCTACCTGCCGGTCCCGCGCGTGGTCGTGGTGGGGGAGACGCCGGCACCAGATCTCGGCCGCGGCCTCATCGCCGTGATCAGCGCCGGGACCTCCGACGTGCCGGTGGCCGAGGAAGCCGCGCTGACCGCCGAGCTGGCCGGCAATCGCGTGGCGCGCATCTACGACGTCGGCGTGGCCGGGCTTCACCGGTTGATCGCGCACCGCGAGACGATCGCCGCCGCCGAGATCCTCATCGTCGTGGCTGGTATGGAAGGGGCGCTGCCGAGCGTGGTCGCAGGCCTCTACGCGCTCCCAGTCATCGCGGTGCCGACCAGCGTGGGGTACGGTGCCAGCTTCGGCGGCATCGCGGCGCTCTTGGGGATGCTGAACTCCTGCGCGGCGGGGGTCGTCGTGGTGAACATCGACAACGGTTTCGGCGCCGGGCGGATGGCGTCGATGCTCAACCGGAACCGGGCGCCGGCGACGTGATCGCCCGCGGCCTGCACCTGCACTTCGAACCGACGTCGGGGATTGCGGGGGACATGACGGTGGCGGCGCTGGTCGACGCCGGCGTTCCGATCGCGGTCGTCAAGGGCGCGATCGAGGCGATGGGCGTGCGCGGGCTGCGGGTCGCCTTCGGGCGTCGCAAGCGCGGCGCGTTGGTCGGGCGCAGCTTCGACGTGACCTGGCCCGGCCAACCGCGCGCCGAGCATCAAGACGATCATGCGCATGCCGACGCCCACACCCATGCCCACGCCCACGCGTCTGCGCGCGACCATCGTCACCCCGCGAAGCCACACGCCGACGACCACCGCGACTACGCCGAGGTGAAGCGGCTGCTCAAACGCGCGCGGCTCGACATCGACGCGCGCGCGCTGGCGGCCGACATCTTCGCGCGCATCGCCGAGGTGGAGGCCGAGCTGCACGGCACCCGCGTCGATCGCGTCGCCTTCCACGAGGTGGGGGCCTACGATTCGATCGCCGACGTCGTCGGTGTCGCGGCGGCCATCGCCCACCTGGCGCCAGTTTCGATCGGCTCGTTGCCACCTGTGGTCGGGACGGGCGTCGTCCGCACGGCACACGGCCCGGTGCCGGTGCCCGCGCCGGCGACCGCGGCGCTCCTGACGGGGGGCGAAATTCCGATCGTGCCCGAAGGGGAGGGGGAGCTGACCACGCCGACGGGTGCCGCGATCCTCGCCGCCGTGGTCGATCGGTTCGGGCCGCTTCCCCCGATGCGCCCGCGCGCGATCGGCTACGGCGCGGGGACCCGCGAGCTCGCCGATCGACCAAACGTGCTGCGGGTGACGCTGGGCGAGCTGGTCGGCGCCGAGGACGCGCCCGCCGCTCCCGAGGTCGTGCTGGTCGAGGCGAACGTCGACGACATGAGCCCGCAGCTGGTCGGGCCGCTCTACGACGCGCTCTTCGCGGCCGGCGCGGTCGATGTCTGGTCGGCGCCGATCCTGATGAAGAAGGGGCGTCCGGCGATTCAGCTCTCGGCGTTGACGCCGCCGGCGGCGCTCCCGGCGGTGGAGCGCGCCTTCTTCGTCCACTCGACCACGCTCGGGCTGCGGCGCCGAGCGCTCGAGCGCGTGGTGCTGGCCCGCTCGTTCGCGACCGTCGCCACACCGTACGGGAAGGTGCGGGTGAAGCTCGGCGCGCTCGACGGCGAGATCCTGGGCGCGCAGCCAGAGTTCGGCGACTGCCAGCGGCTCGCGACGCGTGCCCAGGTCCCCGCGCGCGAGGTGCTGGCCGCCGCCGCTGCCGCGGCGCGGGCGCTGCTCCCCCGGCGCCCGCGGAGATCGCGCGCGTGAGCGACGACCCCGGGCGGCCCGCACTCGACGGCCTGGCCCAGGCGGCGCAGGTGCTGGCGGTCGGCACCGGAGAGAGCCAGCTCCATGCGGCGACCGAGCACATTGCGCGCGCTCTCGGCGCGACGTCGGTCAGCCTGCTCGCCGTGCTGGCCGATCCCGAGGCCGCCTACCTGGTTGCCGATAGCGGCGAGGTGGAGATCGGCCGCGTCCGGCTTCCTCTGGCCGAGCACCCGTTTCTCCGCCGCGCGATAGAGGTGGGCGAGGTGACGATCGTTGGCGGTGGCGAAGCGGCGTCTGCCGTCGGGGTGGCCGGTGTGGCCGACGCCAGCGTCGTCTTTCCCGTCCTGGTGGGCCGGAAGCCGGCCGGCGCGCTCGTCGCGCGGTTCGACGGGGTCGAGGCGGCGCGTCTGGCCGAGACGTCGGTGGGGCTGGGGCGGGTCGCCGCGTCGCTGTTCGGCATCGTCCTGCGCGGAGCGAAGGCGCTCGAGCCGCTGCGCGAGCGCACCCGGCGCGTCACGCTTCCCGATGTCAGCGAGGAGCGGCGCGTGCGCGCCATCGAGCGCTACCGCGCCTTCATTGACAGCGCCTCCGACGGGATCGTCGTCGTCGACGGCGCAGGCGTGGTCCTCTACATGAACCGCGCCGCTGAGGAGGTGACCGGCTACGCGCGCGACGGCCTGGCGGGCAAGCCGATCGCGCAGCTGGTTCCCGAGCCGTTTCGCGCCGGGCTCGAGTACCGCATCGCGCGGGCGATCGCCGCTGAACCGGTCGACAACTTCGATCTCGATCTGGTGACCACCTCGGGCGATCGCATCACCGTGTCGGTGGCGTCGATCGCCATCCTGTCCGAGCACGAGGCGGCCATCTTCTCGTTCCGCGACGTAACGTTGGCGCGCGAGCTCGAGCGCGAGCTGCGCCGGACCAGTGAGTTCTTGAAGCGCATCTTGAACTCGGTCGTCGACGGCGTGATCGCCGCGAACATGCGCGGGACCATCGTTCTTTTTAACCAGGGGGCCGAGAGGATCTGCGGCTACAGGGCGAGCGAGGTCATCGGGAAGATCTCGGTGCGCCGGCTCTATCCGGAGGGGGTGGCCCACGAGGTGATGCGCCTCATTCGTTCGGCCGAGCATGGCGGCGGCGGACGGCTCGAACCGGTGCGCCGAGATCTCCTCACCGCCTCGGGCGAGCGCGTCCCGGTCTCGATCTCGGCGGCGCTGGTGCTCGACGACGAGGGGCGCGAGATCGCCACCGTCGGTATCTTCTCCGATCAGCGCGAGAGACTCCGGATGGAGGAGCGGCTGGCCTCGGCCCAGGAGAAGCTGGCGGTCTCGGAGAAGCAGGCGGTGGCGGTCGAGCTGGCGGGCGCGGCCGCGCATGAGCTGAACCAACCTCTCACCTCGGTCATGGGCTACGCCCAGGTGCTGATGCGCAAGCTCGGACCGGACGACACGCACCTGCCGATCGTGCGGACGATCCTGGAGGAAGCCGACCGGATGGCCGAGATCGTGCGCAAGCTCGGGAGCCTCGCCCGCTACGAGACCAAGAGCTACGTGGGGGGCGCCCAGATCATCGACCTCGACCGGTCGGCGCAGGAAAACTTCCCCGCCACCGGCGAAACCGGTAAGAAAGAAGAGACATGAAGCCTGAGCAGATCACCGAGACGCTCGAACAGGCCGCCAAACAGATGGGCGTCCAGGTCCGCTACGAAACGATGACCGGCGAGGTCTCGGGCGGCGGTGGCCTCTGCAAGGTCAAAGGGCAGTGGTGCGTCATCATCGACCGAAAGGTCGCGCCCGCCGAGCGGGCCGCGACGCTGACCGAGGCTCTCGCCCAGCTCGACACCGACGGCGTGTTCCTGCCGCCCGAGGTGCGCGACGCCCTGACCGCCGCCCGCGCGGCCTCGGCGCGTCCCGCACCTCAGCCTGCCGAGTAGACGCGTCAGCGGCCCCTCTAGACGACGGGCTACGGCAGAAACTTGATGCCGGTGATCGATGCGTTGATTGGGCAGCCGGCGCTGGCATCCACGCCGCCGTCGGCGGGGATGTTCGATCCGCTGTAGGTCCACTGCCACTGGAGCCCGACCACCTCGGCCGCGGTCGCCGACGTCCAGTTGCTGAAGCTGCCGAGCGGGGTCGTGATCGTCATCGGCGTGGACGTCGGGGGCGCCACCTGCAAGGCGGCGGGATAGTTGTAGCAGCTGCTCGCGTCGCAGCCACCCATGGGATTCTGGCTGGTGGGCGTCTGATCGAACGTCTTGATCTGCATCTGCAGATCGCAGCCGGGCCAGGAGCCCGACACGGTGAACTGCACCTTGGAGAAGGACGCCACCGTCGAGCAGGCGCAGTAGCTGAGCCCGATGCCCGCGTAACCGCCCGACGCGACCGAGCCAACCCCGTGCAGGTCCTTGTTGGTCGCGTCCACACTGGCGCTCATCGTGGAGGCGTTGCCGCTGGGCCCGGCGTAACCGTAGATCGCGCCGTAGAGCCCCTGGGTGCTTCCCCACTTGCCCGTCGAATTGTTCCAGTCCGAGAAGTCCGTCACGCCGCCGCTGGAGACGTTGCTGGGGACCACCGCCGCCGAGCAGCTCAGCTCGCAGGTGGCGATCTTGGGCGCGTCGACCCCGCCGTCAGTCCCCGGGCCGGTGGTCAAGCCGGGCGTCTCGGTAGTGGCGTCCCAGTTCACGAACGTGACCACGCTCTGGGCCGGCAGCTCGAACGTGAAGTCGCCATTGCTCAGGGTGACCGGGCTCCTGGCGACCAGGTTGTCGTTGGGATCGGGCGAGGTGACCCACGGCGTGAGCGTGTCGATCGTGTTGCCGTTGATGATGAACTTCTGGTTGACGGTGCTGTTGTTGGTGTTGATGGCGATGATCGCCAGGTGGGTCGGGTCGCGATACGCCTCCGTGTAGACGCCGCTATTTGGGTTGTCAGAAGCGTTGAGCCGCTGGAAGCCGGGGCGCACGAACTTGGACCAGTTCCCGAACGCGTACCCGCGTTTGAACATGTACGGGGCGCCCTTGTTCACGTCGGGCTGGATGAAGGCGGGGTTCAGCCGGGTGTTGTCATTGAGGCCGTCCTCGGTGATGTAGATGGCCCACCAGTTCCAGGCGTTCATGTCCGTGGTGACCAGGTCGCCGTGCATCCGCTGCGCCATGACCAGCGCGCTGGTCATGGTCGGATCGGGCGTGTCACCCTTCGAATTCTCCTGCGACCACTCAGTCTCCCAGAACGACTTCCCCGCCTTCTGCGGTTTGGTGTAGTTGCCCATGGGCCCCTGGTAGCCGTGGGCCGCGATGATGGAGACGGCGCTGGCGGCCGTCGAGTTTGCGAGCAGCGAGGTCACGTACGAATCGCAGCCCGGACAGCCGGAGGTCTCCGGGGCAATGATCTTCACGTTGGGGTATTTCTGCGCGAACGTCGGGGCCATGTACTGGCCGATGAAGGTCGTCAGCTCGTCCGGCGTCCACTGCGCGTTGTCCCAGGTGGCCACGTAATCGGGCTCGTTGGCCGGCGAGACCCCCAGGACAGGAACCGGCGGGTTGGCCGTCGCCAGGATGTCCACGTACTGCGTCAGGTAGGTTGCGAAGTCCCGGTAGTGAGTCGGATCGAGCTTGTTGGTGGCGAAGCTGATTCCCCCATCCTGCGCCTGGGAGCCGTTCTTGCTGTTGTTCGTCTTCCAGATGGGGGGTGGCGTCCAGGCCGCAGCCCAGACCTGGCACCCGCGCACCGTGGCCTGCTGGGCGGTGGTCAGCTCTGGTGCGGTCGGAGTCGGGTTGGCGCCGGTCATCGGCTCGGTTCCGTCGCTCATCGTGTCGGCCGGCACGCCAATCATCGTCCGCAGCAGCGAGAGACCGATCCCCTTCTTGGCGTCGAAGAGCTGGTCCGCCTGATCGTTGGTGAGGCTCTGACCAAAGAACGCCGAGGAGGCGCCGAACCCGTCCATGGTCTGTTTGACGTCGGACCAATTGACGGTCACGTCGTGCGACTTCGACGAGCAAGCGCCAAGGCTCGCAGGAATAGAGAGTGCGAGCGCCAGGGGCCAAAGCGTTCTCATGTTTGGAACCTACCATTCGTTCCAAACTCGATCGCGGAGAACGCCATCACACAGAGACAAATTCGCTCGTCGTCGCGCCGAACTTCGCATTTTTGCGCATGCGTTTATCAAAACCTGCAATTCAGGCGGCGTAGAACGAATCGATCCTGGATATCCAGGCCGTTGCCAACCGTTTGGGCAACGCCTCGCGGGGCGTTGCGCTCAGCTCAGCCCGCGGATCTTGTCGGCGAGCAGCGGGTCGTCGGCGACGGCGTTCTCCAGCGCCGTGCGCAGCTTCTCGCGCGCCGCCGCCGGCGCGTTGGTGCCGAGCTGCTTGTCGACCACGCGATCGATCACCCGGTCGACAGCCGCCTGCGGAGTGATCTTGCCGGCCTTTAAGTCGGCGGCGAGATCGGCCGTGACGCTGCCCGCCGCTGTGGGGGCTTCCTTCCCTGACGTGCTGGTCGGCGCGCCGGCAGACTTCAGTTTATCGGCGAAGGGCGGACGACTCTCCGCGACGGGGCGACTTTCGTCGTTCCCGGCGATCGGGGGGGCTCCGCCCGGCCCGCCGCCGGGGCCTGTGACCTTACCTGCCACGCGCGCGCGACCTTAGCACGTCAAGCGCGGATGTTGGAAACAGCGGCCTTGGCCGTGTCGTACTTGGCACGCATGACGTTGGAGACCGTCGTGAAGCGCTGGCTCTCCTCCTGGATCTGCTGCTGCAGGGCCAGCATCTGCATGTTCGACGACTGTCCGTCCTGCATCAGCGACTGCACGTTCGTCGGCGTTCCTGACGCGCCGGCTCCCGCGCCCGCGGACGAAAGGCCGGCGGGACCGATCCCGGCCGTCTCGAAAGCGGAACCGACACCGGGCGAGCCGAAGCTGCCAGGCGAGCCGGAGAGGGAGCTCACCGCGCCGATGCGCGCATCGTGTACGGCTGCCGCCATCACCGGACCGGCGATGACGTGGGTGGCGACCTCGGCGCCGCTCATGAGGAGCGAAACGCCGCCCGCGAGGACATCGCGGAACGGCGCAGGTGGTTTCTCCGTTTGGCGGGCGTGGGTGGCGGCGATCTCGAGGCGCGAATCGCTCGAGCTGGAAACAGGGGCGATGGTGGTCGGCATGGGATCCTCCTGCCGTGGGTATCGGTCGCGCCATTCGGAAAGTTTCGCCTCGGACGCCATTCCATTCACGCGGCGGGGTGTACACTCCCCGCCGTGGGTTTGGTCCGCGGATTTCTGGCCCCGTTTCGGGGGGGTGCCCTCATCGCGCGCCATCGGCTCTGGCACTTTCTCGTGCTGCCGATTCTGCTCAATCTTGCGCTCGGGATCGCGGCGCTGTTTCTGGCCGGTCGCTACTGGCACGACGAGGCGTTCGTCGGGGAGCAGCTCGTCAAGGCGCCGGCGGTCGGCTGGCTGATCCTGGTCGTGCTGACGATCGTGAGCGGGGTGGTCCTTTTCCTTGTCGCGCAGCCGCTGCTTTCGGCGGTGTTCGCCGATCGGCTCTCCGAGCGGGTCGAGCGCGAGCTGCGCGGGTCGGCTCCCACGGCGCCGTTCCTCGCCTCGACGGGGCGGGCGCTGGCGCACGGCCTGCTCAAGCTGGTCCTCTACGCTCTGGCCATGTTGATGGCGTTCGTGCTCAGCCTCTGGACGGCCGGGATCGGAGCCATCGCCGGTGTGGCGCTGGCCGGTCTCTTCATCGCCTACGATGGCTTCGACTACCCGCTCTCCCGTCGAGGGGCGAGCTTCGGAAAGAAGTGGGCCTACCTCGCGGTGCACCCCGCCCAGACGATCGGCTTCGGAATGGGCGCGACGCTGCTCTACCTCGTTCCGTTCGCGCTGTTCGTCGCGCCGTCGTTCGTGGCGGCCGGCGCGACTGGCCTGTTCGTGGAGGGGAGCCCCGGGGAGAAAGACTCCAAGGACGGGCGAGGTGGGAAGCCGCAGAAGTCCGAACAAAAGGACGCGGAGAAAAACGAGAAGAAAGACGAGAAGATCGAGGGCACGGAGACGGTCAAGAAACCGGCCGAAATGTAGCTGCAGATACGTGAAATCCCCCGTAGTATGAGCACCTTGAAGAAGCCCGTCCCCTTCGGGAAGTACTACCTCCTCGAGCGGATCAACGTGGGAGGTATGGCCGAGGTATTCAAAGCCAAGACCTTCGGCGTCGAGGGCTTCGAACGCCTGCTGGCGGTCAAGCGGATCCTGCCGAACATCGCGGAGGACGAAGAGTTCATCACGATGTTCATCGACGAGGCGAAGATCGCCGTGCAGCTGCAGCACGCGAACATCGCTCAGATCTTCGACCTCGGGAAGGTCGACGAGAGCTACTTCATCGCGCTCGAGTACGTCAACGGGCGCGATCTCCGCTCGATCTTCGACCGGATGCGCAGCCGGGGAGAGTCGCTGCCGATCGCGCTCGCCTGTCACGTCATGATGCAGGTCTGTGAAGGCCTCGACTACGCGCACAACAAGCGCGACGGGCAGGGGCGGGAGCTGCACCTCATTCATCGGGACATCTCGCCGCAGAACGTGCTCATCGGGTACGACGGCGAGGTCAAGCTGATCGACTTCGGCATCGCCAAGGCGGCCGGCAAGGCGTCGACGACCCAGGCTGGAATCCTCAAGGGGAAGTTCGGCTACATGTCGCCCGAGCAGGTGCGCGGGCTCCCCATCGACAAGCGGAGCGACATCTTCGCGGTCGGGATCGTGCTCTACGAGCTCCTGACGGGCGAGCGCCTGTTCGTCGGAGAGACCGATTTTTCCACCTTGGAAAAAGTCCGCAACGTCGAGATCGTCCCCCCCTCCTCCTACAACAAGAAGATCCCGCAGGAGCTGGAGCGCCTCATGATGAAGGCGCTGGCGCGCGATCCGGAGGATCGCTACAGCAACGCGATCGATCTGCACGACGATCTGCAGTCTTTTCTCTACTCGATCGGCGAGTTCTATTCGCGCAAGGACCTGGCCGCCTGGATGAAGAAGACCTTCGCCGTCGAGATCGAGGAGGACAACGCCAAGATCGAGCAATACCGCCAGATCGCCGCGCCGGTCGCCGCCTCGACCGAGGTCTCGCGTCGCGCGGCGGTGGTCGGGGCCGGCTCGCGTGTGGGGGCGCCGCCTGCGCCCGCCACGAAGGATGCCACGAGGGACATGAAGAAGGACGTTCCCTCGGCGATGGGGTGGGACGACGAGGAGCTCGACACCCAGATCTTCGACAAGACCGACGAGAACGCGGCCGACAAGACTGTCGAACAGAGCGCCGCGGATCTCTTCTTCGAGGACGACGATCGCACGGTGGCCAACGAGCCGCCGCCGGACATCCTCGAGCAGGCGCGTCCGCCCGATGTGCTGGCCACGCCGAAGCCGCAACGGAAGCCGACCGCGCCAATCAGGACGCTGTCAGAAGAGATCAACCTCACGCCACCGCCGCTCACGCCGCCGAAGCCCGTCGCGCCGCGCCGGCCGACCCTGACGGGCGTTCCACCGACGCCGTTGCGCTCACCCAGCCGCCCTCCGCTGGTGCCATTGCCGGCGCCGCCGGTGCCGCCGCCGCGGACGACGCCGGCGCAGCTGCGCCGGTCGGGGTTCAACCTGCCGCCCGCTCAAGTCCCGGCGCCGCCTGCGCACTTCGCGGCGCCGCCGTCCGCGACGTTTGCGTATCCGGCCGCCGCGCCGTTGCCGCCACCTCCGCCTCCACATCTTCCGGCCTCGATGCCGCCACGGCAGACCTTCGCCCAGCCCCCGCCCCAGCTAGCGACTTCCCCGTTCGGTACCGGAAACTTTTCGGACGAGCTGTCACGCGGGCGATCCAAGGGGGGGAGCGGATTTCTCAAGGTCGCGATCGTGCTCCTGCTGGCCGCGGGGGGCAGCGGAGCTTACTGGTACATGACCACCACCAAGCCGGGGCGGATCGAGATCGTCACCGTTCCGGCCGATGCGACGGTCCTGGTCGATAACACCAAGGTCGGGGACCATTCGCCGGTCTCGCTCGATCGGTCGCCCGGCCCGTACACGGTGTCGGTTACCAGGGACGGCTACGTCCGCAACGACCAGAACGTCGAGGTGCACGCCGGCCAGCCGCTGCCGCTGACGGTCACGCTGGAACCCTCGCCCGACACCGGCTTCGAGCTGACCAGCGAGCCGCCGGGCGGTTTGGTCTGGCTCGATGGCGCGCCGATCCAAGGGGCGGCCGGCCAGCAGGCGCGCACCGACTTTCGGGCCTTCCGGATCGCACCCGGGCATCACCTCCTGGAGATCAAAGGGGAGAATCGGTTCAAGCCCTGGCGACAGGACGTCGAGGTCGGGCCGGGCGCCATTCAAAAGGTCCACGCCATGTTGATTCCGGCCTCCGGATCGGCCGCGGCGACGGGATCCGGAAAGACGCCGTCGCATCCCGAAGCAGCGGTCGCACCTCCGCCTCCGCCGCCCGCCGCGCCCCACCAGACGCCGCCGAGCCCGCCGCCCAGCCCGTCACCCAGTCCGTCACAGCAGACGCATGAGGCGCTCGTCGCGCCGCCATCCCCCTCCGCGCCGCACGTGCCGCGGCACAAGAAGGCGCACGACGTGGGGCTCGACGACGGCGGCGAGGGCGCCGGCGCCGCCGCGAGCGCCGACGAGGACAGCAGTCCCAAGGGGGACCGGGGCGGCGACTGCACCATGACCGTCAACTCGGTCCCCTGGTCCGAGGTCTGGATCGACGGCAAGAACACCGGCCAGCACACCCCGGTCGTCGACTTCAAGATCCCCTGCGGCAAGCACAAGCTAGCTTTCAAGCGCAGCGACATGCAGATCGACCACAGCGAGAACATCACCGTGCGGCCGGGGCAGAACTTCAAGCAGCGCTACACGCTCGCGACTGACGAGTAAATGGCGCCACAAGCTCCCTTGGGACCGACCAGCCCCGCTCACCCGTCCTCTGACGCTCCTGAGCGTCCGCCGTCGCGCGCGGAGGCGCTCGAGGCGACCTGGCGCGAGTACTACCGGCTGGCGAGTGAGGCGCCGCGCAATCCGGCGGCGCGCGACTTCCTGCACCAGGATCTGATCACGGCGCTGGCGCGGATGATTCCCGCCGACGCGTCGGTGCTGGAGGTCGGCTGCGCCGAAGGTGACCTGCTCGCCGCGCTGCCGAACGTGCGCCGTGAAGGGATCGACTATCTCCCCGAGATGATCGCCCGCGCGAGGGCGCGACATCCGGGGATCGGCTTCGAGGTCGAAGACGCCATCGCGCCGCCGGCGGATCTCCCGCACCGGTCCGACGCCGTCATCTGCGATCGCCTGTGTCACAGCGTACTCGACGTCAAGGCGCTGCTCACCGGTCTGAAGCGGCGCCTCGCGCCGGACGGCCGGATTTACCTCACCGCGTTCAGCTATCTGTGGGAGGTCCCCGTTCGTCTGGCGGAGCTCGCGGGTCTCAAGCGTCCGGCGCCAACGGCGAACTGGCTGTCGGACTCCGACTTCCGGAACCTCTATGACATTACCGGTCTCGAGGTGGTTCGGTTCGAAGACCGGCTGCTTCTGCCCGCCGATCTCCCGGTCATCTCGACGGCGCTCAACCGCTATGCGGTGCGCGCGCCGTTCATGAAGTACGGCTCGCTCTACCGGATCTACGTGCTCCGCGATCGGGGTGCGATGCCGGCGCCGCGCAAGGCGAGCGTCAGCGTGATCGTGCCGACCCGCAACGAGGCGGGGAACGTCGCGGCGGCGGTGGCCCGCACCCCGGTCATGGGCTCGGCGACCGAGCTCATCTTCGTCGAAGGGCACTCGACCGACGACACCTGGGCCGCGATCCAGCGGACCGTGCAGGCGTACGACGGGCCGCTGCAGCTGCGTGCTTTTCAACAGACCGGGAAAGGAAAAGGGGACGCCGTGCGGCTCGGCTTCGCGCATGCCACCGGCGACGCCCTGATGATCCTCGACGCCGACCTGACCGTGCCGCCCGAGGAGCTGCCGTCATTTTACGAGGTGCTTGCCGGCGGGCACGCCGACTTCGTACAAGGCACCCGGCTCGTCTATCCGATGGAGCCGGGGGCGATGCGCTTCTTCAACAAGCTCGGCAACGTCGCCTTCTCGGAGCTCTTCACCTACCTCTTGCAGCAGCCGATCAAGGACACGCTCTGCGGGACGAAGGTGCTCTGGCGGAAGGACTACGAACGGATCGCGGCGGGACGCAGCTACTTTGGCGACTTCGATCCGTTCGGCGATTTCGACCTCATCTTCGGGGCGGCGCGTCTGAACCTGAAGATCGCCGAGATCCCTGTCCGCTACCGTGACCGCACCTACGGCGAGACCAACATCTCGCGTTGGAAGCATGGGTTCCTGCTGCTGCAGATGTCGGCCGTGGCCGCCCGCAAGATCAAGTTCGTGTAGCGACGATGCCGCTCTCCGAAGAGCTTCAGGCGCGCACGCTGGCGCGGTTCGAGGAGCACCGGCGTGCCTGGGACGCGAATCCCGCGTTGCGCGTCCTCTACGGCGACTGGTACGGGCAGGTGGCCGCGGAGCTGCCGCCAGCGGCGCTCGGTCCCCGCCTCGAGCTCGGCTCGGGGCCAGGCTTCGCGCGCGCGTTCATCCCCGACCTCCAGCTCTCCGACATCGTGCGGGCCCCCTGGCACGATCAGGAGGTGAGCGCGGAGGCGCTGCCGTTCGGAGACGCGACGCTGGGCGCGCTGGTGATGATCGACGTCCTCCACCACCTGCCGACGCCGCGGCGATTCTTCGCGGAGGCCGGGCGCGTGTTGCGTCCGGGCGGGCGGATCGTGATGTGCGAGCCGTACGTGAGTCCGCTCTCCTATCCGATCTACAAGATCTTCCACCGGGAGCAGCTGGCTCTGCGGATCGATCCTCTGGCCGGTTTCGACCCGCAGGCGGCCGACCGGTCACGCGATCCGTTCGACTCGAATCAGGCGATCCCGACGCTGCTGTTCGGGCGGCGCCGGCAGCTGTTCGCCGAGGCGTTTCCCTCCCTGATCGTCCATCGGGTGGCGCATCTGTCTGGGCTGAGCTACCCGGCCTCCGGTGGATTCTCACGCCGGGCGTTTCTCCCGCGCGCGCTCTGGTCCGCATTGCACCGGATCGAGGCGCGGTTGCCCGAGGCAATCTTCCGCGCCATCGGCTTCCGGATGCTCGTCGTGATCGAGAAGCGCCAGCCGAGCGCTTAGCCGCGCGTCGTCCAGGCGCTGCACTGGTAGAGCGCCGCGGGCACCGGCGCGCCAGGCGGAAAGGCCGCGCGTCGCACGGGCCTGAGCACGCGGGCGAGCGCGGCGGCGATCTGAGCTGGCCGACTGACGTGGTGGTCGTCGATGCTGTCGAAACCGATGACCGCGAAGGCTCGAGTCATGAGGGGGCTCACCATCGGGTAGCCGGTCACCAGCGTGCCACCGGGGGCGAGAGCGCGAGCGAGGCCCCGGGCCGCGCCGTCCGCGTCGCGGATGTGCTCGAGCACCGAGAAGCAGACGATGGCGTCGTAGCGACCAGCCGGCAGATCGTCGTCGCGCAGGAGATCCGCGCTGCGGAATTCGGCGCGGCAGCCGAGCGCCACCAGCGCGTCGAGACCGGGCGCCAGCGTCAGATCGGTGCCGGTGTACTCGGCGTAGTGCTTGGTCAAGGTCGGGACGAGGACGCCGCTGCCGACGCCGACCTCCAGCACGCGCTGCCCGTCTGCCGGGAGGAAATTGAGCCCCATCTGCAATCGGTGGCGATAGAGCCAGCCGACCCAGCGGTTGTAGTAGTAGGGGAGCGGATCGACGGCGTCGTTGGGCTTGAGCACGCCGCGGGGGGGAAGATCGAGGCGGACGGACATCGGCCTAGGCCGCGCTGCCGCGCTTCTGGGCGACCAGGATCAGAAAGCCCCCGAAGTTGCGCAGGAGGGGCAGATCGCAGGCGGCGCGCTCCGCCCAGCTGAAGAGTCGGCCGAGCGGCGGGTAGCGAAACACCTGCGAGCTCGGCGTCAGCACCCGCACGCCGCGCACGGCGACCAGGTCGACGCCGGCTGGCAAATAGCGTCGTGCGCGCGACAGGGTATCGAAGCGGGTGTAGACGTCTTTCTCGGTCGTTCCGTCGGCGGCGATCTTTCCGGGGCCGGCCACGCGCTTGGCCAGATAGCGCAACGACATCGGGTTGTAGAACTCGAGCAGGAGGTGTCCGCCGGGGCGGACCAACCGGGCCAGCTCGGCGACCGCCTGCTCGATTGGCGGCACGTGCGCCAGCACCTTCATGCTGTAGACGAGGTCGAACGATGACGACGGCAACGGGACATCGGTCAGCGAGCCCTGGACGACGCGGAGTCCGCGCGCCCGCGCCGGCTGCAGCATGCCGCGCGAGAGATCCAGGCCGACCGCCGAGCGTGCCACGCGGGCGGCCTCGCGCAGCAAGAGGCCCGTACCGCAGCCAGCCTCGAAGACGTCGCGGCCGCTGCCGAAGCGGCGCACCAGATCCAGCTCCAGCTCGTCGATCAGCCGGTGGTAGCCGTGGTGCCGCTCGTCCTCGTACCCGGCGGCGAAGCGATCGTAGTAGTCCTGTGTGGTCGGCTGCGTGGTGGGGGCGGGGGTCGACATGTCGGCTCAGTGAAAGGCGGGGGCCTTGCGTTGGCGGCTGGCGACCACCAGGAAAAGCACGCCGGAGAGGGCGAAGGCGATGTTGGCCGCTTGAAGCGACGTGGCGATCGAGGTGTGGAAGTGATCGGAGATCGCGCCGACCGCCGAGGGGGCGGGGGCGTTGCCGAGGACGTGGAGACCGAACATGAAGACCGCTTGCAGCGTGGCGCCATATTGTGGCGGCCCGAGCTCGTCGACCACGGCGGCCGAGGGGCCGTTGTAGACGGAAAAGAGAAAAGCTGCGCTGAAGGTCATCACCATGAAGAACGCCTGGCCGGAGACCATCAGAGCTATGGCGCCCACCGGGGCGCCGATCAGCATGGAGAGCCCGATGGTCAACGCATGACCGCCGTTCCTGCGACGGTTGAACGCGTCGCCCGCGTAGCCTCCCACGACGACGCCGCCCACCCCGGCGACGAGACCGACCACGGCCATGAAGCCGCTCCCGGCGGTGACACTGAAGTGGCGCTCTTCGATCACCAGTGTCCGAATCCAGAAGATCAACGAGCTGGCGCCGAAAGTGGCCAGGATGCCTCCGGCGAGCGCCAGCAGGTAGGTCGGCGAGAGCAGGAAGGAGCGGGCCCGCGCCGCCTTCGGCCGCTCCAGGTGGTCGGGGGCCGAGAGGAAAGCCGAGCAGAGCGCGAGCAGGATCGACGGACCGCCCGCGATCCAGAACACGCCGCGCCAGCCGAGGAGGGGCGCCAGCATCGCCCCCAGCACGAGGCCGCTCGTCCCCCCGAGCGCCATGCCGACGTTGTAGATGCCGAGCGCCCGCCCCCGCTTTTCGGGCGGCGCGTCCGCGCAGAGGAGCGTGTTGGCCGACGGCCCGTAGGCCCCTTCGCCCACCCCGACCAGTGCGCGAAAAAACAGCAGCATCGGGAAAGAGGTCGACAGCGCCGAGCCGATGGTGGCGATCGACCATACGAGGATGCCGGTGAAGATCACCCGTCGCGGGCCGACGCGGTCGGCGATCGGCCCGGAGATCAAGGAGGCGATGGCGAACACGAACAGATTCGCCCAGGCCAGGAGCCCGAGCTTGGAATTGGAGAGGTGGAACGCCTCGCCGATGTGCGGCGTCATCCCGTAGACGACCTGCCGGTCGACGTAGTTGAAGAAATTGATCACCGTGAGCAGCGGCAGCGGCGGGATGCCGTGCCGCTTCGCTCCCGGCGTCGATCGGAGCATCGGCGTCGGTGGGGCGATCGGCACGGAGCTCATCGCAGGCTCTCTAGACAGGCGATGGCTTCGGGGCGCGACCAGTCACGCTTGTTGATGAAGTAGTAGCGGACCCGCCCGGCGGCATCGATCAAAAAGCTCTCCGGGAATTTGTCGGTGCCGAACTTCTTGGGGACGTCGTGGCTCGTGTCGAGCAGGACGCCGATGGAGCTCCCTTTCGGGAAGAACCGCCGGACGGTCCCCCAGTCGTCGTCGACGCTCACGGCCAAGAGGCGCAGGTCGGTGCCGTCGAGCTTGCGCGCCAGGTCCTCGAGCGAGGGCACCTCGTCGACGCAGGGCGGACACCAGGTGGCCCAGAAATTCAGCAACACGGGGTGGCCGCGCTGGGCGCTCAAAGAGACGGTCCGGCCGCCAGTGTCCGGCAGCTGAAAGTCAGGCGTCGGCCCGGTCTGCAGAAACCCCGGCAGCGGGTCGGGCGAGAGCGCCGTGCAGGCCCCCCCGCGCATGCGCGCCATCGAGACATTAACCGCCCCCAAGAACCGCGCCGCCACGAACGCAATCGCCAGCGCCGTCAAGACCGGCGGCCACAAACGGCGCAGCCGCGCCCCCCCGTCG